>Ga0210395_10004910_pt1 | contig 10267 bp, 5 predicted proteins | sample IncBWH4OmetaG_FD_150861 | JGI IMG/M metagenome (GOLD analysis project Ga0210395, IMG submission 150861) | Forest soil microbial communities from Barre Woods Harvard Forest LTER site, Petersham, Massachusetts, United States - Inc-BW-H-4-O ...
GCTGAGCGCCGCTGTGCCCGCGTAGGTTCCGCCCGAGCACATCCCGATATTGCCACTCGTTACGTCCGGCCCAATCAAGGGCCATGCCGCCGAACCAAACCATGATGGCTCGGCTGAATAATAAAATGACGCTGGCATAGCGTTCTGGCCGGCGCCTGTGTCGCCATAGGAAGGAACTGGATTTGGATAATTTGCAATCGTCGTCGGAATCTCGGACTTGCTGGAACAGATCGTGGACCAACCGGTGTCCGAGGAGTTCCCGCAGAAACGAGTCGCATTGGTCACCACGTCCCAGTTGGCCCAGCGCATGAGGTAGGCGCCAACTTGCGGGTCGTAATTACTTGTGGATGTGCAAGCGATGGACGTGCAGAAGCCGTTGATATTAGAGTAGCCCGGCCCCGTGTAGTTGATCTCAAAGATCATCGTGTCCTTGCCAGATTGTTGATAACTGGAAGAACAGTAAGTATTTGAGGTCGAAGCCGCGCAGGTATACGTGTTGTGGTAGCTGGGCTGCCCCATGACGTTACCGATGACGTTGAAGTAGCGACTGCCCGCCTGGAGCGTCATTGGAATGGTCTGAGCGAGGCAAGGACCGCCTGCACATACCGGCTGCCAGCCCCACAGAGCAGCACGATAGACCGTCTCAAAAGCGTGCGTGCCATGAATGGCGTCCGCTCCGTAGCCGGGTCCGATATTCCCTTCCCACAGATTGAACGAATCCCCTGAAGCGTGCTGAAAGAAACCGGGGACGATGTAGTTGTTGGAGGCGGTGTATTCGTTGTCCACGTCAAAGTTGTAGTCGATCACGTTGCCCGCACAGGCCCCGGTGCAACTGGGATCACTGTCCGTGATTTGTTGGAAGATGTTGTTCTCGATGAGGTTGTTCCATGCACCATTCATTTCAACCCCATAACTTACGGAGCCGCCAGTCTGATTGGCATAGAAATAGTTGTTTCTTACGATGGAATGGACACTCGTATCGAAACGAATGTGGCTCCTTTGGGCGTGAGTGCTTCGCACTCCTGTGATCCAGCAACCGTTGCAGACTCCAAGAGCCATGGCGGAACTTCCTCCACCACTCGTCGTATCAACTGCCAGATTCTCTACCCCGGAATTCACGGTTATATTGCTGGCGAACCAAGCCTGCGGGAGTTGGCCGCTTCTCCAATTCGGCAGGTAGAGGCCGGGAGAAATGCCGATAGTGTAGTTCCCTTCTCCGGTATTCGTGATGCTGGTCACGAGGACGCCCTGCTGCTGAGAGCGAGCGCACATCTGACCGCTATTGATGCAAGTACCGTTCGTACGCGATTCGCCGCCCTGAATTGTGCCTGCACAAGTACCTCCAGAGTATGTCCCTGAGTTCTCACAATTCCAGATCGTTCCCGGGTCGTTCGCCTCGTCGAGTTGGTCAAGAATCAGAATCGAACCCACATGTAAATTGGAGATGCTGCCCATTGCCGGAGTTGTCGAGCCGCAATTGGCAATGGTGACCGAAGTTGAGCCCTGCGAGTATCCGCCCGTAAAGTCGCAAACATTGCCCTCGCCGCCATTCACGTATTGGCAAGCCCCCTCAACAGAAACGAATGCACCGAAACAGCCAGCTCCAGTTCCAGAGGCAACGAGGAACGTGGAGTTGGCTCCCGAACCCCTGAGCACGACGTCATTGTGAGACCAGTTAATCCCGGTAGAGAGCGCGAACGTGCCAGATCCTAGTAAGACATAGTGATTCGCGCCGCAGGTGGCAAGCGCATTGTTGATCGTCGCGGCTGTGCCCGAGTAGGCTGCGATGGTCGAACCGCACTGGGTCCATGAACTATCTGGAATCCCACCTGAAATTCCCGCCTGTGTCCAATCGACGGCGCGGCTTGAGCTAATGATTCCGGACCAGAGCTGCGCTTCGGAAAATGCAGGGAAGAAAAGCAAGATTGAAATAACTAGCAATAAAAGCGACCGTCTGAGTCTCATTGGCTCTCGCCTCCGCGATTGGGGATGCTCACGTTGGAGATCAGTTTAACAATGCGAGGCGGTAAGCGTTAGACACGGAAGTTCATCTTGCGCCATCAAAAGGCCGAAGCGCGTTAATCCTTTGGTCATGGCCATCGGGGCAAGAGCTGGCAGCGGACCAAGGACGGCGGCTGTGGCACACGAATTCTCATATTCCAAGATTGGCCGCATGTCCGCGGTTTTCCATGAGAAAGAGCGTTTTGTCCCAGAACCTCACCGCCGACCACCTTAATCGTGGCAGAGCAATCTGGGCACGCCTCGCAACAGCCAGTCCAAAAATGGATTTAATCCATATGTATTTCCAGGACAAGCTCGGGATTTGCAGTTGGCCCCCGAAGTTCCTCGCCATTTCTTCCGCCTGTCCAAAAATATCGAGCCTTTCCGGATAGAAGAACACCATCCAGTTCTGAAGGAACTTCACACACGCGGCCCGGACTCTTTCACTGTCCTCCAACGATCGGATATAGCGGATGTGTAGCTGCATAGATATCCACTGTGCCTCGCGTTTTCTGTCTGAGTTCCCAATGTAACTTAAGCTGCTGGAACCGGACGCGCGATAGTAGACTTTGGCTTCGGGAACAAATCGGACGCCATCGCTTGCGAGAAGGACGCGGCAGAAGTACTCACCGTCGTCGTCTCCCAACAACCTCGTGTCCCACCCACCGGCTGCTTCGGTCAACTCGCGACTCACGAGCCAGGAGGCGGTCTGCATATAAATATTCTGTCCCATCTTTCGTATCAGCCACTCGACCGGAGACAGATCAGACCACAACGCAGTTGGAACAAATTTTGCTCGGTCGTAGCGGTACATGAACCGTCCCCAACTCCCGGAGAGAAGCGTCAACTTGTTCGGAGAATCGCTCAATGCTTCCATTTGCCGTGTGATCTTGTCGGGAGCAATAAGATCGTCAGCATCCAGCCACTGGATGTAATCTCCTTGGCTCAGAGAAAAGGCCTTATTTCTCGTTGCGGCGGCTCCCTGATTCTTCTGGGTAAACACCTTCACGCAGTCCGATTCAAAACGTCGCGCGATGGCTAAAGTTTGATCCCTCGAACCATCATCAACGACGATGATCTCCTTTCGGTCCCATGTTTGCCCAACCGCTGATCGGAGGGTGTCAGGAAGCCATTCTCCCGCGTTGTACGCAGGGATGAGAATCGATACCAAGGGTTTCATGCTGAATGCCTCCCTAACAATCCCGCATACACATTCCGAGTCAACTCGGCCACCGCGTCCCACGAATGATGGAACGTGGCGTAATCTCGGATCTCCTGCCGTCGCTTTGCCAAGTTTCGATACAGATCGCTTACGAAATAAGTCTCGACCGTCTTGGCCAAGTCCTCCGGATCAGCAGGCCTGCATAGAAACCCCGTTTTGCCTTCGACAATTTCTTCCCTGAAGGAGCCCACGTCGGTCGCGATTACCGGCAAGCCAAAGCTGTACCCCAGAAAAAGTACACCGCTCTGAAAGATTTCGTTATACGGGAGCACCAGGATGTCCGCGGCTTTAAGATACAGCTCCATCTCCTCATCCGGAATGAATTGAATCTTCAGGATGATCTGCCCTCGATCAAGTTCGCTCGTGACCGTCCGTTGGACTTCTTCCAGGTACTTCTCGTGTCCTTTTTGCAGCTCGCCGGCAATGATCAGTCGGTAGTTCGCATCGCTCATTACGAGCCGTTGAAATGCGGCTAACAGGTGTTCGAGACCCTTGTAAGGCTTGATCCTGCCGAAGAAGAGAATCGCCCTTTCATCGTCCCGGAGGCCCAGCTGGCGCTTTGCTTCAGCGGGAGTGAGATCGGTGTCCGGAAAGGCGTTGTTAATCGGATGGCGGATGACTGTGACGGCTCTCTCATGAACACCAAAATCCTCAAGCAGTTCATTCTTCATCTTTTGCGTGTGAACGAAGATGCCGTCAGCCAATCGATACTGAATTTTCAGCGTAAGACGATTTAGCAGCGAGTCCTTCGAGTCTCTCCTGGCTTGGTTAACATTGTGTGCCGTCAGAACGATCTTCTTCCCCAACACCTTGTAGTACAGCAAAAGCAGCGTTCGATCAAAATACTCGATCTTGTTGTTCCATAAAATGTGAAATATATTCGGCTTGGCGCTCGACGCATATCGCATCAGCCGCGCGTAATAGATCAGCAACCTCCATGCTTTCTTCGCGAGAGTGACGCTCTGACGCTGACTCCCGCGCAAGTTCAGAAAATGCAGGTTCCGAGTTGTATGCAGCTCAGCGCTGTCCACTTCATCGCCGCCAATGATGTCCAGGCATACACCTTTCGAGACAAGCTCCATTGCCAAGCCGAAGGCATACGGCCTGTCCTGGCACCCTGTGAGCAGCGCGACTTCCAGTTGAACTGGCTCCGCGGTGGGGGCTTCGGTGTAACGGTCGAGTACTTGTGAAAATTGCTGCTTGTCCACGTATGACTCAGGGAATTTGGAGCGGAGGGGTCGGGCTCGAACCGCCACCTGACAATTGGATTGCCTGCTCTACCAATTGAGCTACCTCCGCATTATAACCAGTAATATCGCGCATGAAGACAGAATCGTCCTAGGAGCATCTGGGCATATGGCTCAGTCGTTACAAGCCACCCTTCGCCGGCGGGCACGAAGCGCTTGAGCGTAGGATTCAAAAGCTTGCCCGGCATAGCACCAGACCTTAAGCTTGCTGACAAATCGCTGGGACGGATCGAAGCTGGCGATCCACCGCACTGTTTCCACCACAAAGTCACGAAACAATCGGAGTGGGATACCCAGAACGTGCTTGCGGCTGGACTGAATCCCAGATTCCAGAACGTCGGACCGCCCTTTGTTGAACCACCACGCGAGGAAATATTCTCGGCGGGCACGGGTCTCTTCCACTGGGTGATAGGTAACCGCTAACGGTTCGTAACGCAACCGCTCTCCCGCATTCATCAACCGACGACCTAACTCAATGTCCTCGTTGCTGAGCAGATTCTTGCCGGCGCGACCTAAATCAGTTCGAAACTCGCCGTACTTGTCAAACGCCTCCTTTCTAAACGCCATATTGGCGCCGACAGGAGGTACGGTCATTAGCCCCGCTTCCAGACCCGGGTCGAATACAGCCAACGGCCCCAACGCGAACGAACCCTTAGCCGACAGCCAACGCGGACGCGAGCCGTTCCATTGCGGCAGGACGCGTCCGCCGGCGCCGGCCCATTCACCGCCGAGCAGATTCGCTGTTAGATTCTGGAGCCAATCGGTGCTGGCGGTCTCATCGTCATCGATGAAAGCCAGAATGTCACTGCGGGAATCCCGAATCCCTGCATTCCGGGCGTAGGACAAGCCCTGCTGTGGCTCAAACAAGTAGCGGATGCGTTTCGGATAGCGGCGCTGGAAATCCTCAACCACCTGACGGGTTTCATCGCTCGAATTATTATCGACAACCAAAATCTCCCAGCCGACTGATTGCGGAACAGTCTGTGTGGCAATACTCTCCAGAGCGGTCGCCAAACTTCGAACACGATTGTATGTACACAAGACCACTGTAATTCGCATCGGACTATCCATAAGTCACAACCATCGTGGCCGATCTAAGAAACCGGAACAATATGCCGGGCCAGCCGCAAGAAAGGCAAATGGCTCTCGGCCTTAGCGAAGTCGAAGCTGTCGAAAAAACGCGTCACCGCGAGTCCGACGAGATAAATGGCCGCAAACGCGATCACTTCTACGGCAAGACTCTGCCAGATGTGCAACTTAAGAAGGCCGATCGCTGGAACTACGGAAACTGCAGCGACAGAGCAAACTAGTGGCTTGAGATACGCACGGCGCAATATCTGGTAGAGGGGAACTTCGAAATATTTGCTGGACATGATGAAAAAATATATCGTGCTGATAATCATGGGGAGAGCGGTTCCGAGCGCCGCACCCGCGAAGCCCCAGCGCTTGATAAAGATGTAGCTCATCACAATGTTCAGTACGGTGGCCAGCAAAGCCGTATACACCGCCGGTCGGAGAATTCCTCGCCCCACCATAGTGAAATAAGTCGGCGACCCCATCTGCGGAAATAAGTTACCAATCACCAGAAGAGCAAACGCCAAGGCAATCACTTCCAGACGTCCACCGACCCAGAGAGTGACGAGCGTCTTAGCGGTAACAACCGCGAAGACCACAAGCGGAACCGCCGTGAGCGCAAGGTACTTGTGAGCTCGGAAGTGAAGCTCTTCCAACTTATGCCGTTCCCTCGCCGCATCTAGTTCAGACGCTGCCGCCAAGACTGGGCCAAGTAACAGGTCAGGGCCTCGTTTTATTTTTACCGCGCCCTCGCTTGCCACGCTGTACCAACCCACGGGCACAACACCCACGAACCGGGCAAGATAGAGCTTCTCCAATTGGCCCTGTAGCGTGACCATGATGTATCCCGCATAAAGGGGAACACTAAACGATACTATCTTCCACACAGTGGCCAGCTTACAGCGAAATGGGTTTGGAATAACTGACGGAAGCAGACGACGAGCTATCACGATGCTTCCCACAAGGATAAACGAGGAGGTAAGTAATTGTGCGGCCAGAAGCCCGCGAACTTTTGCGCCTAACAAAAGAAAGAGCAAGGTCACTAAAGGACTGAAAAGCTCGGCTGCGAAAATCAGGACGTTAGTAAGGTCCATGCGCTGGCGACCATTGATGAGAGAGAGGAAAGGCGCAGTCATGAGGAATGCAGCGATGCACAGCAACACCAATGGCCAAAGTGACTGGATCTCGGAAGCAGGAGGCGCAGCGGGCCCCCGGAAGAGCTGCCTAATTATCATATGGGAGCAGAACCAAAGAACACACGACGCAAACAAAGCTATGGACAAACATATAGCGCAACTCGCGTCGAGAACTCGCCGGATCTCAGAGATATTATTAGTGCCGCTATATTCGGCAATATACTTCGTGACTGTTGGGCCTAGCCCCGGATCCAGGAGCCAAGTAAGATTAATAATTGTGGTAAGTATTGCCCATGTTCCGTACCCGGCGACGCCGACCTTGTGCAAGGTAAACGGTATGAGTAGCAAAGAAATGGGTGCTACTAACACCTTCCGAAGTACGGAAGAGATGGCACCACGAGCGACCTTAAAACCAAGCGGTCTATGTCCGATCCGCAAAGTCCGTGACAACAAGTTCGGCTGCGTGTTGTCAAGCTCAGACCGCTTCATAAAACAGCTCCGGAAGACTCAATTTCGCGAACGCCGCTCCTTGGGCGAAAACCGTTACCCCGACTCCGCGGATCGCAGTCCTGCTCAATCCCTGTTTTGCCGACGGGATGGAAAATGTCGGCGTCATCGAAGGGTTTCAATTAGTGCCCCCGAGCGATTGGAGAGACGGTGCATGGACTGTCGGCAGTTTAGTGATCCTAGAGTCGCGCGTACGAAGAATCTCTCTCGTTCTGCGCCCTTTACCGAGGGCAATGCCGCGCGAACCGACTACGGCTAGGAGGAGAAAGATCCATATCGGTAGCAACATCCTGAAGCCGGCTTCGCTTATGCTGTAAATGGCGGAAGCGGCGACATATGCCAGCATTAGGCTACCGAAGGTGGGGTCGCGCCGAAAGGCATCTACCGCCCCCCGATAACCGCTGATCAGAATGAAGGCAATCAAGCCCACACCGACCCACCCGAGGTTAAGGTAGACTTCGATATAACCGTTGTGTGCCTCGTTGACATGCATGTACTGAGAAAGGTGGCTCCAAACCATTTCCAAGCGTGGTGGGAGCCAGAAGCTTTCGAACCCGGCGCCAACGAGCCGGTTTGGAACCACCGGAAGTACCGCTGCCCAGATTTCCGTGCGCCCGGTCAGGTTTGTGTCTCGGCCCAATGCATGCACAACACCCGCTTGCCCGCCAAAAAGCATGGTAAGCCCTCCGAATAGCAGAATCATGAGAACGAGTGCATGAACCCTTCCCGGGCGGCGTCTGATCGAAGGCAAGTATGTCGCGAGGATCAGCACAGTGCCAAGTGCAAAGCAGGCGACTGACGTCGCTGAGTCAGCCATCACCAAAAGTGCAACGCCGAAGGCGAGCAACGTACCCTGGGCCAAAAGGTGGCGACCGCGGTCAGGCTGGCCCTTGGCACCAAGGACGTTGACAAAATTCCACAACGCACCCAGTGAGATAACAAATACGATGACGCCGAGCGTGTTCTTGTTTGTGGTCACCCCAGTATTCATGGGCCTTCCGTCGGGATCATATCCTCGACCTAGATCACCGTAGTACTTGATCAGGAGAACGGATGTCGGAAAGAGGATGAAACCGACACGAGAAAAAAGACGCCTAAGCGCCGCAACCGGGTCGGCATCTGTTACCACGATGAGAACAATCACGAAGTCGCCGATCGCCTTGATCCAACGTTTGAAAGCTAAGTCGGGAAAATTTGACCAGAGGACGCTTAGAAGGCAATAAGCAAAATAGACAATAACGGGCCAGCTCGCTTTGAGGTATGCACCCGTCTGACTTCTCCGGGTGATCACGACAATGACTCCGGCGGCCAGCAGGAACCCAAAAACGCCCGCGTCAAAGGGGCTCCCTTCAAGTTGCATCCCGGCGTTCTCCGCTGCCGGGTTCATACCTAGCCAGACGGATACCGGCCTTGACCCGAGAATCCACAGAGAGATAACCGGCAGCCAAAGGGCTTTGGACGTCCGAACGGACTTATCACGATCAAGGTAGAAAAGACCCGCGATCCCCAAAACACAGATGACGGTAGCCAGTGAAGAGCTCATCCCTGCGCTCTCTCGCCTTCGCTCTGGCTCGACATAGTCATGTGGCGTCCACGAAGAGCCGGTGAAGCAGCTCCAGGGAAAGGAGCCTATGAATCTCCGTCGTATAGTTGCGGTCGCCCTTCAGATGGCCGCGTACGACTGTTTCGACGCCTTTACGTTCCAGATACGGACGGCCTAGCGTACGTGGGTCCAGCAGAATCTCTTGGACGTATCTCGCAAGAACGGTCCGATACCACAACCGAAAATGAAAAAGCTTGTGTTGGCCCAACCATAGGCGCTCCAAATGCAATGCCGCCAAAGCGTGATCTACGCGAGCGACCCACTGAGGCATGCCGTAATCGTAGGCGTATTCGGCTTTGAACATGAACTCAAAATATGCCCTGCCGAACGCTGCAGCGAAACGATTAGGCCCACCCAAACCGCGATCCGTGCGCAGCTGACCCAATGCCTGGCTACCATCACGAATGAGCCGCATTCGAACGTCCTCGCCTCGTTCGGGTCGCGGCGCGCGAAAGACCGTGCGAACGACTTCGTTGTCTAAGTAGGGGGCACGCAAAGTCAACTGCGTCTGTTCTAGCATCAGGACACCAAAGTGATATGCAGCTGGCTGGCGAAAAGCCACCGCGCTCGTAGTATTTCCGTCGAATTGCTCGCGGTACGTTTCAAAAGCATGTGACACCTGGGTAAGGATTTCTGGTCGGAAGAGACCGTCCGAAGGCTGAACCGGCTTGAACATCAACGCCGAACGGATGATCTCGCTCCCAAACGTCCCAACTATTCGCACAGGCGCGATCTGTCGGGCTTTTTCATTGTTATACAGATCCGCGGACCGACTGATATCCACGCATCCATCGGTCAGATAGAGAGTGCGCTCCGCATAATGTGGGAACTGGGCCAGACATTCCTCGCCAACGGTGATGACCTGGTAGGGTTGGCCGCAAATCTTTGCCACTCGTCGCGCCAGCTTCACGTCTTGGTTCTCCCGAAACATGCTGCCGAAGGTGTAACAGGGCAGAGAACCGGGCTCCGCTTTCCGCCAGGCCATGATGATGCGCGTATCGAGACCACCTGTTAGCGAGACCCCGACCCGCTCTCGGCCGTTGAAATAGCGCGGCAAACTTCGAGAGAAGGCGTCGCGCAGCTGGCCATAGTACGCTTCCGGATCAAGAGGCTCCTCTTCTTCCCATTCACGCGGATCGAAGTAAGTGGCTTTCTTATCCGCCACCGCATCGCGGAAACTCCATGCCGAGCCTGGCGGCAGCGCGTAGACACCGCGAAAAAGCGTGCGATTCTCTAGAACGCAACCGCAAGCGATGAACTCGCTTAGGCCAGGGAAATCGATACTCCGCAGGTCGGGGCGCACGGTCAAGATCGCCTTCGCTTCAGCCGAGAAATAAAACGCCTCACTGGCCTCATGGTAATAAATCCGGTGCAGACCGAAACGGTCGTTGAACAGCATCGCCGTACCACGGGCGCTATCGGTCACCAACCCATGGAAACGACCGTTCAGATTTTTGGGGAAGCTAGGGTCCTCTTC
>Ga0210395_10004913_pt1 | contig 10263 bp, 10 predicted proteins | sample IncBWH4OmetaG_FD_150861 | JGI IMG/M metagenome (GOLD analysis project Ga0210395, IMG submission 150861) | Forest soil microbial communities from Barre Woods Harvard Forest LTER site, Petersham, Massachusetts, United States - Inc-BW-H-4-O ...
CGCGCAAGACCGCCGAGACCAACATCTCGCTGACCCTGGCGATCGACGGCCGCGGCGCCGCGCAGATCGAAACCGGCGTGGCGTTCTTCGACCACATGCTTACGCTGTTCGCCAAGCACGGGCTGTTCGACCTCACGGTGAAGGCGAAGGGCGACACCGACGTCGATTATCATCACACGGTCGAGGACGTCGGCCTCGTGCTCGGCCAGGCCTTCAAGGAGGCGCTGGGCGACAAGCTTGGCCTCCGCCGCTACGGATTTTTCCTGCTGCCGATGGACGAATCGCTCGCGCGCGTCGTCGTGGATATCGGCGGGCGGCCGCACCTGGTTTACCAAGTCGAGGCGCCGACGATGTTCGTGCGCGATTTCAACCTCGCGCTGGTGAAGGAATTTTTCCGTGCCTTCAGCAACGCGCTCGGCGCGAACGTTCACGCCAAGCTCGTTTACGGCGAGGAACCCCACCACGTGGCCGAGGCGCTTTTCAAGTGCCTCGCGCGCGCTCTCGACCTGGCCACCCAGATCGATCCACGGGCGGAAGGCTTGCTCCCGAGCACAAAGGGGCAAATTTAACTAGTTCACGGTTATCGGTTCACCGTTCACAGTTTTGAAATGGCGGATCGTCCAACCGTGAACCGTGAACCGTGAACTCTGAACTTCCAGTCATAGCCGTGATCGACAATGGCGTTTGCAACCTCCGCAGCGTGACCAAGGCGGTCGAGGCGGCGGGCGGCCTGCCGCGTGTCGTCACGGCGCCTGCGCAGGTGGGCAAGGCGGACGGCCTCATCCTGCCCGGGGTGGGGGCGTTGGCCGATTGTGTCGGGGCCCTGCGTCGCACCGGGCTCGACGAGACGGTGCGTGCCTGGATCGGCGAGGACCGTCCGTTTCTCGGCGTGTGTCTCGGCCTGCAGGCACTCTTCGAATTTTCCGAGGAAGCCGACACGCCCGGCCTCGGCATTTTTCCGGGCCGCGTGGTTCGCTTCCGCTTGCCGGGCGACTTGAAAGTACCGCACATGGGCTGGAACACCGTGCGCTTCGTGCAGCCGGGTTCGCCGCTCGCCACCGGTCTCGCGCCGGAGGGCGAAGCCTTCTATTTCGTGCACAGCTACTACGCCGTGCCGAGCGATCGCGCGCTCGTGTTGGCCGAGTGCGACTATGGCAGCCCTTTCACCGCAGCCATTGCGCGCGGCCGCTGCTTTGCCACGCAATTTCACCCCGAGAAAAGCCAGGCCAAAGGGCTGCAGATCTATCGTAATTTCATGGGCGTGGCGACCGGGGCGCCAGCGACGGCTGCAGCGTGAGACCAATGCTGCTTACTGATCTTTATGCATCGTTCTCCTACTCGTTCTCATTATCGATCCAAGGCATCTCTGAGAACGAGAAGGAGTAAGAAAATGAGAACGATTTGGCCTATCGGAGCCTGAATACATTTTCTTCTGCACCACGCGCGGCGCGTTGAACTGACTTCGCCAAGGCTACGACGGCCAGAGGGCAACGCGCCCTGCCTCAGAATTCAAACCAAGGCCACGCCCTAACAGGCCGTCTTCTACTCATGACGCCTTGCGCTTATGGCGCCCGGGGCAGACGGATGGGATCGAACTTTTCTTTGCCACGGAGGCAGTTTTTGGCTCTGCTGGTCGCATGGCCGATAACGCTCTGCTCAAGCTCGACACCAAGGAGGTTAGCCTGCCGGTCATCGTCGGCACTGAAGGCGAACGCGCCATCGATACGCGCAAGCTCCGCGCCGATACCGGCTACATCTGCTTCGACCAGGGTTATGGCAACACGGGCTCATGCGACAGCGCCATCACCTACCTCGATGGGGACAACGGCATCCTCCGCCACCGCGGCTATCCGATCGAGCAGCTCGCGGAGCAAAGCAATTTTGTCGAGACCGCCTATCTCGTCATCTACGGCGAACTGCCCAACCAGGAGCAACGTCGCTCCTTTGGCCAGAACCTGCGCGAGCAGGCCGCCATCGAGATGCAGATGCAGGAAATCTTCAAAGGTTATCCGAAGGATGCGCCGTCGATGGCCATGCTCTCGTCCATTGTCGGCTCGCTCGCCGCGCATTACTCTCATCTCGCCACCAATAATTTTGAGAAGGACCTGAAAAACTTCGACACTGCCGCCGCCATCGCCATCTCGAAGATTCGCACGATTGGCGCGATGATCTATCGTTATCAGCGCGGCTTGCCCTATGTTTTTCCCAAGCACGAGCTGCCGTTTTGCGAGAACTTCCTGCACATGATGTTCACGGAACCGTATAAAGACTACGTGACCGTGCCGGAAGTCGCCAAGGCCCTTAACCTCGTGCTGCTGCTGCATGCCGACCACGAGCAGAATTGCAGCACCTCGACCCTGCGCATGGCGGCCTCGAGCGCGGCCAATCTCTTCACCTCCATCGCGGCCGCCATCTGCGCGCTGTCCGGTCCGCTCCATGGCGGCGCCAACTCGGCCGTCGTGGAAATGTTGCAGGCCATCCACGACGAAGGCGACGACGGCTCGCGTTTCATTGCCGCGGCGAAGTCGGGCAACAAGAGCAACCGCCTGATGGGCTTCGGCCATGCGGTTTACCGCAATTTCGACCCGCGCGCCAAGATTATCGGCCGCGCCTGCGACGAACTCCTCAACAAGCTCGGCAAGAAAGACCCGCTGTTCGACATCGCCAAGAACCTCGAGCAGGCCGCGCTGCACGACGAATATTTTGTTTCCCGCAAGCTCTACCCGAACGTCGATTTCTACAGCGGCATCATCCTGCGCGCCATCGGCATCCCGGTGAACATGTTCACCGTCATCTTTGCCATCGGCCGCACGCCCGGTTGGATCGCCAACTGGCGGGAAGTGGCGGCCAATCCGAAAGGCCGCATTTACCGCCCGCGCCAGATCTACGTCGGCCCTACCAAGCGCGACTACGTGCCGATGGGAAAACGGTAGGCAACCCAAAGGTTCTTTCCATGAGAAGAATCTTCCTTGCCGGTATCGCAGTTTTTTTTACCGCCTGTACGATCACTCGTACTGCGCGTCTTTACGATCTCGATACGGGGGAGGTTCTTCACGCGACAATGGCAACCCATGGCACAGGTCACGGTGAAGTCACCGTTGTAACACCGGATGGCAAAACGCTGACTGGAGAATACAGCACCGTCAGTAGCGGACAATTTTCCAGTTCATCAGCTAACGCTGTGACAAATATCAGAGGAACCTTTGGCTGGGCGAATGCACAGGGATTCAGCGTAACTCGATCAAGGGCAGTGGTAGGTAGCGGAGTTGTTACAGGTAGCGGCATAGTGTTAGATGTGGTCTTTCAGGTAGATTCATTCACCGGGCACGGTGACGGTGTTGGCCGCGATAATAAGGGACATAAATATCGCCTGGAGTTTTGAAAATTTTTCAGGGCAGGAGGTTAAAATTCCCTGCTATCCTGTGGCATGGATCAAACACGTGCCTGCAATATTTGTGACGTTCGGCCTGAACGATTCCCGGCCTTGACCTCCGATGAAGTATCACTAAAGTATCACTTCATGAAGACGGAACTTGTGACGACGTTGAAGCGGCGCGCGACAAAGATTATCGCCGGCCTGCAGGACGGCGCCCCCATCCTGATCACGCAGCACGGCAAGCCGGCGGCGTACCTGGTGGATGTGCAGTCGTACGATGAGCTCAACCGCCGCCTTTCGGTCATGGAAGGGATCGCGCTGGGCGAGCAGGCTCTGCGCGCAGGCCGGGTTCATTCCCAAGCCGAGGCCAAGCGCCGTTTTGCCCGATGGCTAAAGTAATCTGGACGGAGCCGGCGCTGGCCCAGCTCGAATTGATTGTCGGCTACATTGCGCTCGACAAACCCGAAGCCGCCCGGGCGGTGGCCGGCCGGATTTTTGCTGCCGCCGATCACATCACCCGATTTGTGCGCATGGGCAAACCGATCCCCGGGTTTCCTCACAAGAATTACCGCCAGGCATGGATCAAGCCTTGCTGGCTCTACTACCGGCTGGATGAAGACGCGGTTTATATTCTCCATGTCCGCCGGGCAGAGAAGCCGTTTCGAGTCGATGACCTGGCCAGGGATATTAGCGACGATTAGTGTAGATTAGCGGTTAAAAACCGGATTTTAGAACCGCTAATTCACGCTAATGGACGCTAAGAAAGGCAACACCCTGCGATTACGTTGGCAAAAATTTTGTTCCAACCGAAAGGCCGGAACAATCACCTCGCTGCAGGATACTATGATTGGAAGCCCATCCAATCTCATGATGAAACGAATCCTCCTCTTAATCCTTACTGCAACGATGGTCGTCCTGTTGGGCGGCTGCATCTTCCCCGGCGGTCGCGATCATGACGATCATCATGATTATGACCATCACGATGACGACCACCACGATGACGATCATCACTAACCCGAATTTTGAACCACTGATTAACACTCATAGACGCTGATAAAGACAGTTCGGTCTCGAATCTTTGTTTTTACCACGGATCACACCTGACTTCGCTCCATGGAAAAGAGCTTCGAAGGGCAGGTGGATTGGAATCAGTGATGATCAGTGCCCATCAGTGGTTGGTTAAAGGTGCAGGTTTTCAGACTTTGACGTTGGGTGTTGGAAGTTGAGCGTTGGATGTTCGAGAAGCGGTTAACAACCTCCGTCGCTTCAAGTCATCAGCATCACCCAGGCCAGCAGGCCGGCCATGGCCGCCAGCGTCACCGGTACGCCCAGGCGCGCGAAGTCGCGGTAGGAGATACTGATCCCTTGGTCGCGCGCTTGCTGGACGACAATGATGTTGGCCACGCTGCCGAGGACCGTGAAGCTGCCGCCAAAACTATTGGCGAGTGCCAGCACGTAGGCCGTCGCCGGATGCGCCACATTCACCGTCTTCAGCAGCAGCATCACGGTCGCGGAGTTGCCGATCAGATTGGAAAGCATGGCCGTCACCACGGCCAGGATGGATGACGAGTTGAGATTCAACCCCGCGTGAGCGAGCCACTGCACGGCTTGTTCGCCGCAGCCCGTGGCTTGGAACGCGCCGGTCACGACAAACAACCCCATGAACAAGATCAGAATCTGCCAATCCACCAGCCCGAGCAAATCTTCGGTGTCGAATTTCCGGCTGGCGAGATGGATCCCGGCGGCGGTCAGGGCGATGATTTCCTTGGGCACCGACGAGAAGAAAAACGCGATGACCAAGCCCAGGACAACGAAGCCTTTGATCGTATGCGCGCGATTGAACTCGTATGCAGCCGGCTTTACCCTGGCTGTCACCGGCGCAGAGAGCGCGAGGTCGTGGCGGCACATCAGCCAAATGATCGCATAGGCGCAACCGAGCGCGAACAGAACCGGCACGATGCACCAGAGCGCGTAGTGCCCGAAGCCCAGCCCGGCGATCTGGGCGATCATCATGTCCTGTGGATTGCCGACCAGGGTGGCGGCCGCACCGATGTTGCTGGCCACCGCCAGCGCGACGAGAAACGGAACCGGATTGATTTGCCGTTGCACCAGGGCGATGGCCACGACTGGCGTGAAGACGAAGCACACAATGTCGTGGTTGAGAAACGCGGACAGTCCCGCCGTCGCCAGCATCAGGGTGAACAAGAACCGCGCGGGGTTTCCGAGGCCGGCCGAAATCTTGCCGGCGACCTGGTCGAAAAAACCGGACAGGCGCAATTGCGACGAAATGACAAAAAAACCGAACAGCAGCAGAACCGTCGGCCAGTTGATAAAACCGACGATGGCTGTCACCGACCAGCCGGAGAAGACCGCGATCGCGATGGCGCCCAGCAGCACGATGCCGGTGCGGTTCAATTTCAAGCCCGGCACGCGGCCGGCCGCGAAGCCTAGATAGGTGAGCGCGAAAATCACCAGGATCGCCGGCGTGGTGGAAGGATGGGTGAGGATGGGTGCGTTCACGCCGGTCTTAGAGGTAACAATTCTTTTAAAAACCGCAGATTGTTTTAACCGCGAATGGATCCTGCTTCGCTGAAGCTACGCAGGACAGGCGCGAATAAACAGAGAATACTGAGCTTTCAGTTTAGACAGACTCATGCCGGGCGAAATTGTCATTCCGAGCCGTGCGAGGAATCTCTGCTATTTTTGTTGATTTCAATTTCGGAGATTCCTCGCACGGCTCGGAATGACAAAATAAAGTATAGGGTTCATCTGCGGTCAAAATGCAGGGATTGAACCGCTCATTTCTCCAGCACCTTGCGGATGGAGTCCAATTCCTTCCGGCGGCCCTTGTCCGGTTTTGGATAGCTCATTTTCAATCCACTGAGGGTGTCGAGGATCACCTGTGAAATGATCAGCCGCGCGTTCGCCTTGTCGTCGGCGGGGACCACGTACCACGGGGCGATCTTGGTGCTCGTCGCCGTCAGGCAGGTTTCGTAGGCGCGCTGGTAATCTTTCCAGTGCTTGCGCTCAGCGAGATCGGCGCGGCTGAACTTCCAGTTCTTGTCCGGGTCGTCGAGGCGCGCGAGGAAACGCCGGCGTTGTTCCTCCTTGGACAAATGGAGAAAGAACTTCACGATCCGGGTGCCGTTGCGGTACAGATGCTTTTCCAGGTCAAGGATGGAGCGATATCGGTGCGGCCAGATCTTCTCGTCGTCGAGATCCTCGGACGGCAAGCCCTGCCGGTGAAGGAGTTCCGGATGGACGCGCACCACCAATACTTCCTCGTAATAGGAGCGGTTGAAGATGCCGATGTGGCCGCGCTCCGGCAGGCAACGGTTGGTGCGCCAGAGGAAATCGTGTTCCATTTCCTCCGCGCTCGGCTGCTTGAAGCTGAAAACCTGGCAGCCCTGCGGATTGACGCCGGACATCACGTGTTTGATCGCGCCGTCCTTGCCGGCGGCGTCCATCGCCTGGAAAATCAGCAGCAACGCGTACTGATTTTGCGCGTAAAGGAGGCTTTGTCGCGCGTTCAACTTTTCCACATGCTCGGCGAGGATATTCTCGTAATGCTGCTTTGACTTGTAGCACGGCTTTGTCCGCGTCGGCCATTCCTTGAGCTGCACCTTGGCGTCCTCCCGCACGCGGAATTCCTTGAGGTGGATTTTCATTTTCTTCTTAGCAGGCTGTTAGGGGTGATCGCGGCCCGATGACGGGTCACCAACGGAGAATTACATAATGATGTGACGAATCACCGAGGTAGGGCGAGACGTCCCGGCCGTTGCCGCGGCTGTAAGCCGTGAGCGAAGTCGAACGGCTCGTCAAGGATGCCTCACCCTACCTTTGATGCGCCTGCAGGTAACTTCAACAGGTAATGCTCATCATTCCTTGCGGCCGACGAACAGCAGATAACGCCAGACGCCCGCGTAGGCTGGGCAAAGGCGATCGGTCGCCGGGGTGAAGTGCGACTGGAGGAGCGGCCGGAGCTGGCCGTTCATGCGGACGTGGTTCAGCCCCATCCAGCGTTCGAAAAATCCGAAGCGTGAATCGTGAAAGTCCACCACGGCAATGCGGCCCCCGGGTATCAGGTCGCGTCGGGCCGCGGCCATGGCGGTGTCGTAGCCGGGGTTGAACATCGATAGCGCATACGAAAACAGCACGAGATCGTAACCGGGCGGATCGCTGAGCGGGGCCGAGTAGGCTTGGTGCAGCAGTTGCACGCGCGGGCCGAAGGAAACAATTTTTCTGCGGGCGAGGTCGAGCATCGTGGCGGAAAGGTCCACGCCGGTGACCTGGGCCTGCGGAAAGCGGCGGGCCAGCTCCACCAAGTTGCGGCCCGTGCCGCAGCCGACTTCGAGGATGCGCCGCGGCGCGACGCTCGCAAAATTTTTCATGATGGCGGTGCGGCCAAACAGGAAACTCCACCGCGTGGCGTCGTAGATGCGGGAGTGGAAGCGGTAATATTTCTCCACCGCCGTCTCGGCGGGCAATGCAGCGGGTGCGTGGTGGGCGCGGTTCATTGAACCTCCGCAAAAAACAGGCTGCCGTAGGTGCCGACGCGGTCGGTCGCGTGCAGCTCGTTGGTGAGTCGCGGAGAAAAACGGAGCCGGCTCCGGATGGCCTCGGGCACGAAGTCGAGGTCGAGGCCGGCCGAGCGCAGCAGGATTTTGGTGCCGGGCCGGCTGTTGGCCAGGATGAGTTCCCATTCCTCGAGCAATGCCGCCGGGTCGTGCCACGCGAGCCAGTCCTGATGGTCGAGCAAAACGTAATGGGAATAAATGCCCGGGTTTTCGCGGAGAAAATTCGTGACTGTGCACGTGTGGGCGTAGATCCGGTCGGCGCGCGCGGCCAGCGGGGCCAGGTTTTCCTGCCGCAGGTAGTTCGGGCAGCAGGTCAGCGTGTAGGAGCCGGTGATGTAAACGCGCCAGAAATAGTTTTCACGGGCGGGCAGCCCGGTCATCACATGGCGCAGCTTGTCCTTCACATACGCGGTCAGCCCGCCCGGATAAGTGTTTTCGATCAGCCCGATCTGCGGGGCGGGCACGCCGAGCAGGGTCATCACGATACGCTGGCGGACGAGCCAGTTGCTCAGTTTGCCCCAGATCTTTGGCTCGAGCAGTGCGTAGATTTCCCGTTGCTGCGCCGTCGTGTCGGCATCGAGCAGGCACAGGGCGAAATTCTTGATGTTGGGCTTGGCGCGGAAGAGGGCGCCGCCGAGCAGCCAGGCCGCCGAGCCGGCCGTGCCATGGTAATAAAACGATTTCTTCATGCTGCCCGGGTCGAAAAACGAAATTTTCTCGTCCCAAAACTTACGGGCGTAGTCCGGCAGCTCGGCGCGCACCGCGCGGTAGAGCGGGCGGTATTTCTCATGCGAGCCGATGCCGAAGAGTTCGAACAGGTCGGCGAAGTCGCCGCGGCGGATCATCGCGCGCTTCAACTCCAGCAGGGCATTCTGGCGGAAATTGACATCGATGGCATGAATCTCAGCCGGCCCATCGAGCAGGTAATCGAAGGCGTTGCACCCGGCGCTGGTGATCATCACGACGCGGCTGTCGGCGCGCAGTTGCATCAATTGGCGGTCGATGCGCGGATCCTCCCAGCACGTGTTGTAGATCAACTGCCCGCCGTGAACGTGGTGAAAAACCAGGTCGTTCGTTGCCTTCAGAAATTTCCGGGCGGGGCTTGTGTCGCTGGATCGGCTGCGGGCGGGGCTCATGGATGATGTTCCATTCTGATCCAAGCTGCCAGACATTGGCCCGCGCGCCAGCCCCGCATTGTTAATTGGAGGTTACTTTTTTTCCGTGCGGAAAACGTCGTCCACCGTCAGCCCGGTCAGCGTTTCGACGCCTTTTAGCAGCTGCCACAGAGCGATCATCATCATGGCCATGCTCGGCACGGCGATGACCGGCAGGCTCATCCAGTGCATTTTGGCCAACTCGGCGTTGAATTCAGGGGTGCCGCCCGGGCTGCGCAGCAGATGGCGCGCGAGCACGTAATTCAACGCGCCGCTCACAAAAAATGATGCGGCCACCAGCACGGTGGCGCGCCGCATGATCGCCGCGAACGCCGTCTCCGCGCCGCGCTCCCGCAGCGCGGCCTCGATGCGTGGCACATCCATCACTGCTTCGTTATAAAAAAGCGCCTTAAGCAGCGGCTCCTTGGCGCGCATCGACATGAGCACGATGATGCCGATGAATGACGACACCGACGCATCTTTGACCGCGAACCAGAATCCCCCGACTTTTAGCAAGCCCAGCCCGCCGCTCAGCAGCACGCTCGTGAAGCCCAGCACGGAAATGAAATTCGCCTTCCGCCGCTTCGCGAAATCCCACACACCATAAACCAGCGGGAACGCCAGCGCGACAACCAACCCCCATTTCGGCCCAAGCAGGTGCGCGCCGCTCAACTTCGAGAGAATCAGCACCGGTGCGACGATGTTGAACGCGAGGTTGAGCCAGAGATTTTCCTGCTTCGGCGGTGGGGAATCCATGTTAAACTTAAATTAGGAAACCAGGAATCCAGGAAAAGACAGGCGATATCTCCATTTCACTTATTTTCATGGTTTCATGGATTCCTAATTTGTGTCAGGCTTCATCCTCATGATTCTTCTCGGCGTCAACATCGACCATTGTGCCACGCTCCGCCAGGCGCGCTACCGCGTGGCCGACTTCGCGGCGGGGGGCTCCATCGAGCCGGATCCCGTGGCGCTGGCATTTCTTGCGGAACACGCGGGTGCGGATGGCATTACCGTGCACTTGCGCGAAGACCGCCGACACATCCAGGAACGCGATGTCTGGCGGCTGCGCGAAAACGCGGCCACGCGCCTCAACCTCGAGATGACCTGCACGCCGGCGATGACCGCGTTTGCGCTGAAATTGAAGCCCGACTCG
>Ga0210395_10004915_pt1 | contig 10263 bp, 7 predicted proteins | sample IncBWH4OmetaG_FD_150861 | JGI IMG/M metagenome (GOLD analysis project Ga0210395, IMG submission 150861) | Forest soil microbial communities from Barre Woods Harvard Forest LTER site, Petersham, Massachusetts, United States - Inc-BW-H-4-O ...
CCCTCCTGTAGCATCCGCCGCGTCAGCAAGACGAGCACGAGCGTGGTGACCAGGTAGGCGACGGCCGATGTGACCGCGCCGCCGAGCGCCCCGTACCGGGGGATGAGAATGACGTCAAGCGTCACGGTGATCGTCGCGCCGACGCCCATCCCGATGGAGTTCATGCCGGGGCGGCCGCGCCCGACCAGGTAGGCGGAGGAGACGGCCGCGGCGCCCTCGACCGACAGGCCGATGATGATGATCTCGGCGGGGAGCACGGCGGCGTGGAACGCTTCGCCGTAGACAATCGGCAGCCCGATGTACGCGGCCGCCGCGACGAGCGGCGTCAGCGCGAGGGTCAGCGCGAGCCCCCGAGGCAGCAGGTGCCGTGCCTCGGCCGTGGCTCGCGCGGCGGGCAGGTGCGCGAAGCGCGAGTACAGAACGTAGTTGATGGCGGTGGGCGCCAGCCGCATGAGCTCAGCGACCTTGGAGGCGACCGCGTAGATCCCGAGTACCGCGGGTCCGGCGAGCGCACCGAGCAGGATGAAATCGAACCGCAGGTTCATCAGCCAGAGCATGTTGCCGAGCTGCCCGCGCCCGCCGAACGCCAGCACCTTCTTCGCCAGCTCCGGCGAGGGCTTCCCCCAGCCGGTGAAGTACCCGCGCTGGCGCAGGCGCAGTAGCCCGGTGAGAGAAGAAAGCGCGCCCGCCGCGATGAGCGCGACGAGGACGGACGTCGCGCCCTTATACCCCAAGGTGAGCAGCACGAACGGATAGACGAAGACGAACCAGAGCTCTTCCGCGACGATGACGAGGTTCGCGCCGGGGATGTCCCCGCTTCCCTGGCAGCAGGCCTTCGCCGTCACCGTCCAGAGCTGGGTGGTGACGAGGACGGTCATGACGAGCACGAGCGAAAGGGGCAGCTGCCGGAAGAACAGATGATGGAAGGGGACGGCGCAGGCGAGCCATGCTAGTGAGCCGAGTCCCGCGCCCGCCACGGACATCAGGGTCACGGTGGGCCGTACCCGCGGGTCCTTGCCGCGTTCGCCGGCGAGGAAGAACGCGGCGGCCGTCGGCAGCCCGCAGGAGAAGATGACACCGAACAGCCACGGCAGCACGCGGATCAGCGTGTACTCCCCGACGACGGTGGGACCACCGGTCCTGGCTACAAGCAGGCTGGCCAGCGAGACCGCCGCGAGGGCTCCGGTCTGCGCGCCCAGGTTGGTCATCGCGTTCCGCGACAGCAGCCTCGGTGCCGAAACGGCCAGCGAGCGGCGCAGGACCCGCGCCCGCGGACGCGCCAGGATCGCGTCCCGGCCGAGGACCGCCACGATCGCCAGCAGCAGCCACAGCGGGCGGAAATGCTGGACCTCCTCGTAGAACGAGTTAAGGCTCACCGTGATCAGCGCGGCCACGATCCCGGCCGGTCTTGGCACCGCGGCCGCCATCGGCGCCGACAGCGGCCGCCGGATCACCGGCGAGGCCCTGGCCGCCGCGGAGGCGGCGAGCAGCAGGAACGCGAACAGGCCGACGGCGCCCCGCTCGCTCAACGCGGCGAGGTAGTCGTCATGCGCCTCGTTGGCGTAGGGATACAGCAGTTCCGTGGTCAGCGGCTTGGTGCTGGCGGGACCGGTGCCGAGCACGCCGTCTGACCGTTCGTACAACTGAATCGACTCCCGCAGCAGCTGGCCGCGCTCGGTGCTGCTCTGCGCGCTGCGCCCGATCGAGTTGACCAGCAGGGCCTGGTCGCTGTTCGCCGCCCGCTGCCTGAGCTCACCCAGCGGAAGGACGGTGAAGAACGCGGTGACGGCGAGCACGACGGTCAGGCCCGTCGCCACCACCCCGGCCCAGCCATGGCGCCGGTAGCCGCGGATGAGCAATAGGACGGTGATGCCAGCGCACAGCGCGAGCAGACCGCCGTTGGACTCGGTCAGGATCAGCGCCCACGCCAGCATGACGTAACCGGCGACCCGCATCCACCTCTTGGCCGGACGGCGTGACGCGTAGACCACCAGGATCGTCGCTCCCCAGTACCAGGAGGCGTAGTTCGGGTCACCGAACGTGAACATCAGCCGGTTGCCCTCGGTGGCGGTCAGGCCCTCGAGGGCCGTAACGTGACCGAGCCAGGCGACGATGAAGACGGCCGCCCAGGCGATGCCGGACCAGCTCCAGGCGGTGACGGCGTACCGCATGGCGCGGGGCGCCGACAGCACGTTGACCACCGCCACGCACCACGTGAACAGCAGCGCGTCGATCACGAGCGTGACGAGCGCCGTGGCCGGCAGCGACGAGACCAGCCCTGACGCCGCTCCCGCGGCCACGTACAGCGCGACGGGGAAGAAGTAAGGCGCGCGCAGCTTGCGGTGCGTTCCCGCGAGCCAGACCAGCGCGGCGACGATCGACGCCACGGTCAGGATGTCGACAGGCGAGCTGTTGCCCGGCCCGGTCGGGTGCAGGATCGGCTGGAAGACGATGGCGGTGACCAGCGTGACCACGGCGGCGCGCTCGGCGCTGCCCCGTGGTGGTCCGGTGCGCGGCGCCATCATCGGCGATCCCGCAGGCGCCGCAGCAGCAGCAAGTGGTTCCAGGCGAATTCGGCGTGATCGGCCTCGGCGGCGATCGCGGCCAGCTCGGCCAGCAGCACGTCGCGCCAGCAGCAGCCGGGCATCCCCAGCCGTTCCAGCCCCGCGCGCAGGAAGGCGCGGGCGAGGGCGGGATACCAGCCGGTCCCGTTCATCACGTACTCGACACCCGAGCCCCACGGGCCCGCCCGCAGCCCCGGATGCCCGGGCACCCGGCGCCCGGGTCTCGTGTGCCTGTCCAGATACAGGGAGTAGGCGATGACGAAACGCGCGAGATCCTTGCTGGCCGGGCCGTCCAGCGAGGCCAGCTCCCAGTCGATGACCCCGCTCACCGCGCCGTCGCGGACCAGCAGGTTGCCCGGCCAGAAGTCGCCGTGAACGACGCAAGCGGGCACGGGAAAGCCGGCCAGCCGCCGGCGCAGGCCGTCGGCACAAGCGGCGTCTTCCGCCACGCCAGCGCGTCCGCGGAACCGGACGCTGATCGTCTCCGCGACCTCATCCACGGTGCGGCAGGTGCCGTTCATCGTCGACCGGTGGAACGCGGACAGCCACGCGCCAGCGGCGGCGAAGTCGGCGGCCACCGATCGCCGGCGCGCGGTGTGCCGCCAGGAGTGATAGTCGGCGAGCATGGACCTGCCGGGCAGCGCGGTGGTGACCAAGACGGGCCGGCCGAGGTGTTCCAGGTGCGCGACGACCCGCGGCACCGTCTCGCTCGCCGCCCCGAGGCAACGGCCGGCGTGGCCGGCGAGGCCGGCGAGGCCAGCCAGGTCGGTCAGCCGCGCCGCCTCCCGTTCCACGCTGCGCGCGGCGACATCAGAAGTGGGAACCTTCACCACGAAAGCGGGCCGCTCGGCGCCTGGCGGGAAGAGCAGGATGGTCAGCTTCGCGTTCGGATCCCGGGACAGGGCCAGGCAGGCGGCCCGGACACCGACGCCGCCGACCTCGCCGATAAACGACGCGAGAGAGGGTCGCGTCAGCGTCTGCATCGTTCTCCGCACAGGCCACCGGGCCGGAACGCGCGCAGCGCGATGGTCAGCGGTAGCCCGAGCACGGGACCGGTGCCCGGCGGCACCGACAGCACGCTGGCCGCGAGGTAGCGCAGCACCGCGCGATCCCGGCTGGCGACGATCAGCGGGCTCCGGCGCGACGGGACCACGATGTAGTGTCCGGGCGGAAGCAGCCCGCGAATCTCAGCACCGGTCATGTCAGCACCGGTCATGTCAGCACCGCGAACGGGCGCATCCTGGCCACCGGCCGGACCAGCCCGTGCCCGGTGAGGATCCCGAGCGCCTCGTTAACGCCCTGGTCGTCGCAGTGCGGCACGTGCGCGGGGGCGCTTCCGTCATAGCCGTACCGCGCCGTGGTCCGGTCGAGCGGATCGGGACCCGACCGCCCCGACCGCTCGAAGGCGGAGACGATGCTCCCCGAGCCGTGGCAGGCGGTATACAGGCTCCGGTGCGCGCTGTCGGCGGGCACGCACAGGTAGGACGAAGTCCGGTTGGTCCCCGGCAGCAGCAGCGGCTGCCCGGTCGCGGCGAAGGCGGGGTGATCGGCCATCATCGCCGCCGGGTAGGCCCGGCAGGCGTTGTGCCGGTGCACGAAGGCCCGCTGTTCGCCGACCAGCTCCTCGTAAATGGAGTTATGCGGTGAGTCCACCACCAGGCGCGCGGTGCCGCCGAAGGCCGACCTCGCTATCTCCCGCAGCGCCGCGTACGTCGCCATCCGGTAGGCGAAGCCGTAGTTCATCGCGAGGCGCGTCGCGAGCAGCGCCCGCCGCCCGTCGTCTGTATCAACGGGAATCGCGGGGCAGCCGCGCGTAAAGTACGCGGCCAGCCGGCGCTCGATCCCCGGCCGGAGCGTGACCAGATGCGAGAGCGGCTTCTGCACGGACATCTGCGCGCGAAGCATCCGCGAAGCGCTCTTGCGCCGCGCGTACAGCTCGCCTAGCTGACCAGTCAATACGCCACCGCCGTTATGAAACTGGATTGTCACCTGTCCGGCCTGCAGGCCTAGCCGTCCGGCCGCCGCGGGGTCGATTACCTCCTCCACCTCCTGAAGCTCGAGGAAGTGGGTGCTCGGACCGATACCGCCAAAGCGCAGCCGGCTCAGCTGGACGACCAGCCACGGCAGCTCTTTCCTCGCCCGAACAGCGCCGCCGTACTCGTCGATCTCCAGCCGGCCGCGTTCCTCGATACGGTCGAGCTCACCCTCGCTCAGGCCGTAGCGGTCGGCGGCGAAGTCGGCGCCTTCGGTCGCGGCACGCAGCACTTCGGCGAAGCGCAGTTCCGTGCGCCAGCTCGGCGGGCTGGGGAAGCGCCGGATGACCTGGCGATAGAAGTCCGTCACGGCGGATTCGGGCGGTCGCGGGACGTCGAGCGTCAGCAGTGCCATCCCGCAGTTGAGGGCGGCGTCGGTGAGCGCCGGGCGGATTTCTCCTGCGGTCGCGACCGCGATGCTCGACGGCATCTCCGACTTCGACTTGTGGCAGAAATCCGGCAGCACCACGGGCGGCGCGGCCAGCCCAGCACCGGCGGTTCCCTCCACCACGCGCCCGATGAGCGTCGCGTCGGCCGGGGCGGCGGGGCTATCGAAAACCGTGTAGTCCCTCGTAAAGATCCGCATGTCACCTCCTCATCCGGGCGAGCGCCTCGCACACCGTCTGCACGTCCGAATCCGACAGCCGCGGGTGCAGCGGAAGGGACAGCAGCCCAGGGAACACCCGGTCCGCCGCGGGCAGGTCGGCGCACGCGGTCAAACCCAGCACCTGACGGAAATAGGGCATGTGGTGCACCGGGATGAAATGCACTGACGTGCCAATTCCGGCGTCTGCCAGCTTTCGCACCGCATCATCTCGAGTTATCCCGAACGGCCGGTGGCGCACTCGAACGACATAGAGATGCCATGCGTGCCGGTCGGCCGACGGCCGGGGCGGCAATTCCAGGCCGGTGATGTCCGCGAGCAGCGCGTCGTAGCGTGCGGCGAGCTCCGCGCGGCGTTGCTGCCACCGCTCCAGGTGCCGCAGCTGGGCCCGGGCGATCGCCGCCTGCACGTCGGTGAAGTTGGCCTTCAGCCCGCGGTCGAGCACGGTGTACCGCCAGCCGCCCTGCCGGTGATACCGCGTCCACGCGTCACCGGTCATCCCGTGCAGCCGCATCCGCCGCCAGCGCGCGGCGAGGTCGCCGTCGGTGGTGGCGATCGCCCCGCCTTCACCCACGGGGAGGTTTTTCGTGGCGTAGAAGCTGAAGCACGCGCCGCGTGAGAAGCTGCCGACACTTCGGCCGCGGACCGTTGTCCCGAGGCCGTGCGCCGCGTCCTCCACCACGTTCCCGACTGGGATCGCGGCCGCGGCGGCGAGCGCGGCGCCGTCCACCGGATAGCCCGCCATGTGCTGGATCACCATGGCGGCGGCGCCGTGCCTGGCCGCCTTCGCCACGCCGTCGGCGGACACCGTCAGCGTCCGCTCGTCGGTGTCGACGAGGACGGGGCGCAAACCGGCGTGCAGTATGGCCTGCACGGCTCCGCAGAACGTGAGCGTCGGCGTCAGCACCGGCGCGCCCGCTGGCAGGCCAAGGCCGGCCAGCGCCATCTCGATGGCCGCGGTGCATGAGCTGACGCAGACGACGTGCGGCGCGCCTATCCAGGCGCCGAGTTCCTCCTCGAACGCGAACGTCTGCCTGCCCATCGTCACCCAGCCGCTCGCCAGCACCCGGACCGCGGCTTCCTGCGCCTCGGGCGTGATCTCGGTGCGGCAGAACGGGATGTCCGTCATAACCGTCATGGCGCCGCCTCTTGGTAGCTCTGCGCCAGCACCGCGCCGAGCGCGGCTTGTGTCAGGTCCTCGCCGAGGCGCCCGCGGGCCGCCGCGGCCAGCCGCGCGGCGACGGCGGGGTTGTCCAGCAGGTAACCGATCGCCCGGCCGAGCAGTTCTGGCCTGCCCGGCGGCACGAGCAGGCCGGTCTCTCCGGCGATGACCACGTTCGGCACCGCGTTGACCGCCGTCGCGACGACCGGCAGCCCCGCCGTCATCGCCTCCACGACCGCGCACGGCAGTCCTTCGTACCGGCTGGCCATCGCGAACACGTCAAGGCCTGGAAGCAGTGCCGCGACGTCGCCGCGGTCGCCCGTGAACAACAGGCGATCGTGCAGTCCGTGCCGTGCCGCGAGCCGCTCGGTCCGCGCGCGGAGTTCGCCGTCGCCGATCCAGACGCCGAAGACGTCGGCGCGGCCGACCGCGGCCAGCGCCATGACGAAATCGTCGGGCGCCTTCTGGAAGGCCAGCCGCCCGACCGTGCCGACGACGCGCGTTCCCGGCGGCACGCCGAGCAGCCTGCGCGCCTCCGCGCGGTCGGGCGCCCCCGGCGGCGGGACCGCGGTGTCGGCGCCGATGCCGATGGTCCGGATCCGCTCCGGCGGCGCGATCCCTCTGCTAACCGCCTCGGCCGCCACGGCGGGGCCGACGGCGAGGAAGACGTCGGTGAACCGGCCGACAAGCTGCTCTATCCGGATATATGCCGTGCGCCGCGGCCACGACTGGAACCGGTGAAAAGGAAAGCCGTGAAAGGTGTGCACGATCCGGCCGACCTGCTCGCGGTGCGCGGCGACGCGGCCGAGCACTCCGGCCTTCGAGCTGTGGGTATGCACCACGTCGAAGCCCCGCAGGCATTCTCGCAGGTCAATCAGGGCCTTGCGGTCATCCAACGGTGCGATGTCGCTGCGCAGCCGGGGCATCAGCACGACCTCGAATCCCGCGTCGCGCGCCTGCCGCATGAGCCGGTCGCCCTCCCCGGTCACGAAGACGGTCTCATAGCGGTCCGCGTCGAGCGTGAGCGCGCCGCGCAGCGCCACGCTGCCCGCGCCGGCCATGAACCTGGTGATGACCTGAGCCACCTGGACCCGTCTGGCCATGTCTGTTCCCCTCCAACGACCTGCACGCACGGCAGCCGCGCGCTGAGCGCCGCCGCCGTTTCCGTTACCGCTGGATGGCTCGCGCCCGTGCCGGTGCCAAGCGCCAGCGTGGCGGCGAAAGCCCAGTACCGGCGCAACTCACCGGCCATGTAGGTCCCCGCGGTCAGGTACCGCGCCGCCTCCGCGGGATCGCAAACGCTCACGGCCGGGGTGCCGGTATCGCCGCGGACCAAGACGATGAGCTGATCCGGCGCCAGCCGGTCCGCGCGGGCCGGCCAGGCGACCTCCCTGCGGCCGTGCGGCGCACGCCGTCCCGCGTGGCCGACGCGAGCGGCGGGCACCCGCAGCGGCTCCACCAAGCCCCAGGCGAACCGCCCGTCGCTCACGCACAGGTTGTCGCAGGTCGCCATCGCGCCGTGCGCGAGTTCCGCGTGCACCAGCGTCGACTTGCCCACGCCGCCCGGCCCCGCCAGCAGGACCGTCTTCCCCCCAGTGCCGAACACCGACGCGTGCAACGGGGCGCGGCCGCGCTGTTGGCCGCGCCACAGCGCCGGATACTGCATGAGCACGGCGCGTGTCAGCAGCCGGGCACGGGCCCGGAGCAGGGCCGCGGCTGCCCGCCCCGCGGCCGGCGGCCGCCATCGGGCGACGATGTCCAGCGTCGGATCGGCACTGGTTACGAGCAGGTCGAGCCCGGAAGAGCAGGCGTCCCGCATGATCACCTGCCCCGATCGGTGCCAGGCGCCTCTCGTCAGCACCCGCCAGCCCGTGACGTCGAAGGCCGCGGAGCTTGACTCGACCGTCACCCGCACGTCCGGCGGGGGCAGGGGATCCTCGGTGAAAAGCTGTCCGGCGGCGCCTTCGGCCAGGACGCGGGCGATCCACGGGACGGCGCATCTCAACTCCACCCGTTCGCCCGCGGTATGCAGCTCCGCCCGCATGACACCAGCCACCGTCAGAACTCATCCGGGTACGGGCTCGCGGCGGCCAGGCCTTTCTCCCGCTCGTACCGAGCGGGGTGGTAGCCCGGCACGATGCCCGCGAGCAGGGCCCGGACCATCATGTCGTCTCCGTCGGCGGCGGCCGCGCGCAGCTTGTCGAGGCTGGCGGCGAAGTCGTCGGGGAGCCGGTGCGGGCGAGTGGCCCAGATGGCGGGACTAATGGTCGGCAGGCATTCTTCGTCGGCGCTGAACAGCTGTTCGTGCAGCTTTTCCCCCGGGCGCAGTCCGGTGAAGTGAATCTGGACGTCAGGGACCCGCAGATGCTCCGCGTACCGGCGAACGAGGTCCACGATCCGCACCGGTTCGCCCATGTCGAGGACGAAGGTCTCCCCGAACTCCGCCATCGGCGCGGCGGACAGCACCAGCCCGACCGCCTCCTCGACGGTCATGAAGAAGCGCGTCACGTCGGGGTCGGTGATGGTCACCGGCTCACCGCGCTCCATCTGCTCGGCCACCACCGCGAGCAGCGAGCCCCGGCTGCCGAGGACATTGCCGAAGCGAACCGAGCAGGCGCGCGTGTAGCCGCAGGCGTTCGCCTGGACGATCATCTCGGCCACGCGCTTGGTCGCGCCGAGGATCGAGTGCGGTTCCGCCGCCTTGTCGGTGGAGATCAGCACCAGCCGCGCCGTTCCCGACGCCAGCGCCGTCCGCACGACGTTGCGGGTCCCGAGGACATTGGACTTCACGCCTTCGCAGGGGTACCGCTCCAGCAGCGGCAGGTGCTTGTGCGCCGCGGCGTGGAAGACGACGTCGGGCTTGATCGCGGCGAACACCTGCTTGATCCGCGTCTCATCCCTGATGTCCGCGATGATGATCTCGGAGCTGTCGAGCAGCGCCCTGCCGTAGAGCGCGAGCTGCAGGGTGTGCATGTTCGACTCGTCGTGGTCGAGCATGTGCAGCGACGCGGGGTCGTGGCTCCTGATCTGCCGGCACAGTTCCTGGCCGATCGAACCGCCGGCTCCCGTGACAAGGACCCGCGCGCCGGACAAGACCGCCTGGACCGCTGGTTCCAGCACCCGGCGCTCGGTCCGGCCCAGGAGCTCCCGGTAGCTCACGCCGCGCATATCGACGGCCCTTGCCGCGCGTTCCATCGCCGCGAGGAACGAAGGAAGGTAGCTCACGGAGGCGCCGGTGTCGGCGGCGGCGCGGATGAGCCGGCTCAAGCTCGCCGGGGGCAGCGACGGGATGGCGATCACGACCACCGCTATCTGCCGCTCGCGGACGACCTGCCGCATGTCGGCCAGCGCGCCGAGCACGGGAACCCCGTACACCGACCTGATTCCCGGGTCGTCGTCGAGAAGCCCGACGGGGCGCAGGCCGTAGTCGGGGCAGTCTCGCAGGTCTCGCATGAGCGTGCGGGCGGCGGATCCGGCGCCCACGATCAGCGTGGCCAGACCGCTGCCCTGGTCCCGCCAGCGCGCCCGCCTCATCGGTGCCACCGACTTTGCCGCAAGCCGATGACGCCGAGCACGGGCCAGTCCGTGGCCAGCGACAGATCCGCGGCCTGGTCCAGCGAGCTATGCGGGGCGAACCTGGGCAGCGCGACCACGAGCGCCGCGTCTACCCGCCCATCGCCCAGCCTGATGTCCCGCAGGGTCACCACCGTCGGCGGCCCGCTCTCGAGCAGCACGGCCGGGCCGTCACCAGGGGGTCCGGCCGAAGCGAGCAGTGGCGCGGCGAGCCAATCTCCGTCGGCGCGCGGGCGAGCAGGGGCGAGGGGGGCCGAGCTCAGTTCGGTGTTCAGCCGACGGGCTAGCGCGTCCAGCCGCGTGCCGGAGACGGGTCCGGTCAACACG
>Ga0210395_10004918_pt1 | contig 10259 bp, 11 predicted proteins | sample IncBWH4OmetaG_FD_150861 | JGI IMG/M metagenome (GOLD analysis project Ga0210395, IMG submission 150861) | Forest soil microbial communities from Barre Woods Harvard Forest LTER site, Petersham, Massachusetts, United States - Inc-BW-H-4-O ...
TGACAACACCCAGCCCAGCGGTGCTATCTGCGGAGACGATTCGCCGTGCTTTAGGCGAATTTCAGTTGGATGTAGATGAACAACAAGTCATTTATATTCAACAATATATGAAGCTTTTGCTGGCCTGGAACGAGAAGATAAATCTGACCGCGATCCGCGACCCTCTGGAAATACTATATCGTCATTTTTGCGAGAGTATGTTTGCGGCGGTGGCTGTGCCTGTGGAGCATGGTCGGCTCGCCGACGTAGGTTCGGGGGCGGGATTTCCTGGAATTCCGCTGAAAATCATGCGTCCGGGACTACAAACCGTCCTGATTGAATCCAATATGAAAAAGGCCACGTTTTTGACGGAAGTGCTTAGAAACATTGAACTTCCGGACACTCGAGTGCTCGTCAGCCGCTACGAAGAATTGGGGGAGGAGATCGTGCCCCTGGATTACGTCTGCTCGCGAGCGGTGGGCGAGTTTGAGCCATTTTTGGCCTGGGCGGCCTCGGAACGTGTTGCAGCTAAACAAGTTATCTTGTGGATCGGCGGGCGCGACTTGGATCAGGCGCAACGAGGGACGGAGTGGGAATGGCGAGAACCGATAACCGTGCCTCATTCATTGCGGCGGTATTTGCTTGTGGGGACGAGAAAGAGCTGAGAGTGTTGGCGCAACGACTTGAAAGATAAAGACTTCCAGCATATTTCAGAGAAATCCACACTTACTTTTCCTAATCGATATGCCTCACAATCTGACCATCCGACTTGAGTAACTCTGCCCTCTTGGCGCGAGTAGCCTTGCGAAAATGGTGAACGGGTTTCGAGCGCGCCTTTGAAGGGCGCGCGGAGCTCTGGCGGTTTCCGCTTGAGTTCCATGTGGAACATGGCCGTCGAGTGGGGCTTTTTGGGAGCCAGGGACAGGTCCCCAACAGATTTAAATGTGAATCGCGCGAAATTTAGTTCCACGTGGAACGTCTTGGGCGGCCCAAACAATTTGATCGTGGACAGGCCACCCTATGCATTTAGCCAGTTGATTAAATGCGCGAGGCTGGTAAGTTCCACGTGGAACAATCTGCGGTCGGAAAAGTTGAAGCCAAATCGCAGCAAGGGAGTGGCTGGGATGAAGGGTTCCACGTGAAACATTGCAACCGCAAATACTTGGGGTTCCTGCGAAGGCCCCTATAGCCCGCACCGATGTTTCACGTGGAACATGCCTACATCGCTTACGGGGAGACGTAGCTGTTCCACGTGGAACATTCAAGCTCAAATTCCACAGACCCACAGACGTTCCACGTGAAACAAGTTGCATCCTTCTCGCGACTCTGCTAACTTTTCGCAAATTGGGGGACTTGTTGGCGCGAATCATCGCCGTTGCAAATCAAAAGGGCGGGGTTGGAAAAACAACTACCGCGGTAAACTTGGCGGCTTGCCTCGCTGCCGCTGAACAGTCGACTTTGCTAGTGGATTGTGATTCCCAGGGCAATGCCACAGCGGCCATCGGGTTCGTCAAAGACCCTTCCCGAAGAACTCTCTACCATACCCTGATCCTGAATGAGCCTTTCGATCGAATCGTTCAGAAATCGCAGGTGGATAGACTGGATGTCGTCCCCGCCGACAAAAACCTGGCCGGAGCTGCCATAGAACTCGTATCAGCGGAAAATCGCGAATATAAGCTGCAGGCAGTCCTGAACGAAATTCGAGAGCGCTACAAATTTATTGTATTGGATTGTCCTCCGGCGCTTGATCTATTGACCTTGAACGCGCTGGTTTCTGCCGACGCCGTGCTGGTGCCGATTCAATGCGAATACTTGGCTCTGGAAGGCGTTTCTGAATTGCTGGATACATTGATGCGGATCCGGCGGACGCTGAATCCCGCTCTGGAAATTGAGGGGATTTTGTTGACGATGTTCGACGAGCGCACGACCTTATCGCGGCAAGTCGCCACGGATTTGCGCAGCTTTTTTGGGACGCAGGTGTTTCAGAGCGTCATTCCGCGCAATGTGCGCCTTGCCGAGGCACCAAGTTTCGGTAAGCCGATCATATTTTACGATCTTCACAGCAAAGGGGCAGAGGGTTACACGCAACTCGCCCAGGAGGTCATTGCCAATGCCGAGAAACGCACTGGGACGGGGGCTCGGAGCGCTCATTCGGGAGCCTGAACCGCAGGTCCCTGCGCCACCGACGCCAGTAGCTCAATCTCACGCCACGAATAGTAGCGCAGCTGCCGCTGCGCCAGCACGCGACGCCACGCACGCGGGACCACATCAAATCGACATTGATTTGATTGAGCCGAGCCCGTATCAGCCTCGCACGAGATTTCGTGAGGAAGCACTGGATGAGTTGGCGCGTTCCATTAAGTCGAGCGGCATCATTCAACCATTGGTGGTCCGACCGATCGGGAACCGTTTCCAGCTGATCGCCGGCGAGCGGCGTTGGAGAGCTGCGCAGCGCGCCGGGTTGGACAAAGTTCCGGCGATTGTGCGGCAGGTTCCGGACGAGCTGGCTCTGGAAATGACGCTGGTGGAAAACATCCAGCGCGAGGATTTGAATGCCATTGAAGCCGCGCGCGCCTTTGAGAGATTGATGGATGAATTCCATCTTACGCAGGAAGACGTTGCAGAGCGGACGGGAAAAGATCGCGCAACGGTGGCGAACTCGATCCGCTTGTTGAAGCTCGAGCCCACGATTCTAGATTGGATTGAAGAAGGCAAGCTTACCGCTGGGCACGGGCGCGCGTTGCTGGCGGTGGCGGATCCGCCGCTAAGAATGCGCTATGCACAGCGCGCTTCACGAGGCGGACTGACGGTTCGGCAGATTGAAAAACTGGCATCGCGACGTTCGCGCGTAGCTGCCCCTGCGGCCGAGATCCACATGGACGCGAACATCCGGGCCGCGATTGATGAATTGCAACGGAATCTGGGAACGAAAGTCCTCCTGCGGCAGAAGACGAAAATGCGCCCCGGGCAGCTCGTGCTCGAATTCTACGACGATGCTCAATTAATGGGAATTTACGATCGATTGATGAAGTAAGTCCGCTTCGTCTGCCACAATCGCCACCGTCCTCTCGTTCCAACGTATCTTTTGGACAACTCGCTCTGCGCGATGCGTTGACTTGTCCGCGCCGAAGGCTAGAGTAGGAGAGTCGCTCTAGGAGAAAAGTCATGGCATGGAAGTGGCCCGGTTCCTCAAAGAATGGCGCTAGCGAAGAGTGGACCGGATTTATCGATCAGGGTGTAACTCTCGAAGGCACACTGCAGCTCACCGGAACGTTTCGCATCGACGGCAATGTGCGAGGCAATATCATCTCGGAGCAGACCGTTGTTCTGGGTGAAGGCGCCAAAGTCGAAGGTCAGATTGAAGGAAACCGCGTGGTGATTTCCGGGCGCTTTGACGGGGTGATTTTCGCAAAAGGGCGCGTAGAGATTCAGGCAAAAGGCGTGGTCACGGGCGAAGTCCATTCGCCTTGCATGGTGATTGACCCAGGCGGAATCTTTGACGGCCGATGCCACATGCTTGCGTCCTCCGACGCGGCTTCTGGAGTGACGATCCCCATTCGAGCGGTTGGTCAAGCGTAGTCGCGAATGCAACAAGCCTACTAACACAAACTGCAGTCCAGTCCGCATTCGGACGGCGCCATCTTCTATTACCACTCAATATATAATAACTTGTTAGTTATTATATAGGCGCGGCCCACTGGTTATTCCGAGTGAACGGCCGACTGCGACAGCGCAGCGATGGCCTCTTTCATGCCCACTTGGATGTTGGATTCCCAGTCGAGATGTGGAACGGGAGAAGCGGAAGCAGCTCGGTAAAAGCGCAGAGCTTCCGCAGGACGGCCTAATTTCTTAAGAGAAAGCCGGCCAGCAGCCATCAGCGCGAGCAACGATTGTCTCTCTTTTGGATAGGCGGTCGCGAGCTTGTCATATTCCCCGACGGCACGCTCAAAGTTCTGTTGGCCTTCAAGGGATCGGCAGAGATCGAGCCACGTCCCAGCTGGAAGATGCTGGCCGCCTGTGTTTTGGAATTCCTCGTAATCGCGCAACGCGGCTTCGCCATCCTGCTTTTTGAGGTGCAGCTGGCAAAGCTTGATCGTCGCATCCTGGTGGCCGGCCGAGTTACCTTGCCGCCAGTGCAGTTGCTGGAGCAGAACCAGCGCATCGGGAGAGTCGGGTTTGGCGGCCACATGCTCCTCGAGCTTCTTGATGGCCTCCTCGGGCTTGCCTTGCTCGGCGGCCTCGGTCGCCTGAAAGATAGCGGGGTCTGCGGACCAGCTCACTTTCTCATCGATGGCAGAGCTCACCTTGTGCTCCAAGCCAGAGCGAGAAAGTATGAGCGCTCCAATCATTCCGAAGGCAAATCCGCCGACGTGCGCCCAGTGTGCGACGCCACCCGCCTGGCGGGACATGGAACCATAGAATAGTTCCATGAGACCCCAGAGGGGCAGCAGCCAAAGCGCAGGAGCTTTGAAACGTCCGCGGACAATAAAGATCCAATAAAACATTTCAATCTTCAGCTTTGGAAAGCGCACCAGGAAAGCGCCCATCAGAGCTGCGACCGCGCCCGACGCACCGAGCATGGGCACAAGGCTGTCTGGATGGAACCAGCCATGAATCTGAGCCGCTACCGCACCTGCAAGCAGGTAGAAGATCGCGTAGATGGCACGCCCCCAGTTGTCTTCGAGGATGAAGCCCGCAAGCCAGAGAAACCACATGTTGCCGATCAGGTGCAGCCAACCGACGTGAAGGAAATTGCAGGTCAAGTAGGAGATGGCCGTCGGATGAGCTGGCACAAAGGCATAGCGAGCCAAAAACGTGTTGCGCTGGATGTCCTGAAATTTCTGGGAGATGCCGTCCATTTCGGCCTGCAGTTCCGCTGGATCTTCGACTTGGCGGATGCGGGCTTCCCATTCGTCATCAGGCTTGCGGGAGGGCGAAGCCAGCTGCTTCCAATCATTAGGGTACTGTGCCGAAAGAGGCCCGACGAACTTACGGGCATCGTCACCCATTTTCAATTCAGGGTGCGTGGCTGCAAGAAGTACCAAATGTTTGACCACTTCGATGCGCTCGGGAATTTGCGCGTCCTGCGCCTCGATCGTCCAGTGCGTCCCCAGAAAGGCGATCACGTTGATAGCGATGAGCGCGAACGTAACCACCGGCCAGCGACGCCCCCGCATGTTTTCGTGTCGGAGGGGTAAGAGAAACATGCACGTTCCTTTCGCGCCGGGAGAGACTCGGGTGAGCCGCCGCTCTCTTAAGTCTAGAGGCATCTTTGCGGAGCAGATGGGAAATGGGTAAGCAAGACCCGTATCAGTAAAGATTGCGGCTTACGCTACACAAGCCTGATGCCACTCTCCGGCGCGGAAACTCGCTGGACCGCAACTTGGTGGAACGCGGACTGCACGAGAAATACCCGGAGAATTGGATAGTAGGTCATCTTCCAGTAACCACGCTTATCAGACTTAGGCTATTAGTTCCGCACGGCTGCCCACTCTTCTTGAACAAAAAAAAAGGCGCAAAGGACGATTTCCTAAGTCAGACGTACATCAAATAGCGACAGCCAATACTGTAGGGACTGCAGGGTAAACCCGCAAAGAATGAGCCCAATGCCGAATACGCCGAGTCGTCGCTCCGGGAGATTGTCGGCGTAATATTCGATGTAAGGATTCACCGTAATTCCCACGCCGGTGACAATGCCTGTCACTAGGCCCACGCGAATCGCAAATAGCCAGGGGTGATCCACGTGATGGATGAACGCGCTACAGATTAACGCTGTGGCCGTGTAGCCGACGGTACGCAGCACCGTTCCCCAAAACTGACGACGCGTAAGCCGCGGACGCCGAGACGCTGCATATTCGGCCGCAGGACGCATTCCGCGAGTGTAGGCAAGGATTTGGCCAGCGGCGAATCCGAAACCCACCATCGGATACAGTCCGGCTCCGAAAGCAAACCCTCGAACAGCGGCAAACAGTCCTTCCCAAGGCAATGAGTAATGATCCAGCCCACGAGATGCCCGGCTGAATTCAATCGACAAGGTAATACCGCTGGCCAAACCGGAAGCCAGCCCAAAGAAGAGACCCAGGCCAAGTCCATAGCCGATGCCGAAGACAACGGCGTACGTTACGGCACGGGTAAGCAGGCGCAACGGACCGTGTTGTCCACCCAACAGGTCGTACGCCAGATAGAGACTACCCAGCACATCAAGACAGGTACCCGCAATACTAACGACCGCGACGGTGTGGTGGTCCACGCAATGATTGTAGACCTAAAATCTCTGCGACCGGCACTTGTCCGGTAACGGCGTTTATCAGGCACTAGCGAGTGTGTTTCGAGGTCGGCTGCTTGCTGGATACCAGGGTCGCGTAGACAATGCCGATCTCCACTCGGCGATTGGCCGCTCGCGCTTTGGCATTGCTATCGCGAACAAGCAGCATGGATGTGCCAAAACCCTTTGTACTGATAAGGCTCTGATCGACTCCCGCCTTAACCAGCGCCGCCCGAACAGCTCGGGCGCGACTGGCGGAGAGTTCCAGGTTGTGCTCCTTTGTCCCGCTGTCATCCGTATATCCGTATACGTAAATGGAATATCCCTTGAGCGGCGTGAGGACACCTGCAACGCGGTTCAAGATGGCTCGATATTGAGGCGCAATGGTCGACTTGTCGGAGTCGAACCGAAGCGACTTCTCTCCGAGCGTCATCACCACTCCATCTGCGGTGCGGCGCGTTTTGGCTATTTGCCCGAGGGACTGTTTCAACTTCTGAAGCTCGTCGGCGTGCTGCGTGCGATTTTCTTCTGTTTTGTGCGCGGCCTGAGTGGGCGGTTGCGCGGCTGCCTCCGGCTCAAGGGGCGACTGCGCTTGCGCCGCCGATGTCGCTTCCGGCTGTTTCACCTGATCGGGCATTTGATCGGGGCGAATCGTAGCTACTTGGGCAGCGGCGGCTTGGGAAGCTCTCTGATCGAGACTCTTGATGTGCTGCTCGGCGCCCTGCACGCGCTGGTTGAGCTGCTCTGTCTGACGATTGAGGTGCGCCACTTCTCGGTTCAATCGCCTGACCGACCTCACAAGCCACAGACCGAAAATGGAAGCAAGAACCAGGACAAGCCCTATCGCGGCCGCTCCAAGAACCAACGACGGCCCTGACGTGCTTTGCCTCTTGGCAGAACCGTCGTAAACGTGTTGTGCCACTGGGTTGGACGACCCGTCGGCCAGCTCATTTTCGTGAATCCGCTCCTGGACTTCCGATATGTTCGTCATGGATTCACTCCTTCCTAGTCAAACCTTGGGGCGGGTTAGATCCATTTTATAAGAGGGGCTCGACAGAGAATCGGGTGGCGAAGGGCAAATTGCTCAAGAATTATCTGTCCGCAAGTACAGGCCGACTGTCACGGTCGGGCCAGTCCCAAATTCGCTCTTCCGCACCAACTCCCGACAAACGGGATACTCCGTCGAAAAACACTCCGTAACCTGTTTAGAATCAATGAATCCGCGTCGGTTGTGTTTTTCATTCCCATAGGTGGGCTGCAGGCCCATGCGAGACGACCTTTAGTGCTAAGTAAGTCTTCAACCGGAAAGGTTCGTTCCAGTACGAACTTGGGAGGTTAGCGCGTTTGCCAGGACTTGAGAGAAATTCTGGCGGCGTTAGAATGTCTTCGTGACGAAACGTTCTCGAATTGTGCTGGCTATAATCGTTGGCAGTGCAGTAGCGGCGATTCCGACGCTGCTGCAGCCCCATTTCAAGGCAGGCTCTTTCCCGGACTTGATTTGCGAGATGCGTCTGCTCCCTGGAAAACTGGTAGCCACGCTCTTTCACGACCGAGGTTCTGCAAGCCCCGAGTTTTTATGGCGCACCCGCGCAGCCACAGCAATCCTCTCTGGCGTTCTGGCCTATGGGGTTCTTCACTACCGAAAACAGGCTCAAAAAAGCCCTTGATAGGTCATCCTGCTATTCGCGTAGGTACGGGTAGCCACTTTTCCGGTTACCGCCCGAGGTGCCGAGTTGGGTCGCTAATCGGTTGCCTCTTTCTGCGCGAAATCAATGGCTGCCAGCGTCCGAATGCTTGCGGTGCAGCTGAATCGCTCGCCACGCGGCAAGGAGCACCCACGAGCAGTTGCACAATACGATCAATCTGTCTGCCCACCCATCCAATGCCAGCACACCCGGCGGGAGAGCCTTTGGCGCATGTTGCGGCAAATGGCCCCCATTGAGCCGCGACATTTGCATGGTCATGATGGCTAGCGTCGCCACCAGCAACGCGACACTGATCCAGCTCAGGTTCGCGACCCGTAACAACCGGGTTCGCGCCGCGCGCCAGTCTTCATTGCGGCCTAGCGCTACACTCAGCAGCAGGGCTGCGATCGGAAACCCGATAACCCCAAGAAAGCCGGCTATCGCATGTCCGATCTCGTGCGTGACATCAAAAAACGAAGCCATCACCCCGCCAAGACCGGCGATGAGCAGCAACCACAAGCCCACCTGTCCGCCACGCGTGTGGACCTCGGACCAGATGGCGGTCGCCAACGCCCACGAACTTGAGCCCATACAGAAAAACATCAACGACAGCACCCAGGCATAGTGGCCGAACGCATATTCGCTGATCACGCGCCACGAGGGCGAAAATTCCGGGCTCAATACATGCAGAGCAGTCAGCAGCAAGATCGTCGCACCAGTCAACAAAACGGCCAACCAGGCTGCCGACTCTCTGAACTGCGAAGCACTGCTAGAACCCGGGAGTGATATTGTTGCCGCCTTGTTCATTGCGCCCTCCAGGCCAGTTATTCCTTGCAGCAGAACTTCGCCCGCCGTCGGCGGCCTAGAGCATCCCTTCGAGTCGTACATAGCTCGCCTCCATTCCCTTCTCCATTCCCGTTGAGAGCATGGCCGCCCGCGTCTTGGCGTTTGGCAGCGTCATGCGCATAGTCATCAAGGTGCCCGTGCCGTCCGCATCGAATCGCGTTTCCACATGGTTGTCTGGTGTTCGGTCTGGCAGGAACATCCGCTCCACATGCACGATCCTGCTGTACGGTTCCAATTCCACGTACTCTCCCGTCAGATGGAATTCTCCGCCCTTGCTGTTCGTCCATTCGTATCGAATCTTGCCGCCCGGTTTCGCCTCAGTGATGCATACCGGCATCGTCCACCCGTCCGGACCTAGCAGCCACTTCTGCAGCAGCTTCGCATCGGTGTGAGCGCGGTATACCGCTTCCGGAGGCGCGGCAAACCGTCTCGTCACCACCACATGCGTGTCACCTTCTGTCTTGAGTCTTAACTTGCTCATCGTCTCTCTCCTCTCTTAGTCGTCGTCGTTTCCATATCGGCCAGAACCGCGTCCAGTCGGTTGTAGTTCTTCTCCAACGCTTTTCGCAGCATCTCCAGCCATTGGTCCATCGCTTCGATACCCACCTTCGCCAGCCGTCGCGGCCGTCTGGTTCCATCCACGCGGCTCACCACCAGTCCCGCATCTTCCAGCGCCTTTAAGTGCTGCGAGATTGCCGGTTGTGTCATCTTGAATGGCGCCGCCAGTTCCATCACCGTCGCTTCGCCCTTCGCCAACCGCACGAGAATCGCCCGCCGCGTTGGATCAGCCAAAGCGGCAAACGTCATATCGAGATTCATCGTCATCGCCATAAGGCATACCTTATATAAGTGCCTGCTTATTTTCAAGTGCAATCTTTACGTTTCTTCGGTCGCAGGAATCTCGATTCCTGCCGGTTAGCGCCACGGATAGCTCCTGGGGAATAGAGCCTTGGCTCCCGGGTGACAGGCAAGCCGGAAGTAATTCTGAGTCAGAAGGCTCGTTGGGACATTCTGGCTTGCTAAGTCCTGATTTTTCGGGCGGTCTCAATGGGTCGACGCAACACTAAGCTCAAAGTCTAACTGCTGGAGTCTCAAAGACTAAAATCGCTTACAAGTGTTGAATCAAACGGAACACCCCCCTGACTAGGTTCTGATTGAGTACAGCCCAACAGATCGGTTCTCTCGGGAAGTGCTGTTGGATCAGGCTATTAGAAAGTGTTGCGTCGACCGGTTGAGCTGGCACGGGTAATCGGAAACTAACCCACTACCGAAAACCGTCGCAAGTTGACACCGAGTTGACACGATGTTATCGCGCGACTATCGTTCGAAGTGAAATTTCCGCGAGGCTCTTTGAATGAAGATATTGGTGATTGGCGGCGGCGGGCGAGAGCATGCGCTGGTTTGGAAGCTGAAGCAGAGCGAGCGCGTGGAAACAATTTGGTGCGCTCCAGGAAATGGCGGAATTGCCGAGGATGCGCAATGCA
>Ga0210395_10004919_pt1 | contig 10259 bp, 9 predicted proteins | sample IncBWH4OmetaG_FD_150861 | JGI IMG/M metagenome (GOLD analysis project Ga0210395, IMG submission 150861) | Forest soil microbial communities from Barre Woods Harvard Forest LTER site, Petersham, Massachusetts, United States - Inc-BW-H-4-O ...
CAAGAGGCGAATGGTCGAGGGCTGGACGCCAGAGCATAGCCACCCGCGCGGGCAACTGGTCGCACTGACGCAGGGGTTGCTGATCGTGGAAACAGAAAACGAACGATGGCTGTTTCCCTCCGGGCGTTGCGCCTGGACGCCACCAAATTGTAAGCACGCGGCGCGTTCTGTCGGGGGCGCCGCTGGCGCGATGGTGGACATGTCTCCGGAGATGTGCCGCGGACTGCCCAAGACGCCCTGCATGTTCAACACGTCGGAGCTGTTGTTCGCCATCGTTCACCGCATGGTCGGTTGGGACCTGCGCCAACCGCTCGACGTGGCGAAAAAGCACTTAATTGCAACGCTTCGCGATGAGATTCGACAGCCTGACCAGCAGCCCTTGCGGTTGACCATACCCAGAGAGGAAAGACTGGCCAGAGTTGCAGATGCTCTGCTGGATGATGTTGGGGATGAACGCACGTTGGACGATTGGGCGCATTTCGCCGGAATGGCCCGCCGTACTTTCATGCGTGCGTTTTCGGCTCAGGCAGGCATGTCATTTGGCCGCTGGCGACAGCAGGCGCGGTTGTTTGCTGCTCTTGAGATGCTGGCACAAAGGAAATCTGTGACGGAGGTCGCTATCGCAGTCGGTTACGACAGTGTAAGTGCCTTCATTGAAATGTTTCGGACGATGCTGGGAACCACACCACAGACATACTTTCGCGGCAGGCGTTCGTCGCCACGCGATAGAGCCATGGACGCGACGGCGCGCGTTTTTTGACGCTGTCGCGATATCGCCATGCGCGAAGGCGCGAGTTTCGGCTAAGGCACAGCATCTAGGTTTTGGAACGATACACAAGTGTAGTGTATCGTCCAGGAATCGAGGAGAAGACCATGTCTCAAATTCAACCGCCGAACGAGAACGCTGAAGTCGGGCGAGGCGCAACTCCGCTTTCAACTCTGATTTTTGGAGTCGCCTCCGGCGATATGGGAGCGGTGGATGCTCAACTCGCCGACAACATTGAGTGGCATCAAATGCCCTATAACCAGAAAGTGAAGGGCAAGAAGGATGTCATGAGATGGCTGAAAGCCGGTTCGACATCTGAGAAGAAGCCCGAAATCATAAACGACGTAGTGGCTGACAAATGGGGTGTTTTCGAATATTGGAACGTCGGGACCGCCAGTAAGGAGCTGATTGATTTCGGCGAGAAGCAGGGTTGGCCGTTCCCGAAGGATCCGAGAAGCCTGATCGGGCAGAAGTACAGAGTGGCTCAATGTTTTGTTTATCACTTGGATGACTACGGCCGAATCGATGTGATGAGGCAGTATCTCGACGCCGGCAGCGTCTGGGCGCAGTTCAAGTGATCAAATGCTGCGCAATGACTTGAGCGAGGATGGAGATGCAAAGCGACAATAGCGGGCAAGGCGTAGTCCCGAGTCAACGTCGCGACCTTGCGAATCGACGAAGAGATCCTCAAGACCGCTTTGAAGTTAATTCTTGAGCAAGGAATTGATGGCGCCAATGCTCATCCACGACACTGTTTCATTCAAGACTAAAGGCTCGGAGAGAATTTGATGAGAATTGGTTTCTACGCCCCCGAAGTCGAATTCGCCAACGCCATACTTGGCGAATTAAAAGCTAAATTCGTGAACGACATTTGGACACGGTGGCAGCCTGGCACGCCGCCGCCGACTTCAGATATAGAAGTGCTGCTGGCGCTGGGACCGGTCACTCGCGATCTCATGGAGCAACTGCCTGCCCTTGCGCTGATTCAGACTCTGTCTGACGGCTACGAAGGAGTGGATGTGAACGCCGCCACGGAGTTGGGAATTCGCGTCTCTTACGCGCCGGCTGACGTAACCGGCAACTCCGACTCTGTTGCAGAGTACGCCGTGCTGCTGATGCTAGCGACGGCACGTCGTCTCTCCGTTGCACTCGCAGCCATTCGCGATCATTCCGCAAAAATTCCCGGCCGCGGTCACGCGCTCGTCGGCGCAAACGTCTGCATCGTTGGCATGGGCAGCATCGGTTCCAAAATCGCTCTTCGATTGCTGACCTTCGGCGTGAATCTCAACGCCGTAGACCTTTCTCCAGCGCACGCACCGAAGTATATTCCGATGACCACCCCGGATCGGTTGAAGCAGGCTGTGGCCAATGCAGATTTCGTGGTGCTCAGCGTTCGCGCCACGGCAGAAAACACCCACATGATCGACGCCGCCGTCATGGAAGCTATGAAGAAAGGAGCGATCCTGATCAATATCGCTCGCGGTTCATTGGTGGACGAAAAAGCTCTCTACCAAGCGATCAAAAGAGGCCATCTGGGCGGTGCGGGCCTGGACGTCGAGGAACACGAGCCTATTCCGCTTGACGATCCGCTCCTAACTTTGCCTGAGGTGTTCATAACTCCGCACCAAGCTGGTCTCACCGTGCTTAACATTCAGGGAACAGCTGGACACATTGCCGATGTACTAACCAAGCTTAAAACCGACGCGCCTATTGAATCGCAACTGAATCACCCTAGGGCCAATCGTTCCATCAAAAGGGAGTAGTCCGATTCAGATGCGATCGTTATACTGACGGCCAAATGCCTGAGCCGATCAGGTTCGCACTCTAAATTTAATCGCGTGGATTATTTGGTAGATGGCGGAAGCGGCGTAGGCGGCGCGGGCGGCGGATCCTCGGTGTCCGTATCGACCGCGATCTTCCAATCGCCGCCGGGCGGCTTTCGCCATACCAACAGGTAGTTCCCCGTTTGTATTTTGCTCTTCCCGCCTTTTTCCGGGGTCGTGAACGTGTAGCGGCCGTGTTCGTAGGCCAGATCGCCCGAGCGCGCCACTTCGATAACAGAGGTTTTCCAACTGATCGTGCCCGGATCCAAAAACGATTTCCTCGTATCGGCTCGCATCGCTTCTTTCGTCGTCGTCGTAGCGCTGTAGTTGCTGAAAGCAAGGGCATCGTCGGCATAGAACGAGGCGACCTTGTCAGCGTCCTTCGCGTGGGCAGCTTCGCTTGCGGCCGCGGAGTAGGCGCGAATCGTCGCCTCATCTTGGGCGCGCGTGTCCTTCGGGGCTCCGGTCCCGCAGCCCTCCACCAAAACCGCCGCGCTCGCGGCAAAAACCAAAACCCACCCGGAACTCCGCTTCATTTTTGGGCTCCTTCCAGAAGAGCACGCGTGAAATCGAGCATCCTAATATCACCGCTTGCCGTCCACCCCTGATCGTCGCTGATCATCGCTGCGTCGGTTCCAGGAGTCCACTCCGTACGTTCAGGAGTTGTCCACAGTTTCCTGATGAATTCGTGCAACGATTGGCTCACGCGCGACACCGCAATGACGAACTTTTATCGCATTCTCGGTCTAGCGCCTTATCAATCGCGTAACCGGATAGTGGAAATTTGGGCTCGAGCGGCAGATTCTGGACTGGTCAATCCCTCCTTTTTATGGCACCCGTAGGCGGGTTGAATATCATAGGTGGAAGGATACAATCGATGTGCGCTATGCCCACGCCGACTCGGGACGACCTTGATCCGATTTTTGCGGTGGACTGCTGATGGCGAGGTCTATTTAGACTTATCCTTCATTGCCTTTAGATTTGCTCTCACCAGTTTTTTCACCAACGTCATTGGTACCGGCTTCCCTTTTGGGAAGCTAACGATGGCTTTCGTCGTAGCGTAACCTGCGAGTTCCTTCCGATGTTCTTGTATCACTGAAGGAGGCACATGCAGGCGCAGGTGTGGTTTCTTGAAGCTGAACCAGGCAAACATCCCGTCATAAAAATCAATTCCTGGATTCGAATATCCGGGCATTTGGAAATAATCGGTGCGTCCAGTGGCACCGGGCGCTGCCGCGCGTATGGCCGCTCTGAGCTTCGCGAGATCGCCTTGCGCCTCCTTCGGACATCTTGCTATGTATTCTTCTACTCCAGTACTTTTGCGTTTTGTCACGGTTGCGTTCTCGCGTTTGGGAAACTTGGACGCGCCGGCGAAATTATTCCGAGTGAAGCGCTTGGATAACGTCCACGCGAGCGGCGCGTGCCGCTGGGAGCATCGAAGCGAGTACCGCCGCGCCTAACAGCACAAACGCAGAAACTATCACAGGCAATGCGCCTGGCATTTTCAAGTCGCCGAAGTAACTGCCTGCCACGCGCGCGACGACGATTCCGAACACCGCGCCGGCCACAACGCCCAGGGCGGCCATCGCGACGCCTTCCGTTACAACGCGTCTGAGGAGATTTTCCGGCTGTGCCCCGAGCGCCAAGCGGATGCCGAATTCGCGTGTGCGCGCGCTGACGGAAAACGCCAGCACGCCGGCGACGCCAACGACAGCGATCAATAGCGCGACCGCTGCGAACACGCCAAAGACCAGGGAGTTCAAGCGGTCTGGTGCAAGCACTTTTGCGCGGATGTCTTCCAGAGTGGCGGCGTGCTCAACGGGCTCGTCGGCGGCCAGCTGGCGAATAATTTTCGTTACCGGCGTTACCAACGCATAAGGATTTGCGGTGGTGTGAATGAACAGATGACCGCCGAACATTCCGCCGTCGGCGTAGGAGTTGTAAATGGTGGAGGTGGGCACCGGGACGATGTGTTCGTCGTCCATATCAGCGGCGACACCGATGATGCGGTGCGGGGCAGTGATCCGCGCCTTTTCTTCCGGAGTGCCTGAAGAGAACTCGAGCACGGGATCGGTCCAGTAGACATGGCGATTGACCGGATCCTGGCCGGGAAACATTTGCCTTGCGAGAGTCGCGCTGACGATCACAACCGGCTCGTGAGTCTGGTCATCGAGCGCGTTGAAATCGCGCCCGGCAATAATGGGAACGCCCAGTGCGCTGAAAAAGCCGGGAGAGATGCTACGCCACAGCGCGCGAGGGTCGTCTTTGCCATGGACGTGACCATCACCAGAGTATTGCAAACCGATATCGAAGCCGCCGCCGGCATCACGCCAGGGAGCGATCATCCCAACAGCCGTCTCGGTGACGCCGGGTAGCGCATCGATTTGACGCACCGATTCCTTATAAAAATCGATAACTTGCTGCGGCGTTCTTCCGTTCGAAGGCCACGGAACATCAATGGCCAGGACGTGACGCGTATCCATGCCGTTCTGGGTCCTTTGCAGCGCGAGCAGCGTGGTGATCAACATACATGCGCCAGCCAGCAGCACGAAAGACGCTGCGATTTGCGTGACTGCAAAGGCACGCTGGCGGCGGCCAGTGCTGCTGGTGATGCGGACGCCGCCGCTGGCGAGGTTCATGCCGTTCGAGGCATTGGGCGACGGCAGGCGCGGCACAAACGCCAAAATCACGGCGGCGATTACGGCCAGCGCCACTCCCACCCAGAGCATGCTCCAATCAACCGTTAAATCCAGCGCGCGGACCGAGAAGCGCGAGGCGTATCGAGCAAGGATCGTGACCAATGGCTGCGCGATCAATACGCCAATCGCCGCGCCCGCGCCGCACAGCAGCAGGCTTTCAGCTAACAACATGCGCCGCAGCGCGCCAGTGCTTGCGCCGAGCGCGGCACGGACGGCCAACTCGCCCTCGCGGCGAACCGTCCGCGCCAAGATCAGGTTGGCAACGTTGGAGCACGCGATGATGAAGACTAGGCCCGAGGCTACGAGCAGGACGAGCAGAACGGTGCGTGCGCCGGAAGTAATCTCGTCGCGGAGCATCCGCGACTCGATGCGGAACGCGCCATTGTCGGGATAAGCGTCCTGGTGATCTTTCTTCATCGTGGCGTAAACCGTGCCCAACTCTGCGCGAGCCTGGTCGATTGTGGCGCCGGGAGCAAGCTTACCGAAGAGTTCGGTCATGCGATGGACACGGCCGGTGACCATGGTGGCCGAAAGATGATGCGGGCTGGTGACTAGGTTGCCGATGATTTCCGTCTCCGCGGGATATGGGACTGAGGGTTCGAGGACGCCGATGACTGTAGCGGAACGATCGCCAACGCTACTGAGGCGAACTGTCTTGCCGATTACATTGGGGTCTTTCTTGTAGACGGTGGACCAGAAACGATATGTCAGCACGATGACGCCAGGGGAGTCGGCACCGTCGTCTTGAGGTCCGACGAGGCGGCCGAGTACAGGCCGCAGGCCCATTACTTCAAAGTAGTTGCCGCTCACGACGCCACCTTGCACCACGCGAGGTTCACCGAGTCCGACCATCGTAAAACTCATCTGCGAGAAATCGCCGAACTCGCTCACGGAATGGACACTGGTTTCGATGTCCTTTATTTCGGGAACGGAAAACGTTGTGTTGTCAGCTCCCAGGCCGGGGGCGCTCTGGCGGATGTATATCAGCCGGTTCTCGTCACGGTTGACGAGTGGCTTCAGCAGGACTCCGCGCACCAGCGTGAAGATGGCTGCGTTCGCACCGATGCCCAGCGCCAGGGTGAGAATCACAATCGCCGCCAGCCCTTTGCTGCGCATCAGCGAATGGAACGCAACTTTCAGATCGCGGAAGAATGACATTTTTCTTCTCCTAGCGGCGTCTATCAGCGCCTCGCTCCGAAGCTCGTCGTGCTGTTATTAGATAGTCGTTCGGGAAACCGAAAATCGACAGCTGCTCCATTGTTGTTAGCCTCGTCAGAGCAATCTGTGGGCCAATAGTAAAGACCCATATTGTAAATCAGCTACCATTTCCCGTAACGGCCTTCCGGCTGGGCGGCTGGCCTGCCGTCACTAGATAGACGAATGGCCGGATAGGAATTCGACAAATAGTCTTAGAAATTTTGCTGCTTCCGCGGTGTAGAAGATGCGCTGCGCCTCGCCAGCTCAACATCCGGATCGGTTTAGCACGGGTCTTTTCTTATTTCAACTGCCGAATCCGCGGGTTGCGCTGTAGGGAAATGGTCGTTTTCGGCAATTCCGATGTCCAAATTCGGACACCACGCACGGCGTCGCGTTCCGAGCTTGACAGAACTGCTACGGGCGCGTGGTAACGTGGTTGGCCGTGTGCCAAGGACAATAAGACTTGAGGGTAGACCTTATATTACGCCGAGTGGGCCTCGCGATTTCGTATTTCGTTTCGACTGTTTACATCTTAATGATTATTTTCCCCGCCGATTATTGTCTCCGGCATGGATGCAGAGGACCTGAGGGCGATGCTTTTATGCCCGCCTTCTTTCTTACGCCGTTTGGCGCGCTAGCCACCGCTTTCTCATTACAAAATGCCATACAGAACATCAGGAAAAAGCAATCGTGGTCTTGGGTTTTCTGGCCTCTCGCAATTATTTTCTCAATTGTTCTGCTGGGTGCAATCGCCTTCATCGTGATGTTGATTTATGGGGTCGCAACTCATCGTTAAGGACGACGAAAGCCGCAGCACCCCTACAGACAAGCAAATAAGGGCCTAGAATTTTGCGTCGCGTGTGTATGACGTGTCAATCCGACCGGTGCCGCCAATGCTGTTCCTCGAAGCGCTAGCGCAGAAGTCTTGGAAAATTTGCATTGCTTTAATCAACGCAGCGGCCGTAGCGGCGAATATCTCCGCGTCCATTGACGGCACCAACAGGGAAGAAGTGTTCGCGTGCGAAAAGACAGCACATGAAAAGCAACGCTGCGAATTCCAATCCATTTCATTCGAGGGAAAACGATCAAGATCGGCCGCTTAATTTATTTGGCGCTCGCTTTGTTCGGTTCGGGGAGTACAGTTCCGGCGCAAGAATCCCCTTCACAGGCCTCCGCACAGCCTTCCACGCGGATGGCGGCGCAGAATCAGCCGGGACCGGTCGGCACGGCGCCTGGGAACTTCATTGTGGACACTGTTCCGGTTTTGAGCGCGGCGACTATTATTTCAATCACGAACGATGGTTCCACGAGCGTGATGAATTGCTCGGTCTTCGCTTGTGGTCTGACGGTGGGCAGCCAGATTGAATTGGGTGAAGCGCTGGCGGTGGCCACAAACTGCGAGGGACCGCACACCATCTCCGCGGTATCGGGAAACACCGCTAGCTTTCCCAGCCCGAACTGTCTCGCGTCGGGCGGCCCGTACGCGAACGGCATCGGACAATGGGCCCCTGCTCTCTCGCTCACCAATGCTGTTGCGAGCGCGGGCGATGCGGTGCAATTCATGGTGAATTACGATGATCAATTTTCGATCTTCGCTGTGCATGGCGGAGTTATCAATTCGGAGGAAGTTCTGGATACGAACGGCCCGATTCAATTGATCAGCCCGTTTTTCGGAAACAGCTTCGGCATCACAAAAGACAGCAAGGTGAGTTTGGGCTATGCGCCCACAGCGTCAACGGTCGTTTGTCCAGGTGCGGGGTTCGGCTCCAGCAGCGGCGTGGGGCTAGGCGTTCCGTCGAGCTATAAAGGCCTCGCACAAACTGCGAGGCACGGTCTCGGCCACACGGTTTACAGCTCAGGGAATTCGGTGGGACATTCTTCCAGCATCGGTCCAGTGACCTTGTGGACTTGCCCGGCATCCGGATACGGTTCGTCTGACCGATATGAACCGAAAGTATACGCAGTCGCTACGGCGGGGGCTGCCGATGCCACGATGCAGCTCAGCACGAGCTATACGGATGTGTCCGGCACCGTGCAGACGAAGACTTCCTGTTCGGCCACTCCCTTCGCGACGACGGGCGCGAACGTGCAGCTCGACACTTTGCTGCTATGCTCGCCCGGGACGACGGTGACGTTCACGTTGACGGAAAGCGGAAATGCGACCTACGCGGTGACGGTAACCCTCGTACTGAACTGAGGCGGAGCACCTTGCCTTGTCTCGCGTGGCCGGAAACTGGGAATTCCCTGCTCCGGTAAATCCGTCGGTCTGGCATACTGCCGTTCAGAGCGGTCCGGGCGCTGCAGCCCGGCGTGGCGACAAGGGTTTCGATGGGCCTGGCTAATCGATGGCCGATACAAATTAGGAAGAGGGACATCTGGCCGGTTTTGATCCATTCGGCGCGAACGGCCTGCGTGGCGGTAATCTCCTTATTCATGGCGCGACTATTCCGGCTGCCAGACGCATACTGGGCTCCGATCACCACGATCGTGATTACGCAATCGTCGCTGGGAGCAGCTCTTCCGGTTTCCTTGCAGCGATTCGTTGGAGCGGCGCTTGGAGCCGTGGTTGGAGCAATCGCGGCGAACTTCCTTGGAGAAGGGGTGCTGGTATTTGGCGCAAGTGTGTTTCTTCTGGGCTGTCTGTGCGCCATAGCGGGTTCAGACCAACCCGCATATCGATTCGGCGGCGTGACTTTGGCGATTGTCCTGTTGAGACCACTCGAGGCTCCAGCGTGGCAGATCGCGTTTTATCGATTCGCGGAAGTGTCGATAGGAATCGTGGTGGCGCTGCTCTTCAGCGTCCTGTGGCCGGAGAAGGAAGCTACACACGCGGCACAAAACTAACGTTACCGGCAATCCCGTCTTTGGGGGAGTTCGTGCGGCCAGCTAAGTCACAAAACAGCGGATGGAGCCGTGTTTATGGGGACAAGCGTTTGGCTTATCGTCGCCCTAAAACGCAACCACGGCCCGGCTCGTCGCGTTGCCGCGGAAATGGTTTTGGCCGATTGCACTTTTCGGGTAAATGCGTTCGTCAGGACTTGAGGATTACTTCCGGGTTGCGCGTGACTCGGGAGCAGCTGGTTTGCTAAGGTCGTCGTCATGTCCGAACCGTCCACCGAGCAGATCCGCGAATTGCTCGACTCCCTCTATCGCGTGGATTCGGGGCGAATTCTGGCAACTCTAATCCGCTTGCTCGGTGATTTTGATCTTGCCGAGGAGGCGATGCACGAGGCCTTTGCGACTGCGCTGAGCGTGTGGCCCACGAGTGGAGTACCCGGCAACCCGCGGCCATGGTTGATTTCGACGGCCCGATTCAAAGCCATTGATACTCTGCGGCGACGGGCAAGATTTGATGCGTCGCAAGACGAGCTGGTGCGATATCTCGAAACGCAATCGAGTTCGACGGAGAGCTCCGATGAAGAGGATAGCCTTGAGGACGATCGGCTGCGCCTGATTTTTACCTGCTGTCATCCATCTCTCGCGCCGGAAGCGCACGTCGCGCTCACCTTGCGTGAGGTGTGCGGGCTGACGACCGAGGAGATAGCCAAGGCCTTCCTCACCACGCCGCGCACGCTGGCGCAGCGTATTGTGCGCGCCAAGGCAAAGATTCGAGACACACGGATTCCGTACGAAGTGCCGACGCCGCAGGAATTGCCGGAGCGACTGGGAGCGGTGCTTCAGGTCGTCTATCTCGTATTTAATGAGGGCTACTCTGCCGCGGCGGGAGCGGAAGTAACGCGCGCCGAGCTAACTGGCGAGGCGATTCGACTGGGC
>Ga0210395_10004921_pt1 | contig 10258 bp, 10 predicted proteins | sample IncBWH4OmetaG_FD_150861 | JGI IMG/M metagenome (GOLD analysis project Ga0210395, IMG submission 150861) | Forest soil microbial communities from Barre Woods Harvard Forest LTER site, Petersham, Massachusetts, United States - Inc-BW-H-4-O ...
ACGGGAAGTTGGCCAGAGACGGGTTATGGGAAATTTGGACGCACTGCCTTCACTTGGACGATTGACGCCCTAACCGTGCAGGTGAATCAGCTTGATTAACCCAGCGCGATGGGGGCAACGGGACCTTTTCCACGTCTCTCCTTCGCCAAACCGTCTCACCAAACTAGCAAATTCCGCCCAACCCCTTCCATCCACACGACTTCCGCCCGTCTCATTCGAATGATACTCACTAATAATAATCCTTGACAGTAATCAAAAGTCATGCTATCATTCCACATGTTATCTTCGCTAGCCCAGTCCGCGCCTCCCTCCTGTTCCAATCACTTCTTGTCCCAAACTACGCGTCCGATAATGTCTCCCGTAAACACATTAGAATCAACACTTCCGAAACTTCCCCCAAGTGTTGATTCCACGCTACTTGCAGGAGAGCCCAAACCTTTAGAATCAACACTTACAAAAAAACCAGGGGGGAGGGGTCCCTTTTTGTTAACCAGACGCCCGACGAAGGGCGTCTGTACCGACGAGCATCGCGACGAGGGACCTCTCGCCGTCTCTTCGTGCTTTCGTCTGTTCGTCGTTACCTCGTTACGTCATTACTTCATCCCTTCTCTCATTCAAAGGAGGCTCCATCGCCGATAGCGCCAACCACAACCCGTAACCCGCTGAGATTCCAGCGACTTGGATAGACCTCGGGCCTTGCGTCTTTTTGCCGCGCCCCAGCGTATACCCTGTAGAATGAGCGCGACACTTACAATCCTGACCACGGCACCTTCGAGGTCGATTCTTCTCTTTTCCACCCAGATGGCCGACGACAACAAGGCCCTCGCCCAGGGGCTCAAGCGCCGCGACCCGGATCTCCTTGATCAGCTAATCGAGCAGTATCAATACCGGCTCTTCCGTTATTTGCTTTACCTGACGTCGAGCCGCGAGCGCGCCGAAGACTTCTTCCAGGAAACATGGATCCGTGTCCTCGAGCGCGGCCATCAATACGACGGCAAGTACAAATTCGAAGCCTGGCTCTTCCGCATCGCCCGCAACCTGGTGATCGACTGGCAGCGCCAGAAAAAAGTGCAAAGCCTCGACGCGCTGATCGACCCGGAAGAAGGTGCGCCCATGGAGTTCGCCGCGCAGAATCAACCATCGCCGCTGCATCTGGTCCTGACCGCGGAAGAAAAAACCGGCGTTCACGCTTCGCTCGGTCGCATTCCCACGGTCTACCGCGAAGTTCTGGTTCTTCGTTTTCAAGAAGAGCTGGGCCTCGAAGAAATCGCCGGCGTCCTGGCCGCCCCACTCTCCACCGTGAAGTCGCGCCTCTATCGCGGCCTCGATGCGCTCCGCGGCGCGATGCAAGGAAGTGCAGCATGAACGATAATCTCCACGCCCGCGCGGAAAAGCTGATCGCGCAAGAGCGCATCGAAGGAATCTCCCAATCCGAGCGCGACTGGCTCGCCACGCATCTCCGCGAGTGCCCAGCCTGCACTCAAGTCGCGCAGCGAACGACTGCCGCTCTGCGCGTCTTGCGTGGCATGCCCGTTCCTCTCCCTCGCGGACTCGCCGCACGCACACAGTTCCGCGTGCAATTGCGCGCCCAGGAAATGCGCGAACGCGAACCCAAGCGTCGCCTCCTCTGGATCATCTGCGCCATGTCCTGGGGTCTCGGCATTGCCACCGCGCCTTACGTCTGGCAAGCCATCGAATGGATTGGACAGCGCACCGGCGCTCCGCGACTGGTTCTCGAATTTGGATTTGGCCTGTGGTGGGCGATTCCCGCCTTGTTTGCCGCGGCAATCGTGATTCTCGAAAACCTCCGGCAAGCAAATGAACGTCATTGGTCCGGCCGTTGAAACCGAGAAGCAAGAAATCGAGCGAGGAGCGAAATGTCAGACTATCAGCAAAAAGTGAGCGGTTCCTTCAACGAGCGGATGCGGCTCATCCGGCTTCGCAGAAAAAAGGAAAACCTCCGTTTCTGGGAAGAATTCCGGATCATTCCCAAAGGGTTGGTGTGGACCCTCGTCGCGCTGTTCGTGATCGCGCAGATCATCGCATTTTCCGTCAATCGCTGGAATGCAGTTCACTATGACAACGGCTTTCCGTGGGAGTTGCGGGACAACTTCGCGCTGGCTTCGCTGGCTTTGGCCGGAATCGTCACCCTGGCATCGATCTGCATGGCGAGCATCATTCTCCTGATCGCGTACGTAAACCGCGACGCGAAACGTCGCGAGATGAACTCCGCGTTGTGGACGCTGCTGGTGCTCATCCTGTTGCCAGCTTGGGGCTTCGTTGGCTTTATTATCTACTTCCTGATGCGCGAACCGCTGCCGTATCCCTGTCCTCAATGCGGGAAATCAGTCGGCGCCCGCTTCAACTTCTGCCCCAACTGCAAATGCAACCTGCACCCCTCCTGCCCTAACTGCAAACGCGAAGTCGTCGAAACCGACAAGTTCTGCCCCTACTGCGCGAACGAACTGGGAACCCCGGCGCCAAGCAGCGAGGAGCTCCCCGCAGCGCGAAATTCCAGCCCGTAGCATGGAGTGAAACGCCCTGCGCCTATTTCTTTCTGAAAGCGCGGGGCTGGGTGCCATGGAACTCCTGCCGCAAGGAGTTCCCGGGGTCTCTGCTCCACGCGCGAGACTTGCTCCTTCCAGCCAAATCCTGAGAGGTTTTTAGGGTCTTTCCCCGATTGTTTGCTCACCTCAATCCGATTACGGTTGAACTGGCTTTGCAACCTGCTGTTCAACTACCCGGCCGAATCCGCAGGGCCTGAGGTGATCCGTGGGAGCCGTACTGTCCAAGCCTTTGTTTTCTAGGAGGTCGAGTTCTCGAGTCGAGACGCCAGACGGGGTATGGGTCTGCTGGCGCTGTGGTGATGTCGAGGATATATCAAGGGTCAGCGATCTGAGTGTGGGTGGGTTGTTCCTCTCCACGCCGATCCGCCAGCCCGAGGGCGTGAAAGCCCAGCTCGAATTTCTTGTTCAGGAGGGAAACATCAGAGCCGAGGCTGTCGTGCGGCATCTCGTCCCAAGCAATGGCCTGGGGTTGAAATTCACCGCGATAACCGATCAAGACTGCCCGAACTTGGTAGCACTAATCAAAAGGATTCAGAGTTCGTCGCGCCCCAAGCGAGTGAACTAATCTTCGCGGAGTCTTTGTCCGTCCTTGCGCGGCGCGTTGGGACCGTGTCTGACTACGTCCTTTCGACAGCCAGCGCCACGGCATTGCCGCCGCCGAGACAAAGCGCCGCGATACCGCGCTTTAGGTTGCGCCGCTGCAATTCAGATAGAAGAGTAACCAGGATGCGCGCACCGCTCGCTCCGATCGGATGGCCCAGGGCGACCGCGCCGCCGTTCACGTTCACCTTTTCGGGATTGAGCCGCAGTTGCCTCGTCACCGCAATCGCCGCAACCGCAAAGGCTTCGTTTAGTTCAATGAGGTCCACATCTTTGTCGCGGTCCCAGCCGGTCTTGGTGAGGAGCTTTTCGACCGCGTCCACCGGCGCCATCATCACCCACTTCGGTTCAACGCCGCTGACCGCTTGCGCAACGATCCGCGCTATCGGCTGCTTGCCAAGACGCCCTGCGTTCCGCTCGCTCGTGACAATCAAAGCTGCCGCTCCGTCGTTCGTGCCGGGCGCGTTTCCAGCAGTCACGGTGCCGTCTTTCTTGAACGCCGGCTTCAACTTTGCCAGCGCTTCCATCGACGTATCTTCACGAGGCGATTCGTCGTACTTGATCACAATCGCCTCGCCCTTTTTCTGCGGCACTTCGATCGGCAAAATCTGCCCCTCAAAAAAGCACGATTTGCGTGCGCGGATGGCCTTCTGGTGGCTCTCAACTGCAAACCGGTCCTGCTCTTCTCGCGTAATGCCGTATTTCTCGGCGACCAGTTCGCCGGTCATTCCCATGTGGAAATCTTCGTAGGCGTCCCACAAGCCATCGTGAATCATGGAGTCCACAACTTTTTGATCGCCAAGCCGGTAGCCGGTGCGCGCAGTCGGCAGCAGGTACGGACAGTTGGACATTGACTCCATCCCGCCGGCCACGACCATTTCCGATTCGCCAAGCTGAACAGCCTGCGCAGCCAGCGCAACCGCCTTCAGTCCGGAACCGCAAACTTTATTGATCGTCATTGCTGCGACCTTGGGAGCGCATCCGCCCTTCAACGCGGCCTGTCGCGCGGGGTTTTGTCCAAGTCCCGCTTGCACCACATTGCCGAGGATCGCCTCATCGACTTCGTTGGCGTTGATCCCAGCGCGGCGAATAGCTTCGGCCACAATCTTGCCGCCAAGCTCGACAGCCGAAAATCCAGCCAAGCCGCCTTGAAATTTTCCGATGGGCGTGCGAACAGCAGAGAGAATAACGGGAGTATCCATGTGCGTGCCGAACCTCCGGGGAAGCAACGCACACTATTATACAGCGTTGCGCCGGAGCCGTCGCGGAGGCAGGAACCGGCAAGGCAAAAGGGCGAAGGGAAACGAACGAAATGAACGACAGGAAATGAAAGAAGGAAAGGCGGACACGAGTCCGCCTTTCCTCGGACGAAATTTTAGTTGGCGGCTGCCGCTGTCGAATCCATCTGCCCTTCGTCGGCGCTCGGACCATAAAGCCCCGGCACGGGAACGCCAACCAAACGGTAATAGACCGTAAGCTGCGCGCGGTGATGAATCATGTGATTCATGCACATGCCCCGGATGCAGGCAATTTTCGGCAAGGTAAAGATCTCATTGCCACCCGCGAGCAGCTTCCAGCCCTTCACCATGTCCGCATCGCTCACGCCGGCGAGCGCGGCCCGTGCTTCTGCACTCTCTTTGTCAAACGCGGCAAGAAGCTCTTTCCGGTTGGTGATCTTCGGCGGCTCGTAGCCCGGCCCGTCCAGTGGCGCATAATCCAGCTCGTCTGTATTGATGGTCATCGTAATCCATCCCGGGACCGTGCCAATGTGCGAGGCAAGCCAACCCACCGTCCCGGACTTCTCATGTGGCTTCCAGCCCCACTTGTCGTCAGGCACGCGTTCCAGCACCTTGCGCGTGTTCTGCATCTCTTGGTCAAACTCGGCGAGCATCGATTGTCCAATGGTCATATCAGCCTCCAGTGAAAAGTCTCCAGTCAGCGCCCGGAATCTTAGGCGAACAAAAGGCGAAATGTCAAGCTTTATTTCCGCTCCCTCTGTTGCCTTTGGCCTGTTCGTTTCTTGGACCTTTATATAAAAACGCCTGCTAACCTCTGACGCGGCAGACTTCAGAATGTTTCGCCGGCCACGCCGGCATCCGATGGAGACATTGAGAATTCCCCGTTGCAAACTCCGGTTTGCGAATTGGCGGTTGACAATCGCCTTCCCAGGGACAAAATATGCTCATGCCACACGAACTCAGTACGTCCTATTTGCGCGATTCGATCGGACTCTTTCATTACTATAAAAAGCTCGCCGAGCGAGCGATGGCGCAATGTCCGGACGAATGCCTCTTCGTGACGCTTGACGCGGAATCCAATTCCATTGCCATCATCGTGAAGCACATGTCAGGCAATATGCGTTCGCGCTGGCTCGATTTTCTGACCACCGATGGCGAGAAGCCTGACCGCAACCGGGACACGGAATTCGAGACTCCGCCCGTTACTCGCACCCAATTGATTGAAATGTGGGAACGCGGCTGGAAATATCTTTTCGATGCGCTCGAACCGCTGACCGAGGCAGATCTCACACGAACAGTGACGATCCGTTCCGAGCCGCACTCCGTCATGCAAGCCATCAATCGCCAAGTCGCGCATTACGCTCATCACGTCGGCCAGATTTTGTTTCTTGCCAAGCATCTCACTTTCACCAAGACCGGAAAGTGGGAATCCCTCAGCGTCCCGCGCGGCAAATCCGCCGAAATCAACGCCCAGGTGGCCGCGGGCAAATTATCAGCGCAAGAAACTCTTTTCTCATCAAAAAAGGCCTAAAGGCTATCTTCGCTTCCTCTTCGCCGCGAATTCCGCTACGCTGCTTAAGTGATGGCAACGCTTTTCGATCTCGAACCGCCAGTCAAAGCCGGGCTGCAACTGAACGACGCGCAGCGGCGCGCGATCACGCATGGCGAAGGCCCGCTACTCGTTATCGCGGGGGCTGGCACCGGCAAGACGCGGGTAATTACGGAACGGATTCGCCACCTTCTCCAATCCGACGATTCCCTTTCTGGCGAAAATATTCTCGGGCTCACCTTTACGAACAAAGCTGCCGGCGAAATGAAGGCTCGCGTTGTGCGAGCGACTGGCGAACGCGGAAAGAAGGTGACACTCGCAACTTTTCACGCGTTCTGCGAAGGCTTGCTTAAGGAAGCGGCGCCGGAACGGTTGATGATCGGCAAAGTCGATCACTGGATTTTGCTGCGGCGAAATTTGGAGCGGCTCAAGCTGGATAAGTATCGGCGGCTCGCCGATCCCGGCCAGTTCCTGAACGATTTCGTAGAATTTTTCTCGCGCTGCCAGGATGAGCTTGTCTCCTGCGAAGATTATCAGCGCTACGCAGATGAGCTCGCAGCGCAACTCGAAACCGATCGCGCCGCGCTCGACGAAGACACTTTCAAGGAGCGCGCCGAAGAGGTCGCCCTCCAGCAGGAAATCGCCCGCGCTTACCGCGCCAGCGAAGATTTGCTCCGCGAAAAGAAGCGCGTCTCTTTCGGCTCGCTCATCACCGGAGCCGTCGAGCTTCTCGAAACCAACGCCGAGCGTCGCCGCGCGCTCCAGGAAAAATACCGCTATATCCTCGTGGACGAATTTCAAGACACCAACATCGCGCAGCTTCGCCTTCTCGAACTCCTCGCCGGCGATAAAAAAAACATCGTCGCCGTCGGCGACAATGACCAAGCCATCTACCGCTTCCGCGGCGCCTCTTTCGGCAGCTTCAAACTGTTCCTCGAACGGTTTGCCGGCTGGCGCGAGGGCCAGGACTCCACAAAATTCCGAGTCTCGCTGGTCGAAAATTACCGCTCCACGCCCAACATCCTCCGCGTGGCCACGCAAGTCATCGCGCAAAATACGGTAAGCGCCGACTTCCCCAAAAAAGTCCTCAGCGCCAACAAAGAAGAAAGCGAAAAAATCCGCATCGTCGAACTGGAAACCGAAGAAGAGGAAGCCCGCTGGATTGTCAGCGAACTTCAGCGCCTCCACGCCGCCGGCCGCAAATGGCGCGATTTCGCCGTCCTCTACCGCCAGCACGCCCACCGCGACGAGCTTGTCGAAGAACTCGGGCGCCACAAAATCCCCTTTGTCATCAGCAAGCTCTCCATCCTCGATCACCCGCTCGTCAAAGACGTCCTCGCTTACCTGCGCCTGATTGCGACTCCCTACGACGACATTGCCTGCGCCCGCGTTCTAGCCGCGCCCGCGTGGTCGCTCGAACCAGCTGACCTTGTGCGTCTCGCCGAGCGCGCCAGAAAAGAAAAAAAAGCCCTCTACGACATGCTTCAAGTTCCGCAAGGACAACTCGCATTCGATTCCTCGCACGCCGCGTTGAGCCACCTCGTTGAATTCCTTTCCGAGCAACGCAAGACGCTCCGCCGCCGCACGGCCCGCGAAATTCTCGGTGATCTTCTTGAGTGGCTGGAAATGGCGCAACGCGCCAGCCCGCAGGACCGAAAATACGTCAAGCGTCTCTCCGAGTTCGCCAAAGAATGGGAACGCAAGAGCGAAACGCGCGGCCTCGCCGAATTCGTCGAGTATCTCGACTACTATTCCCAAGCCGGCGGCACGATCAGTCTCGAAGACGATTTCCCCGGCGATGCCGTCCAGCTCATGACCGTCCACGGCGCGAAAGGCCTCGAATTTCCCCACGTCTTTCTTCTGCGGATCAACAACAAGAAGTTCCCCGCAGTCGAACGCCGCCGCGTGTTCGAATTTCCCGCCGCCCTGATGAAAGAAGGCGAACCCGCCGAGCAGTTCCACATCCAGGAAGAGCGCCGCCTGTTCTATGTAGCCCTAACGCGCGCGGAAAACCGCCTGACCCTCACGACGCTCACCGAAAAGAAGGGCAAAATTCCCGTCTTCATCGAAGACATCCTGATGGAGCCCGCCATCAAGCGCCGCGATGTCCGGCAGTTAAGTCCAAAACTCCCCGCACGCGCTCCCATCGCTAAAAGAGAATCCCTGTTTACGGCCGAACTCGAACTCTTTCCTGTCTCCGTCGATCCTCCGAAAATCTTCTCGCGCATTGCGGACTGGGCCCTGGAATTCCACCCTCCCACGCCCGAGCCGCTCACTCTGAGCCCCTCGGCAGTCAGCGGCTACCGCAGTTGCCCGCAGCAATATCTCTTCAGCCGCTCCTGGTCTCTGAAAGAAGGTCCTAAAGCCGTGCTCAGTTTCGGCAGCGTGATGCACACCACGATCAAACGCTTCGTCGATCAGCTGCGCAAAGGCGTAAAGCTTCCATTCGAAGAAGTCGCGCGCATTTTCGAAACCGAATGGACTTCGGCAGGTTTTGAAGACGACTACCAGGAAAAGGGCTACAAACAGGACGGCCTCGAACAGTTGCGCGCTTTCCACGCCGCCATGCTCGAAGCCACGCCGCAGGTCCTCGAGCAAGAGAAATCCTTCGAGCTTCCGCTGGAAAACAATGTCACCATCATCGGCCGCATGGACCAGGTGAATTCCCTCGGCCGGAAAGACGTCGAAATCATCGACTACAAAACCGGCAAGCCCAAAAAAGAGGCCGACGCCAAAAAAGATTTACAGCTCAGTCTCTACGCCCTGGCCGCAAAAGAAATCTTCGAATGGAACCCCGTTCGCCTGGTCTTCCACTACCTGCAAAATAACCAGATGCAAGTCACCACGCGCGACGCCAAACAACTCGACGAAGCGCAAAAGATCGTGCTCGAAGTTGCCGCCGACATTCGCGCCGGCCAATTTCCTCCGAAGCCCGGCTTCGTCTGCCGCAGTTGCGCTTACAAACCGATTTGTCCGGCCTACGAAGAGGCGCTAAGCACATAAGAACGCTCCGCCCGGTCCTAATCGAAGTAAAGTATTGCTTCGCCTGAATGCCCGGTAGCGGGTCAGTTTCCGATAATCAGCGGTTACCGGAAAAGTGGCTGCTAGTACCAAGAGGTCAGCTTCCGACGACCTGCTTCCGATTTGCCGCATACGCTGCAGCCATCACCAGTGGCCACGTGGCCCAGAGGCTATAGACATGCCATTTGCTGTAATTGAAAACAGATTCGCTTACTTCCGTATATACCTTCCGTCCCGCCTCGCTGCGCACTCCAAATAGGTAGTACCGTCCGCCCTCGATTTTGCCATTCACGGCATCGCCGCCCAAATAGGATGCGATAGCCACGAAGACCACAAAATTCAGGATACCGACTCCACAAAAGATTTGACAGGCTCGCCGAAACCTTTGAGTCATAGACTCGTTCATGCGAGTTATTCTAGTTCAATCTCGGCTGTCAGTGCCTGGTAAATGCCGTGATCGGAACCTGACGACCGAAAGCACATCACGAGGTGCCCACATGAGCCGAAAGATCCTCTACCTGGTGCTTTGTGTTCTGGGTTTCGCCCTGCCCTATTCGCAATTCGTTCCGTGGGTCATCGAGCATGGGCTGGACATGCGGCTGTTCGTTCAACAGCTCTTTGCTAACCGCATCGGCGGCTTCTTTGGCATGGACGTCCTGGTTTCCGCTGTGACGCTGATTGGTTTCATGCGCAGCGAAGGCACACGGCTCAAAATGCGCAGGACTTGGCTTCCCGTCGTCTCGGTCCTGCTGGTCGGAGTCTCTCTCGGCCTTCCACTCTTTCTTTATCTTCGCGAGCGAGAGATGGAAAGAACCACTTCGTTAGCGGTCTAGCCGGCCTTAGCCTCTTGATAGCAGAGGGCGGGGCAAGCCCCGCCACTACAAGAAATTTGCGGGGGATGGCGTATTGCTGGTGAGAAATAGGAGCTTGCAAAATAAAAGGGGCGCCGCCCACCGGGCAGCGCCCCGACCAACTGAATCCTCTGTAATACGACCTACTTGTAGAAAACGACCTACTTGCCTTTTTTCGGGCCCTTGGCCTCGTCCTTCTTTCCCTTTTTCTTCATGATCGAGCTCCTTTCCTGCGCGGCATCCCCATGGACCGCGGTCTATCGCGTTTGTAAGGTATGGCGGCCGCTTCCCACCATGCCCTCTCGCTTCGTATACGAGCGCCGCGCGCCACTGTCAAGACAATTCCGCGTTACAGCCTGAGATTTCTTCTTATTGCGCGACTCCGCCGGTGTAATACTTGTTGCGGGTAAGGATCGTCAGCCCTTCGCGCTT
>Ga0210395_10004922_pt1 | contig 10258 bp, 10 predicted proteins | sample IncBWH4OmetaG_FD_150861 | JGI IMG/M metagenome (GOLD analysis project Ga0210395, IMG submission 150861) | Forest soil microbial communities from Barre Woods Harvard Forest LTER site, Petersham, Massachusetts, United States - Inc-BW-H-4-O ...
GACGACACCATCCGGCTCGGCATTGAGCTGCGCAAGAAACTGCGGGCGGTCCGGGCGGAATTCGAGCGGCGCGAATCCGATCCGGCGCGGCGCTGGTTTTTCGATCCGTTCGTGCCCGACGTGGCGCGGCTGCCGGATGCCGCCGACGGCCGCGGCGTCCACGAAGTGCCGTGGGAAAGCGTTGCCACCGATGCACTGGCGAGCCATGCCCATTTCTGGGAGTTTTCTCCCGGCGCCCGCTGGCACGGCTTTGCAAGCGTCGTGCCCGGTTACGCCATCACCGATCCGAACAAATTGACGCTGTTGACGCCGGGCTTCGATCGCGCGACCGGCGAATACGAGGCGCACGGCATTCCGGCTCCGGTGGTCGCCCAATATCTGCGCGAGAACCGCGTGGTGCCGGAAAAATTCGATCTCAACTCGTTGTTGTTCCTGCTCACCCCCGGCGTCGAGTCGAGCAAGGCCGGCACGCTGGTCAGCGCGCTGGTCGCATTCAAGCGGCTGTACGACGACAATGCGCCGCTGGAAACCGCCATCCCGCGATTTGTCGCTGCCCAGCCGAAACGTTATCGCGGCCTGCGGCTGCGCGATCTGTGCCAGGAGATGCATGACTTCTTTCGCGCCGCCAATGTCAGCGCGCTGCAGAAGGCGCAGTTTCAGTCCGATCATCTGCCGGAGCCGGCGATGACGCCGCACGAGGCGGCGCGGCACCTCACGCGCAACAACGTCGACTACCTGCCGATCGACCAGATCGAAGGTCGCGTCGCCGCGACGCTGTTCGTGGTCTATCCGCCCGGCATCGCCACCATCGTCCCGGGCGAGCGGCTTTCGGCGCGCGCCCGCCCGATGATCGACTATCTCAAGATGTTCGAGCGCTCGAGCAATCTCTTCCCCGGCTTTGACACCGAGGTCCAGGGCATCTATCGCGAAGCCGATGCGTCGGGCGCGGTTCGGTTCTACACTTACGTGGTGCGTGAGTGATTGCGCCGTGGCGATCGCGCAGCTCACTAAGGCGTGCACTCATAACCCAAAGCGGATGTCGCCAAACAATCGGATGGTGCAATGACTGAGCCACAAGAAATCCCTTGGGAAGAACAGTGCGATGATGCGGCCTACGAATTTGCGTTGCGGTGCGCGGTCCTGGCAACTCGTAATCCTTACAACGAGTCAGCGCCGCTAAAGGGAGTCATCAACACTTTGATGACTGAACTCTGGGATCGGAATTTTAGCCAGACCGAAATCCGGACAGCTTTCGAGGAAGCGATCATTGATATGCCTCGCTACACCGCAGGGGAGGAGCGGCGAAGCTCTACATCTACCGAACTGGCCACCGCAGATTGGCGAGCGGCCTGACATAGCGCAAGCGCCGCCCGTTGGATTACTTCGCTGCACTCGCAATGACGACCTAAATTGCCTAATGTCACTTAAATCATCATGCTGTAGCCGGACGACGCTCCTTGATTGTGGATACAATTCCGCTGACAATTCGCGCCTCGCACGATGGCGACGTCGAGGCCATGCTCGCCATCTATCGGGCGCACATCGCCCGCGGCGTCGAGCCTGCCTTCGCCCACGATCCGGAAGCGCTGCGGCCCGACGACATCAAGCGCCGCCGCCGCAATATGCGCAGGCATCGGCTGCCGCATCTCGTGGCCGAACGCGGCGGCGAAGTGGTCGGCTATGCCTATGCCGTGCTGTTCCGCAAACGGCCGGCCTACCGCTTCACCGTCAAGCATTCGATCTATGTCCACCCCGATCACCTGCACGCCGGCATCGGCCGCATGCTGCTGCCGGCCTTGATCGACGCCTGCGCGGCCGCCGGCTACCGGCAGATGATCGGCTATATCGACGCCGCCAACAAACCGTCGATCGGGCTGCACGAAGGGTGCGGCTTTCGCCAGGTCGGTTACCTGCCGTCGGTCGCCTACAAGTTCGGCCAATGGACCGACATGGTGATGATGCAGCGCTCGCTCGGCTCAGGCGGATCCACCGCGCCCGGCGTGTGGCCGGCGGCGGTCGATAATGATGGGGAATAGAGCCGTCGCATTATTGGCGACATGCTCTTGACGGTCGTTACTGTAAGAGTTACATTGACAATCACCTCGCTCACTCAAAAGGGCACCTGTCCGGCCGGCATGCCAGAGAGGCGGAGCGAAGTGCGGTCCCCGCGGGCGGAATTGCCAATCCGCACTCGGGCGGCTCTGGGGCACCGGTCGACCGGCAAAAGGACCGGTCTGCAGGGAGCCTGCTTAACCGACGCTAGGATGTAAGCGGGCAAAACACCCGCGAGCTCGAGATGTCGGGAAACCCGGTTCTGGGGCTGAGCCATCGGGGTAAGAGCCGGTGGCGAGTGCCGCGGTGAAGCGCCCGGACGGCGGGCGCATCTGATCAGGATGCGCAGCCGCGCAAGCGGCAATTGGTAGGACAATGCGCCTTTCGGCGCTTCGCCTCCCTTTTATGCCGGGGGCGAATCTATTTTTGGAATGGCGTCGTGGTGGTGGGCATAGCTCGGGCGCGTGAGCGCGTCGCGAGAACGCAATGCTTCATCCGCCCCCGCTTCGCGGGGGCGGATGAAGGATCGCTCACTGCGCCGTCAGGCCGCCGTCGATCACGAACTCGGCGCCGGTGACGAACGCCGATTCGTCGGCGAGCAGATAGACGCAAAGCTCGGCGACTTCGGCCGGCGTGCCGAACCGGCCGAGCGGGACGGACGCGGCGAGTTTGTCGCGGGCGCGCGCCGGATCGCGGAATTGCGCGATCATGCCGTCGGCCATCGGGCCTTCGATGAAGGCCGGATGGACGGAATTGCAACGCACCGGCGGCTTTTGCCGCGCGCCATGGAGCGCGACCGATTTGGTGAGAAGCCGTACGCCGCCCTTCGAGGCGTTATAGGCCGCAAGATTGTGCCCGCCGACCAGGCCGGAGACCGACGAGATGTTGACGATCGAACCGCCGCCGCACCGCAGCAGCCGCATGCCGTGTTTGCAGCCGAGAAACGTGCCGTCGAGATTGATCGCCATGACGCGGCGCCAGGTGGCGAAGTCGGTGTCCTCGACGGTGCCGATGGCGACAATGCCGGCGGCATTGACCAGGCCATCGAGCCGCCCTTCATTTTGCTCGAGGGTGGCGATCACTCGTGTCCAGTCGTCTTCCGACGTGACGTCGAGCGCGTGGCTGAGTTTGGCGCGGCCGGGCAGGTCGGTGGTGATGGCAACGCCGCCTTCGGCGGCGACCGCTTGCGCAATCGCGCCGCCGATCGCGCCCGCGGCGCCGGTCACCAGCACGATTTTGTTTTTGAGCCGAGGCATTTCTTTCTCGTTACGAGTGATGCGATGAGCTGTTGCAATTTTCCGCTCATTCCCGCGCAAGCGGGAATCCAGCCTGGGTCCCCGCTTTCGCGGGGACGAGCGGGTGATAGCTCACTTCTCCGGCACGACGGCGATGGCTTCGATCTCGAACAGATATTCCGGCGCCGCGAGCTTGCCGACTTGCACGGCGGTCGAGGCCGGCGGCGCTTTGGTGTCGATATAGCGGTCGCGCACTTCGCGGAAAACGGGAATCTGCCCGATGTCGACAAAGTAGTTGGTGGTCTTGACCACATGCTCGAAGCCGGCGCCGGCCGCGGCCAAAGCCGCTTTGAGATTCTCGAAGCACTGCGTCACCTGGGCGCGAAAGTCGCCCGCGATCTTTCCGTCGGGCGCCGCGCCCACCTGGCCGGCGATATAGATGGTGCGGCCCGGGCCGGTGGCTTCGACCACGTGAGTATAGCCCCGCGGCGCATGGATGGTCGGCGGATTTTGATGGCGATGAACGGGCACGCGCGGCTCCTTCTCCCTGCAAGCCCGGCGCGCGGCCGGGCGTTTATCGGTTCGCCGCACAATACAAGCGGCAAAACTTCGTGGCAAAGTGGGGCGCATGAGTCCCGCCTTCGCGCCGCACATTCTGTTCGGCCTCAATCCAATGTGGGTATCGCTGGCAGTGCTGGCGGTGACCTATGCCTTCATCATTGCCGGGCGCTTCAACCACGCCGTAGTGGCGCTGATCGGCGCCGCGGTGCTGATCCTGATCGGCTCGCTCGACCAGGACGAGGCGATCAAGGGCATCGACTGGAATACTATCGGTCTTCTGACCGGCATGATGATCCTGGTCTCGATCTCGCGCCGCTCCGGGCTGTTCCAGTTTATCGCCATCTGGTCGACGCAGCGGGTCAAGGCCAACCCCGCCGGCATCCTTCTCATGCTGCAGCTTGCCACCGCGATCCTGTCCGCCGTCCTCAACAATGTCTCGACGGTGCTGTTGATCGTGCCGGTGACGCTGGTGATCGCCGAGGAACTGGAGCTGCCGCCGTTTCCGTTCCTGTTCGCCGAGGTGTTCGCCTCCAATGTCGGCGGCACCGCGACGCTGATCGGCGATCCGCCCAACATCCTGATCGGCTCGCAGGCCGGTCTCGGCTTCAACGCCTTTCTCGCCAATGTCGCGCCGGTCGCCGTCGTGATCATGGCGGTGCAAGCGGTGCTGGTGCATTTTCTCTGGGGCCGTTCGCTGCGCGCGAGCCCCGAAAGCCGCGTCCTGGTCATGGGCATGAATGCGCCGGGCATGGTGACCGACTGGGTGCTGCTGCGCCGCTCGGTGGTGGTGATGGGCGCGGTGCTGGCGGCGTTCATCCTCGCCGGGCCGCTGCATCTTCAACCGGCGACCATCGCGCTCTCCGGCGCCGCGTTGCTGATGCTGCTCGACAATCTCAAGCATCGCGGCCCCAAGCAGGCCGACAACGTGCGGACCACATTCGCCGATATCGAATGGTCCACGATTTTCTTTTTCATCGGGTTGTTCGTGGTGGTGCACGCCGTCGAAACGAGCGGCCTCCTGGCGCTGGTCGGCGGCAAGCTGGTGACGCTGACCGGCGGCAATCTGGCGACGGCCGGCACGCTTATTCTGTGGGTGTCGGCGGTGTTGTCGGCGATCCTCGACAACATTCCGTTCGTCGCCACCATGATCCCGCTGATCAAGGGCATGGCGCCGGCCTTCGGCGGGCCGCATGCGATCGAGCCGTTGTGGTGGTGCCTGTCGCTGGGCGCCTGCCTCGGCGGCAACGGCACGCTGACCGGCGCGTCGGCGAACCTCGCCGTCGCCGGCATTGCCGAACGCAACGGCATCCGTTTCGGCTTCGTCCAGTATCTGCGCTACGGCGCGCCGATGACCTTCATCTCGATCGTCATTTGCCAGCTGTATGTGTGGCTGCGATATTTCTGATTCGTCATTCCGGGGCCGCGCAAAGCGCGGAGCCCGGAATCCATAACCACAGGTCTTTTAGAATTGGCTCCAGCGTGTGTTCTGAAAATTCCGTGGCTATGGATTCCGGGCTCGCGCCTTTGGCGCGCGCCGGAATGACGGTGCGCCGCTCACGCCGCGAGCGCGTCAACCACGTCCTCCGCCAGCGACAGCGACGATGTCAGTCCGGGCGATTCGATGCCGAACAGATTGACGAGGCGGGGCAGGCCGTGCGCGGGCTCGGCCGCGATCATGAAATCGGCCGGCTTCTCGCCCGGCCCGGTCAGCTTCGGCCGGATGCCGCAATAGTCGGGGACCAGCGAGCCGTCGGGCAGGCTCGGCCAGTAAGCGCGGATGCGCTGGTAGAACGAATCCGCGCGGCGCGGATCGACGGTGTAGCTTTCGTGATCGATCCACTCGACGTCGGGCCCAAACCGCATGCGGCCGGCGAGGTCGAGCGTCACATGCACGCCAAGCCCGCCGTCGACTGGCGTCGGATAGATCAGTCGCGAGAATACCGACCGCCCGGTGAAGCCGAAATAATTGCCCTTGGCCAGAACGAGCGGCGGCACCTGGTCGGCCGGATAGCCATCAATGCGGCGCGCCAGCGGCTGCGCGCCGAGCCCGGCCGCATTGACCACGGTGTCGAATTTTACCGTGCCGGCGTCGTGGCCGGCAAATTGCACCAGCCAGTGTGGCGCCACATACCACATCCGCTCAACGCGGGTTTCGAAGGCGATGCTGCCGCCGTGATCCTCCAATTCGCCCCACAGCGCCAACATATAAGCGTGGCTGTCGACGATGCCGGATTCCGGCGAGGACAACGCGCCGATGCAGGCGAGCTCCGGTTCGAGCGCGCGGGCGGCATTGCCGCCGATCATCTCCAGGCCTTCGACGCCGTTCTCCTGGCCTTGCGCCAGCAGCGTCTGCATCTTGGCAAGTTCGGCATCGCCGGTGGCGACGATCAGCTTGCCGCATTTGTTGTGCGCGACGCCGTGCGACGCGCAGAAATCGTACAGCAGGCGCCGGCCGCGCGTGCAGTGCTTGGCGCGCAGCGAGCCGGTCGGATAATAGATGCCGGCATGGATGACCTCGCTGTTGCGCGAGGACACGCCATTGCCGATGCCGCCGGTCGCTTCGGCGACGATCACCTCATGGCCGCGGCAAGCGGCGGCGCGGGCTATGGCAAGCCCGATGACGCCCGCGCCGACGACGAGTACTTGCATGCTTTCAGCCTGTTGCGTTTATTCTATGCGTCAATTCGATGCGTCAAAGTGATGGAGGAATCCCTGATGGCCGACAATGGGCCAAATGTGGTGCGCGTATGCTCAAAGTCCGACGTGGCGCCGGGCGCGGTGAAAGCCTTTGCGGTCGGGGCCAACATGTTGGCGGTTTATAACATTGACGGCAATTTTTATGTCACCGACGACGAATGCACCCATGCGGCGGCAAGCCTCGCCGACGGCTTGCTGGAGGGCGACGTGATCGAATGCTGCATGCATATGGGGTCGTTCCATGTGCCGACCGGCAACGTGGTTGCGCCGCCCTGCGAAGTGCCGCTGCGCACCTATCAGGTCGTGCTCAGCGGCGACGATATCTTCGCCGATCTTGGCCGCAATGCCGCGGGCGAGCCGCAATGAGGCGGTAGCAGTCCCTCGATGCAGGACAAAGTCGTTATCGTCGGCGGCGGCATCGGCGGGCTTGCGGCGTCGTTGGCGCTGCTGCGGCGCGGCATCGCTGTCGAAGTGTACGAGCAGGCGCCGGAACTGCGCGAGCTCGGCGCCGGCGTGCAGATCAGCGCCAACGGCACGCGCGTGCTTCATGCGCTCGGGCTCAAGGAGGCGCTGGAGCAGGTGCAAGTGCTGCCGTCCGGCAAGGCGATCCGGCTGTGGAATACCGGGCAGACCTTTCCGGTATTCGAGCTCGGCCTGGAATCGGTCGAGCGCTACGGCTTTCCCTACATCACCATTCACCGCGGCGACCTGCACGATGTGCTGGCGCAGGCGCTGTTGAAAGCCAAGCCCGATGCGATTCATCTCAACCGCAAATGCGTCGGGCTCACCCAGACCGCCGATTATGTCGAAGCGCATTTCGAGAGCGGCGGCTCGGCCGCGGCGCGGCTCGTGATCGGCGCCGACGGGCTGCACTCGGTGGTCCGCGAGAATCTGTTCGGTGCGGCGAAGCCGCAATTCTGCGGCATCATCGCCTGGCGCGGCGTGGTGCCGATCGAGCGCGTGCCGCCGGGCGTCGCCTGGAATATCGGCACCAACTGGATCGGTCCCGGCGGCCACGCTGTCCATTATCCGCTCCGCGCCGGCACGCTGCTCAACGTGGTCGGCTTGCGCGAGCGCCCCGGCTGGGCGGTCGAGGGTTGGAACTTGCGCGGCACGACGCAAGAGATGCTCGACGATTTCCGCGGCTGGCATCCCGACCTCTTGGCATTGTTCCGCAGCATCGAGGAGCCCTACAAATGGGCGCTGGCGCTGCGCCCGACCATGCCGCAATGGAGCAAGGGGCGCTGCACGCTGCTCGGCGACGCCTGTCATTCGATGGTGCCGTTCCTCGCCCAGGGCGCGGTGATGGCGATCGAGGACGGCTTTGTGCTGGCGCGCTGCATCGAAAAATATGGCAACGATTACGCGGCGGCGTTTGCCAGCTACGAGGCTGTCCGCCGCGACCGCGCCAACAAGGCGTTGACCGGCTCGGCTGAAATGATTGCGCGGTTTCACAATTCGGCGATGGCCGACCCCAACGAGGCGCAGGCTCATGTCGCCCGGGAATTTCGCGACGACCGGGTCAGGGAGCGTTACGATTGGCTGTTCACCTATGACGCGATCAGCGTGCCGGTGTAAAAATACCTGCTGTTGAAGGACTAAGAAGGACTTTCGCAATGGATACCGGAACAGGCGTGAAAACGGATCCGACGTTGCCGATTGCGCAATCGATGAAAGCCTGGGTGCTGGGAAACCCGGGCGAGCTTAAGCTCGCCGAAAAGCCGGTGCCCGCGCCCAAGCGCGCCGAAGTGCTGGTGCGGATCGATGCGGTTGCGATCTGCGCCACCGACCTCGAGATCATCGATCATGGCTCGCCGGCGCTCATTGGCGGCGGCATGCCGTTCAACAAGAATTTCACGCCCGGCCACGAATATATGGGCACGGTGGTCGCGCTCGGTCCCGGCGTCGACGAATATCGGATCGGCCAGCGCGTCACGGTCGAAATCCATGCCGGCTGCGGCCAGTGCAAGCGTTGCCGCCAAGGCATGTACACCTCGTGCCTCAACTACGGCCTTAATTACGGCGATGTCGACAAAGGCCATCGCGCCAACGGCTTCACCACCGACGGCGGCTTCTGCGAATACCAGGTCAACAACATCAATACCTTGGTCGCCATTCCTGACTCGATGTCGGATGAAGAGGCGACGCTGGTCGTGACCGCGGGCACGGCGATGTACGGGCTCACCGAGCTCGGCGGCCTCGTCGCCGGCGAAAGCGTCGTCGTCACCGGGCCAGGCCCGATCGGGCTTCTTGGCGTTGCAGTGGCGAAGGCGCTTGGCGCCTCGCCGGTGATCCTGACCGGCACGCGCGACAACCGGCTCAAGATTGGGCATGAGCTTGGCGCCGATCATGTCGTCAATGTCCGCAACGAGAATGCGGTCGAGGCGGTGCGGCGGCTCAATGGCGGCAAGGGCGTCGACTATGTGCTCGAATGCTCGGGCGCGCCGAGCGCGGTGAACGACGCCATCCGCATGGTCGGCCGCGGCGGCAAAGTCTGCCTCGCCGCATTCCCGCATGAGGAGACGCCGGTCGACGTCGCCCATATCGTGCGCAACAACATCTATCTCTACGGCATCCGCGGCGAAGGGCGGAGCGCCACCCATCGCGCCGAGGCCTTGATGTCGCAAAAACGCTTCGACGCTGCCAAGATCCACACCCACACCTTCGCGCTCGACGATCTGCCGACCGCGATCCGCTACGCCAAGGAACGCATCGACGACGCCATCAAGGTGGTGGTGAAGGCCAAAGGTGTCGCCGCGCACCGGCTCGCGGCGGAGTAGGGTGAGGCAACGCGGGCCAACTCCGCTCGTCCCCGCGAAGGCGGGGACCCAGCGCTGGATTCCCGCTTTCGCGGGAATGAGCGGATGCCAGACGGCATCAGCGTTTCCTGATCCGAAAGGTGAGCACGCGGGCCTCGTTGCGGGTCTCTTCGAGCGTATCGCCGGTCTGCCGCAGCAGGTTCGGGATATCGATGCCGGCGAGCGGATCGGTGCAACTGACGATCAGCACGTCGCCGGGCGCCATGCCGGCCAGCGCTTTGCCGGTGCGCAGCACCGGCAGCGGGCATTTGAGGCCGCGCAGGTCGAAGGTCTTTTCCGTCATCGATGAGGGTCGCAAAAAGCAAGGCCGATCCTTATCATAGCGGCAATGGCTGTATCTAAGCTAAAACGTGAACCCGGGACTCTCGCCTAAAGATGTCGATGCGTGTCATTGGCCTTGCCGGCTGGAGCGGCTCCGGCAAGACGACGGTGATCACCAAGGTGATCCCGGTGCTGGTCGCTCGCGGCTTGAAGGTTTCAACCATCAAGCACGCGCACCACGCGTTCGATATCGACCGACCCGGCAAGGACTCCTGGCAGCATCGCGAAGCCGGCGCCTGCGAGGTCGTGGTGGCTTCGAGCCGGCGCTGGGCGCTCGTTCATGAGCTGCGCGGTGAACCCGAGCCGCCACTCAAGGAGCTTCTGACTAAATTAATGCCGGCCGATCTGGTGATCATCGAAGGCTTCAAACGCCACGCTCATCCGAAACTGGAAATCTATCGCGCTTCGGTCGGCAAGCCGCTGATCTATCCGCAGGATGATTGCGTCGTCGCCATCGCCAGTGACGCGACATTGCCGCACGCGCAGCTGCCGGTGCTGATGCTCGACGATATCGAGGGCATCGCCAACGTGCTGCAGGCCGAGGCGGTGCCGCGCGATCAGATCGGCGCGGCA
>Ga0210395_10004923_pt1 | contig 10257 bp, 5 predicted proteins | sample IncBWH4OmetaG_FD_150861 | JGI IMG/M metagenome (GOLD analysis project Ga0210395, IMG submission 150861) | Forest soil microbial communities from Barre Woods Harvard Forest LTER site, Petersham, Massachusetts, United States - Inc-BW-H-4-O ...
GGTGAGCTGGCCGCCCTCGTCGTAGCCGACATAGCCGGGCGGCGCGCCGATCAGCCGCGCCACGCTGTGCTTCTCCATGTATTCGGACATGTCGATGCGCACCATCGCGGCCTCGGTGTCGAACAGCGTTTCGGCGAGCGTCTTCGCGAGCTCGGTTTTGCCCACGCCCGTCGGGCCCAGGAAGATAAAGCTGCCGACCGGGCGGCGCGGATCCTTGATCCCGCTGCGCGCGCGCAGGATCGCCTCGGTGACCAACGTCACCGCCTCGTCCTGGCCGATCACGCGCTCGTGCAGCACACTTTCGAGGCGCAAAAGTTTTTCCTTTTCGCCCTCGACCAGGCGCGTGACGGGCACGCCCGTCCACTTCGCGACGACCTCGGCAATTTCCTCCTGCGAGACTTCTTCCTTGAACAGCGTCGTGGTGTTGCCGGCCTTCTCGAGTTTCTTCAACTCGGCCTCGAGTTGTGGAATTTTCCCGTGGCGCAGCTCGGCGACTTTGTTGAGGTCGTAGGCGCGTTCGGCCTTTTCCATGGCGAGGCGCGCGGCCTCGAGGTCTTCGCGGATTTTTCTCACGCGGCCAACCGAGGCCTTCTCTTTTTCCCAGTGCATCTTGATCGCCTTCGCCTTCTCGCGCGCCTCGGCGAGTTCTTTGCGCAGCACTTCCAGTCGGCGCTTGCTCGCATCGTCTTTTTCCTTCGCGAGCGCCGTCTCCTCGATCTCGAGCTGGAGCACGCGGCGCGTGAGCTCGTCAAGCTCCTGCGGCATCGAGTCCATCTCGGTGCGGATCATCGCGCAGGCCTCGTCCACGAGGTCGATGGCCTTGTCCGGCAGGAAACGGTCGGAAATGTAGCGATTGGAAAGGATGACCGCGCTGACCAGCGCGTTGTCCTGTATGCGCACGCCGTGGTGCAGCTCGAAGCGTTCCTTCAGGCCGCGCAAAATGGAGATCGCATCCTCGACGCTGGGCTGGTCGACCAGCACCGGCTGGAAGCGGCGTTCGAGCGCGGCGTCCTTCTCGATGTGCTTGCGGTATTCATCGAGGGTAGTCGCACCGATGCAGTGCAGTTCGCCGCGCGCGAGCATCGGCTTGAGCAGGTTGCCCGCGTCCATCGCGCCCTCGGTCTTGCCCGCGCCGACGATGACGTGGAGCTCATCGATGAAAAGAATGACCCGGCCGTCGCTGTCCTTGATTTCCTTGAGCACGGCCTTGAGCCGCTCCTCGAACTCGCCGCGATATTTCGCGCCGGCGACGAGCGAACCCATGTCGAGGGAGAAAATGGTTTTGTCCTTCAAGCCCTCGGGCACGTCGCCGCGCAGGATGCGTTGCGCGAGGCCTTCGACGATGGCGGTCTTGCCCACGCCGGGCTCGCCGATGAGCACCGGGTTGTTTTTTGTTTTGCGCGAAAGGATGCGGATGGTGCGGCGGATCTCCTCGTCGCGGCCGATGACGGGATCCATTTTTCCTTTCCGCGCCTGCGCCACGAGATCGATGCCGTATTTTTCGAGTGCCTCGTAGGTGGCCTCAGGATTGTCCGTCGTCACGCGCTGCGAGCCGCGAATTTCCTGGAGCGTTTTTAAAACTTTTGCGCGATCGAGGCCAAAGCTCTTGAAAAGTTTTTTGAGCGCGTCGGGTTTGCCGACCTCGATCAGACCGAGGAACAGATGCTCGACGGAAACATATTCGTCCTTGAGCGACTTCGCCTCATCCTCGGCGCGGGTGAGCACATCGTTCACGGCCTGCGTCACGTAAACTTTCGACGTATCGACGCTGCCCGTGACCTTCGGCAGTTTCTCGAGCTCGCGATCGACGGCGATTTGCATCGCACTAACCGTCAGGCCCAGCTTTTCGACCAGCCCGGGCACGATGCCGTTTTCCTGCGTAAGCAACGCCGACAACAAATGCCACGTGTCCACCTCATTGTGATTGAGGCGGCGCGCGAGAGCCTGCGCGTCGGTGACGGCTTGACGCGACATCTGAGTAAGCTTGGCAAAGTCCATGATTTAGTCTCCTCGCACGCTACGGGCCAGAGTGTGGCAAAACCTTCCAGAGTGCAAATGGACTTTGGTTTATGCCGTCCTGTGCCACCAGCGGGCAAACTGACCCGCCACGGCGTCAGTTTGAGCCAGTGTATTAGTTCGATGCGCGGCATGGGAATGCGGTTTTCACTCAAGGGTGGTACTGCGGTTGGGCGACCGAATGGAAATCTCCGTCCGAACTCCTCCTGGACAGTCGATGGGGAGCGCCCATCGCGACATCTCGAAATCCCACCGACATATGGGCCGAAAACATTTCGGCGCGCTCGAACCAAGGGCAGTTATGGCGAACCAACGTGTCGTCGACCTCCAGCACGGTCGGGCGGGCAACCTTCCAACGAGGATGAAAGATTTTGAATAACCGGGAAACTCCGTTGTGATTGGTATACGCGGTATATCTCTCCAGAAGAAACCCATCCAGCGAGGTCAGACCGACCGGGGCTTCTTCATCCGTGTGGCGCTGGATGGAGACTTGCAGATTCTCCCCCGTGGTCGAATCAGTCACCCGCAGATGTGTCCGGCCATTCTCTGATTTGGATGGGCAATCGAATCTGCCGCTTCGGTAAGGCAGCCCATAGAGCCATGGGCCCAGGTACAAGCTGAGCGGATTGTCCATCCATTCGACCAGGAATTGAATGCCCGGGCCACCGGCGCCGCGAACATAAGTTCGAACATTCAAAAACCAATGGTCCGATCCCGGTCGAAAAAGCATGCGCCCGATTGCATCCGGGACAAACCGGGCCGGACGCATCCGGTCGAAGCGGAAAAAAACCAGGCTTAGGAACGCCCTTCCCCCACGGCAGTCCAGGTTGAATGGGGTGTAGGGAGCCAGATCTTCAGGCGGCACCGAATAATGGACAAACACGAATCGCGTCCAATCAGCCCGAAACCACGGGCGCCAGCTGGCGAGTTGAGCCATGTAATTTGTCATGGGGGAGCCTCATTAATTTTGAAGCCTGTTTCCCGACGGGAGATAATGGATCGGCGCCGGCTGCGGTGACAGAGCATTCATTTATTTCTGTAATAACAGAAACTACAGAAAAAACAATCCGATTTTAAAAATATTTCTCTCCCGTCCGGACCGTGAACGACTGGCGTCAAATTTCTCAAGCCCGTGTTTCCCCGATGATTGCCTCGCGCTGAGCCTACCCTTTGACTATCGGGAATATCGTGATCGCCGAACTCACCCAACTCCTCGGCCCGCAGAACGTCCTCACCGAGAAAGAGGACCTCATCCCCTACTCTTTCGATGGCACGGCGACATTGAAACAGCTTCCGCGGGTAGTCGTGTTTCCGCGCCACGCCCAGGACGTGAGCGCCGTGCTCAAGCTCGCCCACGCGCACCGCGCGCCAGTCGTCACGCGCGGCAGCGGCACCGGACTCAGCGGTGGCAGCGTGCCGGTCGAGGGCGCGATTGTGCTTTGCCTCGTGAAGATGGACAAAATCCTCGAGCTGGATCCGCGCAACTTCACGCTGCGCGCCGAGGCCGGTGTGGTGACGCAGAAAATCTACGAGGCGGCCGACACGGCCGGGCTGTTTTATCCGCCCGATCCGGGCTCGATGAAAGTTTCCACCATCGGCGGCAATGTCGCCGAGAACGCCGGCGGCCTCCGCGGCCTAAAATATGGCGTCACCCGCAACTACGTCATGGGCCTGGAGGTCGTGCTGGCCAACGGCGACATCTGCTCGCTTGGCAACAAGTGCGTGAAGGACGTCGCCGGCTACAACGTGCGCGACCTTTTCATCGGCAGCGAGGGCACGCTCGGCGTCGTCACCCAGGTGCTGTTGAAGCTATTACCCAAACCCGCCGCGCGGCAGACGCTGCTTGCCACCTACGCCGCGATGGACGCCGCCGCCGAAACGGTCTCCGCCATCATCGCCGCAAAAATCATCCCGTGCACGCTGGAGTTTCTCGACCGCAAGACCATCCGCTGCGTCGAGGATTACACGCATGTCGGCCTGCCGACCGACGCCGAGGCGTTGCTGCTCATCGAGACCGACGGCCATCCCGCCGCCGTGGCCGACGAAGCCGCGCAGATCGAAAAACTCTGCCGTGCGCACGGCGCCACCTCCGTGAAACGCGCCGCGAACGCCGAGGAAGCAGCCAAACTCGCCGCCGCGCGCCGCAGCGCCTTCAGCGCCCTCGCCCGCGTGAAACCCACGACGATTTTGGAAGACGCCACCGTGCCGCGCAGCGAACTGGCGAAGATGATCCGCTTCGTCGAACAAACCGCGGCAAAGCACCGGCTCGACATCGCGACCTTCGGCCATTTCGGCGACGGCAATCTGCACCCGACCTTTCTCACCAACGAACGCGATGCCGACGAAATGCACCGCGTCGAGGCCGCGATGAAGGAAATTTTCGAATATGCGTTGTCGCTCGGCGGCACCATCACCGGCGAACACGGTGTGGGCCTCGCGAAAAAAGCGTTTCTGAAACAGCAACTTGGCGAGCAGTCCTATGCGCTGCTCAAGCAAATCAAGCGCACGCTCGATCCGGACAATTTGCTCAATCCAGGGAAGATTTTGAATATCGAGCCGAACATTCAACATTCAACGCTCAACGCTCAACATTCAACATGACGCGGAAGATTACCTGCCAACGACGTAACGAGAAAGCTGGTCAGACTTGAATATTGAATGTTCTGCCGACTCGAAGAGTCCACTCGCAGAGTTGGACTACTCGATCCTGCAGCAGTGCATGCACTGCGGGCTCTGCCTGCCGTCGTGCCCGACTTACGTGGAGACCGGCCACGAGCGAAATTCCCCGCGCGGGCGCATCGCTCTCATGCGCGCCGTCGCCGACGGCGAACTGGAAACCACGAGCGGTTTCGCCGACGAGATGAGTTACTGTCTGGGCTGCCTGGCCTGCACCACCGCCTGCCCGGCCGGCGTCGACTACACGACGTTGCTCGAAACCGCCCGGGCGCATGTCGAGCAAAGCGGCATCACGGCTTCGCCAAAGCGAAATTTCGTCCGCTGGTTTGCGCTGCGCTTTCTTTTCATGCGGCCGCGCACGCTGCGCGCCGCGGGACGATTGTTGTGGCTCTATCAGGCAAGCGGACTGCAAACGCTCGCGCGCCGGTTGAAACTCACCGCCGTGCTGCCGCGGAGCCTGCGCGAACTTGAGCCGCAGATGCCACCCACCGCCCGGCAGTTCTCCGACGCGCTCATCGCCGAGGTGGAACGGCCCAAATTTTTTAACACGGAGGGCACAGAGAACACGGAGAATGAAATAAAAAAGCCCTCCTCCGTGATCTCTGTGCCCTCCGTGTTAAAACAGAAATATCGCGTAGCCGTGCTCACGGGCTGCGTGCAGGACCTCGTGTTTTCCGAGGTCAATCGCGCGACGGTCGATGTGCTGCTCGCCAACGGCTGCGAAGTCGTCACCCCGCGCGCGCAGGCTTGCTGTGGTTCGCTGCACGCACACAACGGCGATCTCGAAACCGCACGCCAGCTCGCGCGTCGCCAGCTCGATGCTATCAATCCCGCCGACTTCGACGCCATCATCACCAATGCCGCCGGCTGCGGCTCGCATCTCAAACACTATGATCGTCTACTGGCGGGGCATCCCACTTATGCCGAACGCGCCGCAACGTGGTCAAAGAAAATGAAGGATATTTCCGAGTTCTTGGTCGAAATCGGCTTCCGCCCCCCTTCGGAACATTCAACGTCCAACATTCAATATTCAATATCCAAGTCAGACTATGGGAAGGCTGAAACCCTGACTTCAATGTTGAACGTTGAACGTTCGATGTTGAATGTTCGTGATACGTTACGACCAACCGTCGTGACGTATCACGAGGCCTGCCATCTTTGCCACGGACAGAAAATCTCCGCGCAGCCGCGGGAAATATTGCGGGCGATCCCCGGCGTCGAATTACGCGAATGCGCCGAAGCCACTTGGTGCTGCGGCAGCGCGGGCATTTACAATATCACGCAGCCGCAAACCGCGGCATGGCTCCAGCAGCGCAAGCTCGGACACCTGCGCACAACGGGCGCGAGCATCGTCGCCACGGCCAATCCCGGTTGTCACATCCAACTTGAAAATGGATACCGCCAGGCCGGCGAGAAGGTTGAGATTGTCCATCCTGTCGTTCTGCTCGCGCGCGCTTACGCCGCGGAGGGCCGGACTTCAGTCCGATAGGTAGGGACGGACCACCGGGCCGTCCGTTCACTCGGCGCGCGCGGCGGTCGCGCCCTTGTTTCGTCAGGCTATAAGACCGGCTGTCATTCCCCGCTCGGCTAGGAATTAAAGGAATGTAGGCCATTGATAAGCAGTCGCATAAAATATTTCTCTCGTTGATTAAATTTAGTCGATATTATCCATTTAACATGCATTTTTATGCATATAAATATTCGATATCTAATACAAATTTTATCTATTTTGTGACAATTATAGAAGTTTTTAACATATAAATGGCTTAAATTTGATGTTTTTTGTGATTTATTTGTCGAATCATATCACTTGATCTTTAAAATACAAAGTGCGTAAATATGCCTGTTATGACATTATCGTTTAAAACCCTCGATGAATTGCAGGCTGTGCTTGGTGAGCGGCTGCGGGCGCTTCGGCTGAGCCACAATTTTTCTCAGCGCGAACTCGCCGACAAAGCGGGGGTCTCGTTGCGCGCTTTGCACAACCTTGAAGCTGGCGCGGGCTCGACGATTGAAACCTTCCTGCGGATATTGAAAGCATTGAATGCAGTGGACGCGATTGAAGCCTTGGTCCCTCAACCCAAGGTGAGTCCCCTCGCCCTGCTCAAACTGGGCGACCTGCCCCGCCGGGTTCGCCGCAAACACAAGGATGGAAAACCTCGAATGGACGCAAATGAACGCTAATGAAAGAACCCTTAACCAATCCCCTCTCTTTGCCACAACAACCGCTGAGTGTTACTTTACCACGGATTACACTGATAGGCATGGATAACCACTCCCTATCCGTGTCATCCGTGGTTAAAGTTTTCTATTCGCGGCCATTCGTGTTCATTCGCGGTTTAATAGCATGAGTTCGACTAAAGTCATCGAAGTTCGCATCTGGAACACGCTCGTTGGGGCGGTCGCCCCCGATCCGGCGGTTGGCTCCCATGCTTTCGAGTACGATGAAAGCTGGCGCCGTTCGGGAGTGGAATTGGCACCGCTCATGATGCTGACCACTTCGTCGGAACGGATCTTTGCTTTCCCTACGCTGGGTCCATCTTTTCATAGTCTGCCCGGGCTTTTGGCCGATGCGCTGCCCGATGATTTCGGCAACACGCTCATCGATGCCTGGATGGCCCGACATGGCGTGGACAAGGCGGGGGTCACGGCGCTTGATCGGCTGGCGTACATGGGCAAACGCGGTCTCGGCGCGCTGGAATTTCGCCCGAGCAAAAGTGCGGCGAAGGAAAGCGCGCAACCGCTGGAAATGAAATCCCTCGTGGAAACGGCACGCAAGGTGATGCAGGGAGACTTCAGCAGCGACACGCACGCCCAGGCCGCGCTGGCCAACATCATCCGCGTGGGAACATCCGCCGGCGGGGCGCGGGCCAAGGCGGTGATCGCGTGGAATCCGACCACGCGCGAAATCCGCAGCGGGCAATTTGACCTCGCGGACGGATTTGAACACTGGCTCTTGAAATTCGACGGTGTAGGCAAGGACCACGAACTCGGCACCTCCGCTGATTATGGCCGGATCGAGTTTGCCTATCACCTCATGGCGACCGCGGCCGGGATCGTCATGTCACCGTGCCGGCTGCTGGAGGAAAATGGCCGCGCCCATTTCATGACCCGCCGCTTTGACCGCGACGCGAACGCCAAGCATCACATTCAGTCGCTCTGCGCCCTGTCGCACCTCGACTACCGGCAGCGGGCGACCCACGCCTACGAACAATATTTCCTCGCCATCAGCCAACTCCAACTCGGCGACGACGCGCTGGCGCAGGCCTTTCGTCGGATGGCGTTCAACGTCATGGCGCGCAACTGCGACGATCACACCAAGAACGTTGGGTTCCGCCTCAAGCAAGGCGGCCGGTGGGAACTTGCGCCAGCCTACGATGTGACGCACGCGCACAATCCCCAGGGCGAATGGACCAGCCAGCACCTCATGAGTGTGAACGGAAAGTTCGATGACATCGGCCGGACGGATTTGCTGACGGTCGCGGATCGCTTCAGCGTCGTCCGCCCCGCAACGCTGCTCGATGAAATTAAAGCTGCCGTTGAGAAATGGACGACCTTCGCCCGTGAAGCCGGTGTCAACCAGCTTGAAGCCAACCGCGTGGCGAAGGATTATCGTTTGGTGTGAGATAATGATTTTTAACCGCGAATTGAAGCTGAGAAAACGCTGTTTTAACCGCGGATTATACGGATGGTCACGGATAACGAATCCGGCTTTAAACCACAGCAAGCACAGATAAAAAGGTGGAGCGCGTTGTCCCCAACGCGCTGCTGGATAGTGGCAATCGGAAAGCGCATTGGGGAAAATGCGCTCCATCTCCCTTTGGAAGTAATGCCCGGAGGATCGAACCCAATGAACAAAAAGGAGAACAAACGGCAAGCGGCGACATTGCGAAAAAATCCGAAACCGCCGTTCCATGCCCCTCTCCCCGACCGCCCGGTCCGGCCGGGGAAGATGTGGCCCGAGTCGTCCTGGCCTGGGCCAAACTGCCCGAATCCATCCGGGCAGCAATCCTGACGTTGGCCTTGCACGATGAAAGTGACACATAACTTGGCCACAATCAAAGGGAGTTGGTTGCTATCCAGGCGAGATTCGCCCGGTCTAGCGAGTCAGCAGCAGTCAGATCACGGATAAGCCAATGGATGATCACCTATCATGAGAATTCTACAGAACAGCCCTATTCGAATTGATCGTATTGTTAAGAACAAATGTGAGGCTAGCAAACAACTTCTCCTCCATTGAAATATGGTGCTCGCTCTCGTTGCGCCGCTTGCATTCTCAGCCGCGTTGCCTTACCCGTATCACCGGAAAGTCCGTGTCAAACGCGATGCCGGCGAGGAGTTTTTCCGACTGGCTCGAATGGACACGAAACGACTGCACGAGGGCTTTCCAATTGGTTCGACAAAACGGCGGACTCATGCATTTTTGTCTGCATGAGACTTGCTGAAATTCCTGCACTCCAGGCGGCGTCACCGACTGAAAAAATCGAGCTTATCGATGAGCTCTGGGCCAGCATTCCGCCTGGGGCACTGCCGACTCCGGACTCTCATTTGAGCGAGCTGCAACGCCGTTTGTCCGCAGTTGAAGCCGATCCTTCACACGCTCTCACACCGGAAGAAGCCCGCCGCCGCATCCGTTCGCAGACAGGGCTGTGACCAAACCTCTTCGGATTTTTTCGGCCGTAGCTGATCGTGACCTACCCAGGATCGTTGCGTTTCACAGGCCGAAGTCCGTAGCAAAAGCAGAGAGAATTCTCGCTGAGTACGACAGGATCGTTGAGCTGCTCGGTTACAATCCGCTCGTAATGGCCGAGCGCTCCCACGGCTGGCGGGTGTATGCCTTTCGGGCAGGCACATATCTACTTTATTATCGCGAACTCGAAACTTGCTGGTTGGTTGCGGGCGTCTTTCACGCCTTACGCGAGCCTGATTGGATTCAGGCACAGTTATTGATTCGCGAGGCTTCTAAATCGGCCCACTGATTCGTCATCGCTTTGGCTCCGCCCGGCAAGCGGCCAGCACCCGAATCGGGTGCGAAGCGGGGCCGCGCAGGCCGGTCAAATCGCTCAAAAAAACGCTGAACTTCGCCCCTTTCCAGCATCAAAATTGGCTTCGGAACTGGGTCGAATGGGACCGTTTCTTGAAACGCCGCAGCGTCGCAAGTCGCGAAAATTGGCAAGTCATTTTTCAACGACTTAGAAGTCCTATGAAATCGATAGGGTTTTGCGTCTGTGGCCAAAAAAGGGCGGGTGACGCGGTGCCACGAGGTCGGCTTGTCGCGGGCTCGGATTCTGGCGAAAAGCGCGGCCTACCGTTTTTTCGGTAGGCGATCTACCGCGAATTGGGTAGATGCTCGCGGTTGTCGGTTCACCGGTCGGGAGCAAAGTCGAGGTCATCATGAAAACGACAAATTGCATCGCTCAACTCGAAATGGATTACACGGCCCCGGCGCTGGAGGCGCCCGACGGGGAAACGTTTCAGAAAAACAAAGTCGGCACGGCGGGGTCATACGCGCGGATGAAGCCGGCCACAGTCAGAGAAGAAAAAATCGCGAGCGCGTTACCCGAC
>Ga0210395_10004926_pt1 | contig 10255 bp, 11 predicted proteins | sample IncBWH4OmetaG_FD_150861 | JGI IMG/M metagenome (GOLD analysis project Ga0210395, IMG submission 150861) | Forest soil microbial communities from Barre Woods Harvard Forest LTER site, Petersham, Massachusetts, United States - Inc-BW-H-4-O ...
CCATTCAGCTTGATGGTAACTTGCTCAAGATTTTCTTGTTCAGGGAAATAACGGCCAGAGAGCCATGAAGATGCTTTAATTTCGTTCTTATATAATCCTTGCGGATCTAAGATTTGAAAGAGATCCAAGTGAGAGTAAATAGCAAAGATGCGTTTGAAGAGTGGGCTTTTTACCAGGCATGCAGTTTGATCTTGTACCGGACAAGCAAGCAAGATCAATTCATCAACGCAGAAATCTTCTTTCTTTCCGGCAACGCGCGCCAAATTGAGCGCCACATTACCGCCATGGCTATGGGTGATCATGCGAATGATCGGCTTAATGCCATGCGTTTTTTCATATTGATCTTGGATAACGACGAGCTGCTTATAGAGATCGGCGGCTCCTTGCTCACGCACACCGAAATCAAGCTTGCCTGACCAACCAAAAATGTAGAGAGAATCTAATGGAAAGATGTGGGGCGCTGCCTGACTTAACGTTTTACCAATTTGGTGCATATGATATTTAGTTTGATAGTCACAAGCTCGTTGTAAACCAGGAGCTGAGTATAGGAAATTATGTAAGGGTGGTGGGCTATAAAGCCGGGTGCCATGAATCCAGACGTTAATCACATGTTGCCGCTCAATAGAGGTTGCGGCATCGATAGCAGTATGGGTATTTTTGGGAGCAAAAACAACCCTCCGTTTGATTATTTGCCTGCGTTCAGGAGAACAGCCTGGAAGTATAATCAGGAGGAAAGAGATCTTGAAAATGGAAAGCCAGGTTTTCATGGTCATAAAAAGCGTCTAAAATCTCTAAAATGTCTTTAAAAAAGAATAAGGTATAATATACAGGTTGTCAAACCAGGGCGCGGTTTTAGGGTATAAAAGAGAGAGCTTTCTGGTAAGCATAGAGGCGTTTATGGGCGATTCTAAGGGTGCTTTTGGCATTTGAAGCAAAAATTCTTCCCGTAGTGATTTTGGATTGCGCCTCTGAATCGCCTTATTGCCTTGAAAACGTTTCATATAGTCAAAAATCATTGATTTGGGAAAGCCCTTTTTGATAGGCTTTATAACGAGGTTGGAGGCCAGCCGTTTAGAGCAAGCGCGATCTTAAAGATCCCGTTCGCTCTATAACAACGCGAATGCGAGCAATCGTACCGAGTGCGCTACCTTCGGCCTCGAATTTTAATTTCAGTCAGGGGGAGAGGCCATGTCTCAGTTTTTTCAGACTATAGAGAATACACTCACGCTGGTCGGCTATAGCATAACGTTTGCATGTAGGAATAAAAAACTCTTAATAGTTCCAATCATAAGATCGATTGCGGGTATATTGGTTTTTGCTCTTTGCATTGGTGCGGCTATAGGTGTGGTTGGTTACTTTAGCGACTATCACGGATGGCAGCCTAAACCAGGCCTGTATGAAATCCTTATCGGGATGACATTCCTTTTTGTGTTTGTGTTTCTTATGGCGATGGTTTCCATGGTGGGGGAATTGGTATTATCCCATGCGATAGGCAATATTTTTAGAACAGGTCAGGCTTCGCTTAAAGATGCAATGGTCAACGGGTTCAAGCGATTTGGTAGAACCGTTATTTGGTCGGGGACGTATGCCTTCATTAACATGCTTGGGTTGCGTGAGAATAACTCAATGCTGGGAAATTTTCTGGGTGATATTTTTGTATTGGGTTGGAATCTTGCGACATTATTTATTATTCCCGTGTTTGCATTTGAGCAGTTGGGTGTCTATGCAAGTATTAAGCGATCGGCAGAAGTATTTGAGAATCATTTTGGTAAAGCAATGGTAGCGGAATTTAGCTTTGGCAGATTATCTCTGCTTTTAGCCCTCGTTCCCTTGGTGTTACTGCCAATAGCGTTTTATTTCAATATAGTGCCGATATTTTTTGTGCTATACGTTCTTTTTATCATTGTAGCGAGCGCATTCATTTCCTTGGCACATGCCATTTTTACAACTGCTTTATATTTCTATGCGACGGGTGAATCAACGGGCAGTTTCGATACCCGTATTTTAGAGCGAAGTTTTGCACGAAAAGAGTAAGGGTTTTAACCGTGCGCGCAATCCAGACCAGCAAGATGGTTGGGGGTCAAGCTCTTTTATCATGTTAAGTCCTGGCGAACCAAGCGTTGCATATGCATGTAAGGGTATCATATCCGGGTACGCCTCTGATTTGAACTTGAGGTTCGTATAAAAAGAAATGGTATTTCTTGTAGCGCTATTGTTTTGCCCAGTTGCGCCAAGACGCAATACATGTATGCCATCTTTGCGTGACTGCTTCTCAAAGAGCGTCATCAATTGCGTGCCATAATGGCGACGCTGATACGGTTTATCTATGGCGATTCGGTGAATATAACGTTTGCGTACATCATCGGCTATAGCGTCTTTATATATGATTAATCCCATTGCGGTGTTTTCGACGAGAGCTATCTTTATTGCATAATTTTTCAGCAGGGCAGAGGAAAAGGTGTCTGGATACTGAGAGAAGTTCTCTTGATATATTCTTGCCACTTGCGCCTCATGCATTGTATCAAAAGGCACAAGCTTTAAATCATTATCCATTGCATGCATTAATGCGCGTGCAAGGAGTAGGATGAGTAAGAATTTTTTCATGGCTTTATTCCTTTAAATCTCCACTCAACTCCAAAGGATTTTTATCATCAGCGCGGGCGCCTAATTTGCGGTAGAAATCTACTACATCTGGCGCTGCCGTTCCAGTAAGCTTATTGCTATGATTGCTGCGTGCATAATCTTCAACATGCCGTATGAGAAGCTTTCCATAGCCCTTTCCTTGATACTCTTCTTCAATGATTAGGTATTTTACGATTGTGGACATGTTGCTAGATGGGTTGGAGGTATATATGTTTTCATAGGCAATAAATCCGAGGAAAGTCTCTGCTGGGGTGCGACGCGTTGCTTTATTCTTTTTCACTAGAACAGAAATTTTATCCATCCTAGAAACAATCGGTTCCCTTATAAACGTTTGCTTTAAAAGAGTAGAGATTCTTCCATGATGTTTCTGCCTATCGAAAGGTACAATCGCTACATTTGGTTCCATTGCATGTATTGATGCGCCGGTAAAGATTAGAAAGAGTAAGAATTTTTTCATGGCGTTATTCCTTTGAATTATGATCAGTTGATTTGAGTATTTTTCTCATCCAATGGCGGCTGGATGGCGTTTGTTTCTGGTGAAAGCATCCCTGAGGATCAAACTTTGTGTATGGGTCAAATTCTGTGTAGCCAAGATTTTCATAGAATCCAAATACGCGAGAAGAAGCGTATAGTTGTATGATGCTTAAGCCCTTTTCAAGGGTCTTTTCTTCAAGCTTTTCCATGAAAAGCCTGCCATAGCCTTGCTTTTGATATTCCGGATCTATAAAAATTTCCGCAAGATAGTGCACATATATTCTCTGAAGGTTTTGCTTATGGAGATATTCCATAAAGCCAATAATAGTGTCTTCTTTTGATGCCTTTTTAGAACCGATCAGAACGTCACAATGTTGGGACACGCCCAAATGCAGGTATTCTTTTGTTCTTCCCAGCAAGACACTGTGAGCCGCGTAGCCTGGGCATGCTTTCTGATAGACGTTCAGCGCTGCCAGATGATGACTTTTATAGTCGAATGGCTCAACGCGGAGATTTTCCATTGCATGCATTGATGCGCCGGTAAAGATTAGAATGAGTAAGAATTTTTTCATGATGTTACTCTTTACTAATAGTCTTGCGCATATAGAAGGGTATTTCTGTATCTTCATAAGCATATCCGAGCCCTTCGTAAAAAGATTGCGTGTTGCGGATAGGCTGCAGAAATAGGCAATGTTCTTTAGATGCCTTTACCGATTGTTCAACATGTTGCACGAGTAATGGACCATATCCGTTGTGTTGATATGTGCGTGGAACAGCAAGAGCTTTTATCTCAGTCTCAATTTTTGTCGAGTGATCCGTTGTTTGATGTACAATGGCTCCCAACACCGTGTCTGGATGCTTAGAGCATCGTGGTGGGACAAGAACACTAATCGTTGCCGTAGGGTTATCTGTTAAAGGTTTGATGTCTATTAATGATCCGAGTAGATTGAGGGCATCGTGATGTTTTGCGGGATCGAATGTTACAACACGCACGTTATTTTCCGCATCTTCCATTGCATGCATTGATGCGCTGGTAAGGATTAGAATGAGTAATAATTTTTTCATATGCCGTTTTCCTTTTTGAGCTCATGCATGGTTGAGGCGAATTCTTTAGTACAGTACCGGTATTGGTCGCACTTAAATCCATTGTTTTCATAAAATTCCAGCGCGATGGGCGAAGAACGGAGAGCTAATGTACCTGAACTTTGCGTGGTAAGCTCTTTTTCAAGAGCGTGTAACATTTTCGTGCCGACACCAGTGCGTTGGACTTGAGGGTCTACCGCAAAATAATCGATATGATGTTTCGTGGGGGACATCTTTTCAAGAATAAAAACACCCTTGATATGATCGCGTTCTTTCCACATGCGAACCTGTATTTGTTTATCGATCGATGCGGGATGATGATAGTCATAATAAGCATCTGGTATACGCTCAAAGCATTTCCAGAAAATAGTGCGCACCTCTTTATCATGTTTTGCTTCAAAAGGAACCAATTCGCCTTGGATAGGCTGTTGAGGCCTTTGATTAAACATAAAGATTGGTGCAGCCAAAGGAAGGAGTGATGCAGTTAGATTAGTCAGCGCACTGACATAGTCCATACCCCATGCAGGCATTACTGCACTGATCATCAAGATTGCGAATATGGTTGATTGGATTGTCTTCATTAAAGTCCCTATTTTTTACCTCTTTCTATAGTTATTTATAGAATACCATAATCAGTGAAAAACGTAAAAAGGTGGCTTTCTGAGCGGGTTTTTGGTGCAGGGGCTTTGAGCCCCGGGGAATCGTCAGGTTCAATGCCCTGGATTTTGTGGCATTAAAAAAGGACCTCTTTTTACGGAGGTCCTTTTTCTTAGATTTAATTAATTAAGCCACTTTTGCTTGATGATGAGCCGTTCGATGAGAGGCTGCCGGAGATCTTTTTAGCCATCATGCCTTCCTCTAACTTTTTAAAGTCTGCCTTCTTAAAAAAGTCTTGAGTATCTTTAGTGGTCACGGCGTTGATTTGGACATAGTGTTCATCTCGTTTTTGCTGCTCGAATGCATTAAGAAAATCCACTGTTTCGCTTTTATTGCGTGGATTCATAATAAGATCGTTTATTACTGAAACAAGCTTTCCATCAATACTGGTTTGCGAATGGATGATCATGCCAATTATTGCGCGATTATCATCAACAAAAAGTATTACCTGCGGAAGTCTGTCGTCCTTATAGTTTAGTTCTAGCGCAGCTGGAATGCTCGCTGATGCTCCTCTTACGTTACGATACAAGGCGATGGCAGATCTTTTGAGCTGCCCATTATTTGCATCATAGGATAGCAGCGTGGAAGTAATGGGAGCACTGCATAGCGATAGTGAGTATGTAATGAGCGCAAGGGCAAGGGCTTTATAACATTTCATGCTTTTTCTCCTGATAGAGATTGAGAATCTTACGCCAAATTATTTTTTTGTGCCTAATGGCGCGGCAGTGGAAGGAGCAACCAAGAGTTTTCTCATGCATTTAGTTGGTTTGCCTTGAGCATCCTTACCTTCTTCAAAACCTAAATCGGTAAAGAATGATTTTTCCTTAGAATTTTGCACTTGGGTGGTCAGCTGTGTGAACTTCTCATCTTTCTTTTGTTTTTCCAAGATGGCAAAGAACTCTTTTGCTTTCTTGGAACTATAGCTTGGATCAACGATAAAATCAGATATGTGTAAGCTATTTTTGTCAGCACATACGCCAGATGTGCTATGAATGATAATCGCGATTATCATTCTCTTATCATCAACCAGAACTGATGCATGAGAGAGATTGGGAGCAAAAGGTTTTTGGGTTAGGACAGACGGGATTTCTGCGGTTTCGCCCTTTACGCTTTTATATAATTTAATAGCAGCATCAGATTGCTGCTTATTACTAAAATCATAGGGGACTAGAAAAGGTTCGCTCCATAGTGAAAATGAGTGGGTAATGAGCGTAAGAGCAAGGATTTTATAGAGTTGCATTACATTCCTTTTTTTTAAGGTTTGGGAATATGACTCTATAATCCTTTCATAACGGTGCATGCATGGATAGGATCTTCTATATATCTTAATTTTTGGTAGCAGTTAAGCGTTCTTGCTCAGTTATGATGATTATGATTTTGGAAAGAGGGCAGATTTACCCTTGAAGCTTTTCCCATTCAGCCATGACTGCAGCGAGATCTTTGCGCAGTGCCGTGAATTTGGTCTGGACGACATCAAATTCAGGAGTGCCATATTCAAGATCGGCAAACTTAAGCCCCGTATCTGCAATTTGTTGCTCGAGGGTGGCTATCTTGCGCTCGAGAGTGCGGAGTTCTCGCTCTCTATTTTTCGCCGTATCGTCGGGCTCGGAATCTTGAGGTGAGGTTTTGGAACCTGTTTCCTTTTTTACCTGAGGTTGGGCGGTACTATTCTTTTGGTACGTAAAGTCATCATAATTACCATGATACATATGGGTGCCATTGGCCGTCAGTTCGATGACGTGTGTTGCGAGCTCATTAATGAAATCACGATCATGTGATACGAAAAGCATAGTGCCTTCATAGCTTTTAAGCCCTCGCAATAGGACTTGCTTGGCAAAGATATCAAGATGGTTCGTTGGTTCATCGAGCAGTAATAAATTTGCTTGCTGCAGAAGGACGCTGGTCATACCGACGCGGTTCTTTTCTCCACCGCTGAGTACTTTCACTTTCTTATCCACATCGTCATTGCTAAAGAGCATGCAGCCAAGCATGGCGCGTGCTGATTGTTGCGTTGCGCGTGGGCAGCGTAACAAGATGTTCTCAATAACGGTTTTATTCCCATCAAGGGCACGGGTTTGATCTTGATCGAAAATGGTATGAACCACGTTTTCGCCAAATTCTATGGTGCCTGACTGTAGCGGGAGTGATCGGGTGATGATATTAAAGAGCGTTGTTTTACCGATACCATTGGGTGCAACGAGTGCAACTTTCTGACCTCGTTCAATAGTGAAAGAGACATTACTGAAAATCTGACGAGAGCCAAAATGTTGGCTTACATTTTTAACCGTTAATATGGTGCGTCCGGCGCGTTGAGTCGGTGGAAATGAAAATGATATCGAGCGCGGTGAAGGTGGCAGCACGATACGTTCAATTTTTTCAAGCTGCTTGATCATGCTTTGCGCCATTTTTGCCTTGGAGGCAGATGCGCGGAATCGGTTAATGGTTTCTTGTTTTTGTTTGATTTCTTTTTGTTGGTCTTGATACGCCTGCTCAAGAAGGGCAGTGCGAGCTTCTTTTTCTTCCTCGTAAGTAGCGTAATCGCCGGTGTACATGGTGCCATTGCCGAACTCAAGCTCATAAATGTGGGTGCAGAGTTCATTGAGGATGTAGCGTTCGTGGCAGACAATCAGGAATCCAAAGGATGCTTGTTTGAGAAAGTTTAAGAACCATTCTTTGGCGAAGATATCCAAGTGGTTAGTGGGCTCGTCAAAGAGATAAAAGTCGGCTTGATCGAGGAGTAATTTTGCAAGTACGATACGCATTTTCCAGCCAACACTCAAATGCTGGACCGGTTCTTGCAGGCGATCTTTAGCAAACCCAAGGCCCGCTAAGATGCGTTCCGCATGTGCCCGTTTTTGCTCAGGATTAAGCTGCAGCAAGCGTTCATGAATGAGGGCATACCGCGTTAAATGATCATGCTTTGAATCGGTTTCGATAAGCTCTTCAAGGGTAGCTGCCTCATTTTGCAGCTGCGTAATTTCAGTAAAGACTGTCATGGCTTCATCAAGAATCGATTTATCCGAGTCTAAGACGACTTCCTGCGGCATATAGGCGACTTTTTTGGTGCCCAGTAAGGTGATAGTGCCGCTATCAAGCATCTTTGGATCATGAACAGCTTTTAGAAGCGTCGATTTACCAGACCCATTACGCCCAACAAGCCCGACGCGCTGAGATGCATCAACGGAGAAGGTGATGTTGTTAAAGACGGTTTGAGTACCGAAGGTGAGACTGACGTTTTTTGCATAAATCATGACTTGGGATCCTTGATAAGAGCGCATATGGAAGCATTTTTAGGGAATTGCATGGCAAAACGGGATTGTTTTGGTTAAGCTTACACCCGATAATATGTGTCACATGCAGTTGCTAGGATTCAAATGTACCATAAAAGAGCCTTTTTGGCTATTGCCTCCTTCTTGACCCTAATGACGAGTGCTAATTCCAGCATGTTAATTGTCAGTCCCTTGGCCTATGGTGTTTCTCGTATTGTGCGGCGCCGACAAGCCAAGAATAAAAATCAACAAAATCAGGGCCCAAAACTGCAGGCAACCACCAAAGATGGTGAAATCATTATGCTTGCGCAAGAAGAGCCGATTATCGGTTTTCCGGCAGAAGTAGCCGATATCATGGAATTCCTACACAACCCTGAACAGTTCCATCGCTTTGGCGTAAAAATGCCCAAGGGCGTATTATTCGTAGGGCCTCCGGGCACCGGCAAAACTTCCATGGCTCGTGCCATAGCGCGTGAATCAGGCGCAGAATTCATCGCCGTTTCCGGTTCAGAGTTTGTAAACATGTATGTGGGCGTTGGCGCGGCCAATGTCCGCAAGCTTTTTGAAAAGGCGCGCAGCTTGTTGCGAACCGGCAACTGCAAATCAGTGATTATTTTTATCGATGAAATCGATGCGCTTGGCTCTCGTTCAGAAACGGATGGCGGCGGGACTATCGAACATAATCAGACCCTAAATCAGATTCTGACCGAGATGGATGGCTTTAAACGTGAAGAAAACATTTTAGTTATTGCGGCAACCAACCGTGAAGATGTGCTTGATGCGGCGCTCTTGCGCCCGGGCCGTTTTACTCGCCGTGCCTATTTTCAACTCCCAGAAATCGAAGATCGGCTGACAATTCTGAAACAATATTGCAAGAATCGCCCAATCGATGAAACGGTCAACTTTGATGAGCTTGCTAAAAAATCCTATGGCATGAGCGGTGCCGATCTTAAAAACATAGTCAATGAAGCTTCAATCGAAGCTGCGCGTGAAAAGGGCAACAATCTTGTATCTCAGCGCCATTTTGATATTGCGCTTGCCAAAGCAGAACAGCGTCGCGAATCACTTAATCGCCGGTCAACGAGAAGATAGTAGAGCAATTGCAGCATGATTCATCTGGTTCTGGTGATGTAGTGGGCGGAGGAACAATCCGGGTTGATTCGCCGGGTTCTTGAAATTGTGCCCTAGACAATGGGCCAGGTGGTGATGATTGCCTCGATGCTGGAAGAGAATATTCGTTTATAAGCCCAAGATCATCTTCGGGCATGTCTTTAGGACATGTACGAGATAAAAAGAATGCGATCGTCATAAGGGATTTTCCTTCAGTTGTCTGAGCTAGTTGCTGTTGGACAGCGTTATCGCATGGATAGTTATACTGCTCAACTAAATAACGAATGAACTGTTCACGCTGTGCCAGATTGGGCGGAGTTATATGGATAATGTTTTTACCCTCAGCGGGAGGTAACTCAAATTGAGGATTGTTGTTCAGGGGCAGTGACTCATTAATGATCAGCAAGGCAGGTTTTAAATCGGCATAGTTGGCTGGATTGAGAGCGGTCAGAAGGTGACGGATTGGCTCTCGAGATTGTTTGTTATAGAGTGCCTGAAAATTTGATATGACGAGCACGGCTCTTGATTTTTGTTGTTGCTGCGCTGCTTGAATGGTTGGCATTACCAGAGATTGTAATACGGTTATTTCTATTTCAGATTTATCGGAACATTCAGCATAACCATTCACAAGATCATACCCATCGCAAAACATAGGTGTGGCACCAATCTCTGCTATGATCTGCTCACAAATGGTGGTTTTGCCACTTCCTGAATTTCCAATGATCGATATATGATCCGGTTGTTCATGCTTATCTGGGTTATTGAGGATTTCTATGAGCTCTTTAGCCTCAGGCGGCATGAGATCGGGCGGAGGCGTTAATGCTTCCATAATGATGGGCTGCTCTTGCATAGCATGCGCAGTACATACAGAAAGGGAGAGCAAGAAAGCGATGCAAAATGCCGATTTCATTTTTGATACCTCGGATCGTGAAGTAGATTTTTTGTATATGCGCAAAGAGGATGGATTTATGCCATCCTCTTGCAGTTAGATGCTTGTAGCTTTTATGAAATTGCGGGCA
>Ga0210395_10004928_pt1 | contig 10252 bp, 11 predicted proteins | sample IncBWH4OmetaG_FD_150861 | JGI IMG/M metagenome (GOLD analysis project Ga0210395, IMG submission 150861) | Forest soil microbial communities from Barre Woods Harvard Forest LTER site, Petersham, Massachusetts, United States - Inc-BW-H-4-O ...
AGAAACTGTACGCGGCGGATTTCAAGATCGAGCGTATGACTCAGCTGCTGGTGAATCAGGGTGCGTATGACGCGCTGGTGGCGGGGCAGGATCCGCGGCGGATTGCGCAGGAGTGGCAGGAGGCGCTGGCGGCGTTTGGGAAGGTTAGGGAGAAGTATTTGATTTATAAGTGAGGAGTATCCTTTGCAGCCCATTCACAAAACGCGAGCGAGTACGTCCTGGGGCCGATGAAGTTGGTCGCTGCAGGTCTGGTGTTGGCGGGAGTAGGAATCGCGCTGCTTCTGAGAGATGTCCAGGTGGTGAAGCATTGGACGGGTCAACCGATCTTCTCTTGGGGGCTCGTGCCGGCTGGCTGCCTGTGTATCGTGCTCGCGACGATTCCGGACTCGTGGGTCGCTAAGGCCGCGGAAACAGAAAGCAAGAGGGCTAAACATTCCCGGTAGCGTTGGGGACAGCGGGTTCCTCCCCTTCGCTTTGCGAAGGGTCGGAATGACAAATCTTATATGTTGCGGGACGGCCTCGCACAGATAACTCCAAGTCTGGAATGCCGCATCCTAGCGGCTTAAGCGTGTTAGTCTTGGCTTTGTTGCCGGAGGCGGATCGCCTCGGGAGGTGTGGGATGCGAGTTCTATTAACGCTGTTGCTGGTTTCGGGGATGGCTTGGGGGCAGGCTGCAGAGACGGCCAAGCCGGCCGACTCGACCGCTCCGGTTGCGGCCAGCGCTCCGGCCACGGCTTCTGCTGCGAACGATGCGACTCCGGCGAAGGAGATTACTGCGGCTCCGGCTGGGGCTACGCTGCAGGAGGCTCCCGATCCGAATGCGGCGGTGATTCCGGCGGGGACGAAACTTCCGCTGCTGTTGAAGCAGGCGATTTCGACGAAGAATGCGCGCGAGGGCGATGCGGTGTATGCGGAGACCGCGTTTCCGTTTGTGATGAATGACCGCATCCTGGTGCCGGCGGGAACTTATATTCAGGGCAAGATCATGCATACGGAGCACGCGGGGCGATCGGTGAAGCGGGCGGAGATTCTGATCCACTTCACTTCGATGATTTATCCGAGCGGCTATACGGTAATGCTGCCTGCGTCGGTGGAGAACACACCGGGGGCCGACAGCAACAGCGTGAAAGATAAGGAAGGAACGATCCAGGCCGACAAGGATACGGGCAAGCGGATTGAGGACGCCGCGAAGGGCGCTGCGGTTGGTGGAACTGTGGGGAGCGTTGCGGGCGTCGCGGCCGGTGGGCTGAATGGGGCGCGATACGGCGGTCTCATTGGAATTGCCGGTGGAGTGGCGTGGGCGCTGTTGAAGCATGGTCCGGATGTGAAGCTGGATGTGGGGACTTCGCTGGAGATGGAGATTCAGCGGTCGATTGCGGTGGACGCCAGCCGAATTCAGGTGGCGAAGGCTACCCAGTAGCGGCGATTAGTGAATCACGGATCTGTAAGTTCAATCGAGGAGTCTAAAGAGGTGGACCTTCCTCACCCTTGAGCGAGTCACGAATCGCATCACTCTGGAGGTCACTCAAAAGGAGGTAAAGTGTGGCTCTTCGGAAGGCTTTCTGGGGCTTGATCTGGATGGCCGCGGTCCCCCTCCTAGCGCTAACACCAATCTCTGGAAGCCAAGGTGGCGGCCAAGCTCCTGATTTAAACTCCCTGTCGGACAACGATCTTAAGACGGTAACGGTTCGTTTCGAACGGACGCGGTGTTACGGCACCTGTCCGGCTTACGCTCTGACGATTCACGGAGACGGACGCATTGAGTACGTCGGCACGAAATATGTGCAAGTCGCGGACACAAGGGAAGGACAGATTCCCTCGGACGTAGTTCGAGCGCTGCTGTCGGAGTTTGCGAAAGCGAAATTCCTTGCGGTTCCCGAAGATTATTCGAGGGAGAAATGCAATTGCCGAAGATGCACAGACATGCCATCCGCCATTACCGAGTTAACCGTGGGCCCGGTATCGCACCGCGTGAACCACTACTATGGCTGCGCCTGTGCGCCGAAGGCGCTTTTTGACCTAGAGTCGGCGATAGACAAAGTAGTCAAGGCCGAGCAATGGACCGGAGACGTTAGCAAACAGGGTCCGTTCGGAACAACCTGCTTCGGCTCTTAAGTACTGTTCACCGTGTCACCAGGAAAAGATCTGGCTGTTAGACTTCGTGCATGCAACGGGCTGACGTGTCGGCGATGCGGGGAATCTTGCGGACGCTTTGCCCGCGATGCCGCGCGGGGAAAATCTTTCGCAGGTCGGTGTGGTTGGTTCCGGGGATGCACGAGCGGTGTCCGGAATGCGGGTTGAAGTTTGAGCGCGAGGACGGGTACTTCCTGGGGGCGATGTACATCAGTTACGGGCTGGGCTTGGCCGCCATTACGGCGCTTTCGGCTCTGGTGTGGGACGTGACGAAGTGGCCGTTGATGAAGAGCGTGTGGGTAGGGATTGTGTTATTTCTGCCGCTGGCGCCTGTGTTGACGTGGATGGCGCGGGTGCTGTGGATCTATCTGGACCAGGGGATTGATCCGGACCGGAGTTGAGTTTCGCGGGCTTGAGGGTTTTCTTTCGCCCCTTCGGGGCTGGCTTCTCTGTCCGCCGATCAACCCACAGCTTGCGCTGTGGGCTGCGTTCTTTCGCCGCTCCGCGGCTTCCCGCTGCGGTTCATGCTGGTCCACGCGCCAGGTGCGCGCATCAAGCCAAGCAACCATCCCGGTCGCGATTTGCACCGCCGGCTGGTTCTGGCTGCTATACAATCCGCGGTAGGAGCGTTTCGGTGCTCCGATCGTGGAGGTTCTTGTGGAAGCTTTCGGTATTAGTTTCGGCTTTTTAACTCTGATCATCGTTATCGTCGGTATTTACCTTCTCAGCTCCATCAAGATTCTTGCTGAGTATGAGCGCGGAGTCATCTTTCGCCTGGGCCGGCTGCTGGCCACCGCCAAAGGACCGGGGGTAACTCTGGTGTTCGCGCCGATTGACCGGATCGTGCGGGTGTCGCTGCGGCAGGAGGCGCTGGAAGTTCCGCCGCAGGACATCATTACTCGCGATAACGTTACGTTGAAGGTGAATGCGGTTATCTTTTTGCGGGTGATTGATCCGAACAAGGCCGTGGTGGAAGTTTCGAATTACGTTTACCAGACTTCGCAATTCGCGCAGACTACGCTGCGGTCGGTGTTGGGCGAACAGGAGTTGGACGAATTGCTGTCGCACCGGGAAAAAATTAATCTGCGGTTGCAGAGCATTCTCGACACGCACACTTCGCCTTGGGGCGTGAAGGTGACCAACGTCGAGGTCAAACAAGTCGACATGCCGGAGTCAATGCTGCGCGCCATGGCCAAGCAGGCTGAAGCCGAGCGCGAGAAGCGGTCGAAGATTATTCACGCCGAGGGTGAGTTCTCGGCGGCGCAGAGGCTGGTGGATGCGGCTCATTTGCTGGCCACTGAGCCGGTCAGCGTGCAGTTGCGCTACTTGCAGACTTTGACCGAGATTGGCGTGGAAAAAAATACGACTGTGATCTTCCCTGTACCGGTGGACTTTTTCTCTGGCCTGCAAAAGTTGTTAGGAAAAGGAGACGGGGCGGCGGGGAAGACTGCGTAGATAGAACCGCATAGAAAAAAGGGATTGAAGCGCGGCTCGCTGAACAGGGCGCGGCGCCGAAATTGCCGGGGGTGGGGAGTATGGCTTCTTCGTCACAAGATACGGAAATAACACTGGGAACGGGCAAGCTGCTGGTGCTGTTCTTCGGCCTGGTGGGAGTGTGCGCGCTTTTCTTCGCGCTAGGATATTCGCTGGGACGGAAGTCGGAGCCGATGATCCCGACGACGAGTGCGGCGATTTCTCCGCAGACAGCGCCGGGGCCGGGGAAGGCGAGCAGCGGCGCGACGGCGCCAGCGATGTCGTTCTATAAATCGGTGGAGCAGAAAGACCCTAACCCTGAGTTGACGCCGCCGGCCAATGCGAAAACTGATACGACCGCCCCTCCTGCGAATGCCAGCGGGAGCGCGACCGCGAATCCAAATTCGACTGCGGCGCCGACGCCTGCTACCGGCGGGTCTGACCCGGCCACCACGTTGCCGACGGCGGCGTATTTCGTGCAGGTGGCTGCGGTGAGCAAGCAGGAAGACGCAGATTCGCTGGTGGATGCTCTGAAGAAGAAAGAGTATCCCGCATTTGTGGCAGCTCCGGTCACAACTGACAAGCTGCTGCGCGTACAGCTGGGGCCGTTCTCTGAGATCAAAGACGCCGAGGCGATGCGGGCGCGACTGATTGCCGATGGGTATAGCCCGATTCTGAAGAAATAGGTCTGCGCTCCGGACTCTTCCAGAAACTATTCTCTTCATAGATGCGCACGGAATCGGCTGTGCTTCGCTCAGTCGCGTCATTTACGTCAGTCGTTTCCACAGTCCATTCGATTAATCCGTTCACAGACCTCGGGGAACGAGGACGAAGTGGTCGATTGCGATCTTGGCGCCGTCGTCGGCCCGGAAAGCATCGAGCCGGAACACGATCTTTACTTCGTCAAAACGTTGGATCGTTGGATGCGGTGGAATCACGAAGCTCAGCATCTCCTGAGTCGACGCTTGCTCTTGATCGAGATTCCAGGTGCGCTTGGATTTGACCACGACTCTGCCCAGTGACTGTGAAGGTTTGCCGGGCAGACTGCTGTTGATCAGGACGAGTTCCAGAGACACGGTCTCAGAGTAGAGATCTGCATTTCGAATCGCGATCTGGATTTTGCCGCAGCAGTTGAGATCGATGAGGCTGCCTAGATTGTCATGTGCTTCCATGGATAGTGGACGCCGGTCGGTCGAGTGGATGTTAAGCAGTTCGGGGCTGCCGTGCGCCTGGCGGGAGCGTCGCGGCGGATGTAGATCGGGCGCCTTGAAGAACCAGTAAACGCCATCGAACGGAATCACCAATGGGTTTGCGATGCGATGGCTTGTCAGCAGGTCATTGGCAATGACCGGTGCAGGAGCTACCAGTTTGGTGCGGATGACCGGGTCAGGAGTCAAGATGATGCCGAGGTCGCCCTTATCGGGGGATCTGAATCGTCGAAGGGCCGCGCGCGTGCCAGCTCTGCGCGACGGTCGCCGTCGGGGAGTCCTTGATGCGTGTGATTTCGCGACGGAATACTAAATCCACGAACTCCGAAGGACTGTGGCAAGTATCTCAGGAGCGCGGCGGCCGTGATCACGATTGCGAGCGCGACTACGGACAGAGTGCGCGATGAGGATGGGGACCGCGACAAAGCAAGGAATTCTCGGGGATCCAGTACGGCTTCCCTCGTGTAAGACCAGGTCCAGACGGCAGAACCGACACCTACAAGGGCCGCGGCCGTCAGCGGATGTCCTGCGAGCGCCAACACTACACCCGCTTCAGTGCAAAGAACCGCGCCGAAGCCGACGGTATGCAGTCGAAAGGAGGGCGCGGACTCCAGCAGGCTGAACGGGCTGCGGTTTGGGTCGATGACGGTTGACTGCTGAGCGTCTGCCGGAACATCGGTCTGAAAATCGGCCTGCCTGTGGTCTTGTGGGAGGTGGTCTTGTGGGAGACAGATTGATTTCACTACGCTGGCAACGAGCACAGCGACGATAACGATCGCCCAGGAAGAATTCTCGCGAATGAGGAGTGCCAGGGGAGCGATCCAGAGGACGGCGAGCGAGGTTCGGAGGATAAGACGGCGCGTATCGAGTGCGAGCACTCGGGATGAGATCGCACAAATGCCCCACGCAGCTACGGCACTGGCCAGCAGCACGTCGAGGACGCATGCGACAGCCGAGCCGATAAGTTCGCCCCACGAGATTGTGTGTAGCGGCGGCAAGCGGCAGGCGAATAAGGCGACGGTACCTGCCGCCAGCAGCGCTCCAACCTGCGGCAGCCACTTCGGCAGTGGTCGCGGCGCGGAAGCTCCGATCAGGTCGAAGGCGTTCATACTTTGCTCACGTTACACATCCGCTCGGCCCAGGCTCCGCATGTGGTCACTAGTCATTGGTCATTGGACACCAGAAGACAGAAGACAGTTCCCGTATGACTATACGAGAGTCAGTATCGGTGATTTCTTAGATTGACAGTCGTCGATTCTCGCGATATTCCTAGGTGATCATTTTCTCGCTTCGTCATTTCGGGTTTCACTCATGTCATCTTCTGAGAGCTCTCTTGATCGCGCGCTGCATGCCATTGCCGACCCGACGCGGCGGCGGATTCTGCAGGCCTTGAAGGAGGGCGAGGCGGAAGCCAAGCAGAAGGGTAGTTTGACTGGACCTTGCATATGCGCAGGGGACATTGAGGAACGCGTTCGGCTTTCGCAGCCGACGATTTCTCATCACATGGCGATCCTGACGAAGGCTGGGCTCGTGGATGGGGCGAAAAAGGGGCAGTGGCGCTGGTACCGGAGAAATGAGAAGGCAATTCGGATGCTGGTGAAGACGTTGCGGGGGGAGTTGTAGTTGTCGCCGGTAAAGCCGTGGTTCGTGTGCGCTGGACGGCCCGATTGAAGTCGGGACCTTCCCGTTGTCTGGTCTCACGATTTCTACGCTGACATCTTCAGGTATTTCCCACCGTAACATCGGAAAAGGCGCGATGTTAGGATGGGCACTCGGTTTGTTTCTTATCTTCTTATCTTCTATCCTGATCTTCTCTTCTTTCTCTTCTCTTTTTCGAATTCAACACTTCTAGTGCGGGCCCAGGGCCCAGCGTTCCAGGTCTCCGGTGGAGCGCAGGAGACCGAGTTGGCTGCGCTCGAGTTCGAAAGTGACGTCCTGCAGCGTGATGAAACGCTCGCTGGCTTGCGAGTGGGCGTCGTCAAGATCATGCAGTGTGGCCGTACCGGCATCCATGCGGGTCAGGACGGCGGCGAGACTCTTCTCGGCAATTTCGTATTCGAGTTGGGCAACTTCGCGCGCAGCCTGCATCTGCGCGACGGAACGCCGCAGGCGCAACGTTTCTTCCGACGCCTGGTTGCGGGCGGCTTCTGCCTGTTTGGTCGCCTTCAGGGCATCGGCATCGGCGGCCTGGGCACGGGAATGCTGCGAAAGGTCAAACAGAGGGAATCGAATGTTGACGCCGAACGTGGCGTTGTTCTGCTGGAAGCTGCTGGCGACGCAAAGAACCTCGGTTGTGAGTGGAGACGGGGTGCAGGGTTTCGAGGGGATGTAGTAGTTCTGGTAGTTGTTGAAGCGCGACAGCAACGCGTATTGCGCGGCGAAGTCGACCGTGGGCCAGAGCGCCCGATGCTCGCCCTCAGCTCGCAGATATTGAGCGCGGGCGTGTTCGACAGCGGCTTGCACGGAGGGATTAGAAGCTGTGGCATCTTTCGCCGCATCGTCGGTTAGCGGAAGTGCGGGAGCGGCAGGGATGGAGTCGGGGTCGGTTTGAATGCTGGCGGCGGGAAGTCCGGTGAGTCTGGAAAGGTGATCGCGCAGGCCACCGGCAGCGCCTTGCGCTTCAGTGATGCGCAGGTGAACGCGGGCTGCGGACAGGCGAGCCCGATAACCTTCGACTTCACTGTCGACGCCTTCTTTGACGCGCTCGGCGACTGCAGCCTGCATTTTGTTGGCAGCGGCTTCGGTTTCCTGGAGTCGGGTCAGGCGCAGTTCCCATTTGGAGAGTTCGGCGTAGCTCAGGGCCGCGTCTTGAATGATCTGGTTGCGCTGGTCTTTCGTTTTCAAGGAGGCGACCGCGGATTCTGCTTTAGCGGCACGCACGCTGTCGCGCAAGGCGGGATTGAATAGCGCCGATTGCGTGGTCAAGTTAAACAGGGACGGCGCGGAGCCTTCGAGGCCGAGAGGAAATCCGTAGGAGTATCCGAGACCCGCTCCGGTGGACACCTGAGGGATGTAGTTGTCGCGAAGTTCTCGATATCCGGCGGCGGCATGGGCCTCGTCGGCAGCGGCAATCGCAGCTCCCGTCGCGTGGGAGAGCGCAAGTTCTACGACGCGCTTGAGCGACACAGGTTCGGCCGCCAGAGAAGCGGGGAATAGAAGGACTGCCAGAATCCATTTTGCGGTACGCGCACCGCGGCTCAAGGTCTTCATTGCGTCCCTTTCAGCGTGACCAGGAAATGATTTCATGGAGCATTGGATGCCAGCGAGATTTTAAACGTCCCGGATATAGGATGGGGTGGTTTCGGAGGGCGCGCGAAGCAGACGGCGAAAGACCCACTTCTCGCGCAAAGGGCGCGCGAGAAATGGGGCACCCTCACACATGGCCTGGGCGGTTTCAAGAGGGTTCAATGGTCGACTCGCTTTAAGTCTTCGCGGGCGCGCGCATAAGTGCGAGAGAGGGCGAGCGCGGCGCGATATTCGTCAGCTGCAGCTTTGCGGTCGCCTTGCTTTTCAAGCGCCTGGCCAAGCAGGTCGTGCGCTTTGAAAGCTGGACCTTCTTCGACGGGAGACGCGAGATAGCGGCGGAGCAAGCGGACGGCCAAGGCATTGTCCCGGCCGGTGTGGAGCAGAAGACTGGCGGCGTCCATGAGCGCTTCAGGACGATCGACGCGGGAAGACTCCATGGTGCGGAGGGCCTGTTCCATTTCGTCGAGGCGCCTGGAGTGAGCCAGAAATTGAGCCAGGTGCAGCCAGGCTTGTGCGGTGCCGTGGCTGGTCTCAATCGCGCCACGGTAGGCGCGCTCGGCTGTGGTTTTATCTTTCTCCTTCTCTGCGATTCGACCGGTTACGTAGTCCGCCAGTGGGGGATTGAAGGCGGCGAGCGCCTGCGCTTGGGCGCGGGCCTTATCCTTGCCTCCGCCAACGATGCCGGGAGCTTCAAGATAGAACTCGGCGAGATCGGCGCGGGCCTCTGAGTTCTTAGGATCGAGCTCGACCGCACGCTCGAACTCGGTGCGGACTTTTTTCGCCAAGCCCGCCGCCGAAACAAAACCGGCGCGGTCAGCTTTCTCGCCTTCGATTCGACCCAGCCAGAGGTGGTAGAGACTGTTCTGAGGATCGAGCGCGATCGCGCGTTCACAGTTGGGAATGCCGCGGTCCCACTCGTCGATCATGAAGTAGGAGCGGCAGAGCAGGTTGTAGGATTCGGCCCTAGGCGTGGAGCCCGCGACTTGCTGCTCTAAAGTGCGAATCGCTTCGTCGACGTGGCCGGAGGCGAGAAGTTCCTTGGGAGACGTGGCCGCATGCGCGGCGAGCAGAGGAACGAAAAAAAACAGGAGCAACGACACGGAGCGTAATTTCATCAATGGGCAAGTCTCATTTATGACGCTGGGCCTTCCCGGAGATAGTTCTGCTGAGAACTTCTTTTCGCAATCGTTTCCCGCAGTCCTTTCGTCGAGAATCGTCTTACCGATGAACGTTTCACCGATGAACGCTTCATCGATAATCGTTTCACCGATAATCGTTTCATCGATAATCTATGGAACTATCTTCACAGAAGCGCCGTCGACCAATGGTTTGTCGTCCGCTGGTAGGGCCACCGAGTCGCCTTCGGAAAGGCCGGAGGTGATTTCCACTCGAGTCAGATTCTGCAAGGAAACTTCAATTGTCTGGCGCTTCAGGCGATTGTTGAGGACGCGGTAGACGTAGGGTTTGGCCTCATCGATGCGCAGAGCGTCGCGCTCAAGCGTGAGCACGTTGCTGTGTTCGGCGACCACGATAGTGACGCCCACGTTGATATTGGGCAGGAGCCGGAGATCTTTATTGTCGAGGACGCACGTGGTCTCACCCACTTGTCTGGAAAGGCGCAGTTTCACGGTGGAAGGAATCGTGCTGACTGCTCCGATCCAGGTGCGGCCCGGAACGGCGTCCCACGTGACTTCGACGCGTTGTCCGGGCTGGAGGCGGCCGATGTCGGGTTCGTCGACGAAAGCTCGCACCAGCACCTTGGATAAGTCGGCTTCCTGCAAGAGCAGTTCGCCGGCCTGGACGAAGGCTCCTTGTCTGACGGGAAGGGAATAGACGATTCCGTCGAAAGGAGCGCGCACGCTGGATTTTCGCAAAGCGTCTTCCGCGGCGTCATAGGCGGCCTGCGCTTCGGCGGCCTGCGCGTGAATGCGAGCGGCCTCCGAGTCGGAATAGCGATCTTTCTGTTTTTGCTCGATCAGGGTGAGGTCGGCCTGAGCGCCGCGCAAGGTGTCTTCGGCCTGGCGGACTTCGCCCGGCGAGGTAGCACCATCTTTCTGGAGGCGGCACTGGGCATCGAGATTGTGCCGGGCCGCGTCGACGGCATCGCGGGCTTTGATCAACTGCGCCTGCAGCGTCAGGACTTCTTCCTGGGTGCCTTCGGCCTTGAGGACGGATTGCTCGGCCTGCGCAGT
>Ga0210395_10004930_pt1 | contig 10251 bp, 10 predicted proteins | sample IncBWH4OmetaG_FD_150861 | JGI IMG/M metagenome (GOLD analysis project Ga0210395, IMG submission 150861) | Forest soil microbial communities from Barre Woods Harvard Forest LTER site, Petersham, Massachusetts, United States - Inc-BW-H-4-O ...
ATGATCGAGCGCTGTCTTGCGGTCCTCGACCAGCGGCCCGGAGTCGTCCTCGCCTACACGAAAACGCGCCTCATCGACGAAACTGGCGCTGCCGTGGACGACTACGACGATCGGCTCGATCTCCAGTTCGAAACGCCTCACAAGCGTCTCTCGCATTTGCTGTGGAACGTATGGATGTGCAACGCAGTCTTCGGCTTGATTCGCTCCCGCGTCATGAAGGGTGTAGGTTGTTTCGGGACTTACCCAAATTCTGATTTGGCGTTCCTGGCTGCCCTCGCGCTCCATGGCCCGTTCGTAGAGATTCCCGAGCGCCTCTTTCTTCGGCGGATTCACGCTCTCTCTGTACAACGATACCCATCGGCACATCAACGAATCGCGATGTTTGACCCAGCCAAGGCCGGGCAACTTACTTTTCCCAACTGGAGGCTATTTGCAGCGCATTTTTCTGCGATCCATCGCGCGCCGCTGGGCTGGATGGAAAAGCTCCGATGCTATTCCAAGATGCACATCTGGTTCAGACGTTGGGGCAGCGGACTTTCGATCGATGTCAAGTTCGCTGCTAGATATCTCCTCACGAGGCCAGCACAGCGGCACCTATTGGGAAAAGTGGAAACGGACTCGAAAGCTCCATCGACTACGGAACAGGAACATGGCGCCATCTCAACCAAGCGATAAACTGATGAGCTGCCGGACGGACAAGATCGAGTACTTCATGCGCAGAGCAAAGCCCTCGTGAAATTACAACTCTTGAGCCACGTGAACGGTGACGGTGACCTGCTCGAAGCCTGGTTCAAGTATTATCTTCGATTGGGAGTCACTTCCTTTCATTTGGTTGTCCATGGGCCGCGCGACGAGAATGCCCGCCTCTTTGAACTCAAGGATTCATATCCGGTGACCATTGAGGACCGGTATGAAGGTGTCTTTGACTCCGGAGAGAAGGAAAGGCGTCTCAATTCTTTGGTCGCGCGAATCTGCCAGCAATGGCTCATGGTTGTCGATAGCGATGAATTCGTTGAGTTCCCCTACCGCCGGATTCCCATGACAATCCGTATGCTCAAACTGGCGGGAGCGAATCTCTTGTTCGCGCCAATGGTTCAGAGGCTCACTCTCGATGGCTCATTGGATACTCCAGAGGTCGTAGAAGCACCCTTTCGCACATTTCCTTTGTGCTCTGCGGGCTTGTATCAGAAGATGGGAAGCAAGGCTTCGATTAGGAAGTATCCGCTGTTTTATTGTACAGGCAGAACGCGGCTTGCAGATGGTGGCAATCACAATCCACCGATCGGTGATCCCACTGTACTGTCCGCCCTTCAGGGTGTCACTCACCACTTCAAATTTCGCAGCAACGTCCTTCAGCGGCTCGACAATCGTATCAATAGCGCCCACCTCTGGCGCCACGAATCGATCCAATTTCAGGAGTATCTCGAAAGCCATTCCTATCACCTGCCGACGGAGGACTCTTTTTCGTACTCCCGCCGTTCACTGTTCCAACGCGGACTCCTTCGCCGGTTCACTGTCGGGGCTGGCCTCCGATTTCTTCGTCGAGCTGTCGGATGGAAAGACAAGAGTAAAGACACAGGGAATTGTCCGTCGTGACAAGCCGGCGTAAGTGCAGGTGCTGGACATCGATGTCGTTTAATGGATACTTCCCGAGGCAGACATTTCCTAATCGAGATTTGGAGACTTTATGCCGACGATAGACCAAAACAAGAGCCTGTGGGAGCGGGAATATGATTGGTCACACGGTGGGGACGAATGGTCCAAACCGTGGGGAGGGACGGACAATGTCTGGGAATATGTCATCTTTCCTCGCATCAAGTCTTTCCTCCCCGCCCGTACCATCGTTGAAATCGCCCCTGGTTTTGGCCGGTGGACGCAATTCCTGAAAAACCACTGTCAAAGGCTGATCGCGGTAGATCTCTCATCTACGTGCGTGGATTCCTGCACTCACCGCTTCGCCGATTCTCCTCACGTCGTGGTCGTACAGAATGACGGTCGGTCGATTCCGATCGCAGAGAATGCGTCCGTCGATCTCGTATTCAGCTTCGATTCCTTGGTGCACGCCGACGCTGAGACCCTCGGGGTTTACGTTCGAGAAATTGCCAGAGTGCTGGCGCAGGACGGAGCGGCATTCATCCATCATTCGAATCTGGGACAGTACCGGACGGTGTTGGCTCTCGCGGGAAAGCTTCCACGTTGGGCCCTTCGCGCGGCCCAGAAGGCGGATTTGCTGCCGAGCCTGCATCGGCGCGATGTCAGTGTGACGGCTAGATGGTTTGCATCGGCATGCCGTCAATCTGGATTGTCCGCCGCAAGTCAGGAACTGGTGAATTGGCTCAATCGACCTGTATACCTGCTGGATTGCTTTAGCACCCTCAAGCGTTCGCCTGGAGGTCCGGAACAAGTCGTTTGTAACCGAAAGTTCATGCAAGAGGCTGAGCAAATCCGATCGGCTCATCCGACAAGATCCGCGGTGATCAGCTGAGGAAGTCTCTTGGAAGGCGGGACGTCAATCATGTATTTCAGCGGTTGATTGCCTAACTTTCGACGATTGGCTTTCAGTTGAGGCGTCAACTATTCTCGTGGCGTGCACCATCTGCCGGAAACCGGCGCTAGGGAGCTCTATGCTAGTGAGCGTCTTGATATGTACGAGAGATCGGCCGGAAAAGCTGAGACGCGCACTTCTGGCAATTGCCCAGCTGAGTGTTCCCTTGGGCGTCGATTTCGAGGTTCTCGTGCTGGACAACGGCTCCGGAAATGACCTAACGGCGAGTACCTGCCGCGATCTCCAGTCGGCTCTCTCCGGGCGCTTGCGAGGGTTTCACCTACCCATTGCAGGCAAGAGCCGTGCCGCTAACGCGGGCTTTAAGCTCTCCCGAGGTGACATCGTCGCTTTTCTGGATGACGACATCGTGCCTCGCAAGGATTGGCTTGCCGTAATCTGTCAGCTTTTTTCGGAGGACCCTGGACTTGGAGTGATCACCGGTCGGGTCGAACTGCTCGATAAAGAAGACTTGCTAGTAGGCGTTCGCCTGTCCGATCGGCGAATTGTGTTGCGGGATCTGGCGGATCTGTATCTTCTGATCGGGTGTAATCTGGCCATTCGACGTGAGGTCGTAGACAGGATTGGATTGTTTGACGTCAACCTCGGCCCGGGATCCCGCGCTGGGTTTCATGAGGACCATGATTTCTTTTATAGAGCCTGGCGAGCCGGCGAGAAGGTTGTCTACGAGCCCTCCCTGTTCGTTTACCATGGACATGGAAGACAGTCCGCTGCGCAAGAGGTGAATATCAAGCGGTCTTATGCAATGGGCAGGGGGGCATTTTTTGCCAAGCAAATCCTAAAGCGTGACTGGCTGATCCTACGGACGACGTATTGGGAGCTATGGTCAGAGACTCGCAATCTCTTTGGACGGAGAAGGCAATCAAGCGCCCAACATCTGTCCTGGTTGCTTTCCGGCTTCTACACCTACTGCCTCCTCCGGGCTTCTCGGATTATTAGACCGCAAGATGATCGCTTTCAGGCGAATCAATTCTTGCCTTAACCCTCTCGAACTGACCTCCGCGCGTAAGCGCCCAGGAAATCCAGTTAGCTCAGCTCCACATGAGCTGTTGACGCAGTGATCTGAAAAGACCTGTCGGGAAAGCAAGCAGAGTTCGAGCACCGAGCTGGGAACAAGCTGCTTGCGTGGTCGGCCTGACTCCGCGTTACTTGACGCCCGGGGGAGCAGAACACGGTTGTCCCAGGTGGTTGTCCTCTAGCGCACTGAATCGATGTAACGTAGAAATAAGCCGTCACGTGGCTGTTCCTCACGATGCGGGCCCCTGAATCTTTCTCCCCGCCAAGAGGTCATTTCCCAACCTCCGCTGCTCTTCAAACATTTCAACCTCGCTAGAGGGAGGTCATGCGAGTTGGCTCTTCCACGCCGTCAAGCGCTTTCCCCAAGCGTCGCAGCTTGAGAAGAATATAGGCGGAAGCGCCCGCTAGTTCCTTAAGAATCGCTAGAGGCTCGTGGTCGCGCAACCTGTTTCTGGCTGACCAGTACCAATTTTTCAGGAACCGGGCTCTCGTCTGTGGGTTCAATATGAACTTTGCGTAATAAGCGCCGCAACCATAGTGGTACGCGCTCATTAGCTTCTTGTAGTCTGCGCCGCGCTTTCGACCATGATGATGCCACACAAGAGGTCCCGGATGGTAAATGCCGGTCGCGCCTGCCTGAGAAGCGCGTGCCTGAAAATCCGTTTCTTCACAGGAACGAAAGGTTGAGCCCGCTCCGAAATCTGGATCAAAACCGCCAACCTCCGTCACCAGCGACCGGCGAGCCGCCATGTTAGCGCCTTGAAGTTGGCCGGGACGTACAAAACTTTGGGGCGGAATGAGTGCGACCTCGGTTTCCGGTCGGATCGTTTGCGGAACATCTGTCTCGTCATAAAGAAGGATGCGCCCGCCCATGAAGCCGATTTTCGCATCGCGAAATACCTCGAGGATTCTTATCAGAAAGTCCGAGCTGACATAGCAATCGTCATCCGTAAAGGCGATAATTTCTCCGCTTGCCTTCGCCACACCTGCATTCCTAGCCCGGCCAAGTCCCGGTTTTGCCTCAAAGACCAGCCTTACTCCGAACGGAATGTTTTCGACAAAGGTTTTCAGGAGATCCCCGGTCCGATCCGTGGACGCATTATCGACAATGATCAGTTCCCAGTCGCCGGGCGATTGGAGTCGCCTCAAATAGTCGAGGCAAGCGCGCAGAGACGAACATCGGTTGCGCGTGCATACGATGAGCGAAATCAACACTCGTTTCCTCGCAGGAAAGAGACGAAGAGTTGATTATCCCAGTCATGTTCGCCAAAAGGGTCCCTCACAACAACCGCCAGTCCTGATCGTGAACGAAGAACCCGAGCGACGGTACCTTCCCCGTTCCATAATAATCGGAGCCTAAAACCTTCAATCGATAAGCATCTTCCACGTAATCCACGCACTTGTCGTCCAGAACCAACGCTGCCTCGATACGGTATTCCCCCGGGGTGAAGGGAAGCTCCGGTATTTCGCATTCAAACTCTTGGACCCCAGACCGAGGGCCCCAATCCCGTTTCGGCTCATAGCTGCTCCTTGCCGCGAAGATGACCTGTCCATACAAATCCAGGAAATTTACTCGCACGTCGAAATTGGTCTTGGGTTCTCGAAGCTCGAATTCAACATGCACTCGGATGGGATCGCCGGTGGCCAGTTCGCCTTCGAGGGGTTTCCCGCTACCCGCATAGACCTCGAGCTTTCGCAACCAGGGTTGATACTGGGGCAATCTTCCGCGTGCGTTCCATAGATCCACGATGTGCGTTTCATTCTTGTGTTCCTTTTGCGACATCGCGCCAACGTAGTATTCCACAGCGCTCTTGGAGTCCCCCTGGAATGTTAGTCGCCCTTGCTCCAGAACGATTCCCTTTTGGCAGAGATTGAGTACCGCAGCAATATTGTGGGAGACGAACAGAATGGTCCGGCCACTTTGGCCAAACTGTCCCATCTTTCCCAAGCATTTCTTCTGGAAAGCGATATCGCCCACTGCGAGAACTTCGTCGACGATCAGGACTTCCGGATCTAAGTGGGCTGCCACGGCGAAACCTAACCGGACATACATACCGCTCGAGTAATGTTTGACTGGTGTATCCAGAAATTTTTCGAGTTCAGCAAACGCAACGATTTCGTCAAACTTGGACTTCATTTCAGCTTTGGTCATGCCCAGCATGGCCCCGTTCAGAAACACGTTTTCTCGGCCAGTGAGGTCGGGATGGAAGCCTGTCCCAACTTCGAGCAGACTCGCCACTCTTCCTCGCAGTCGGACGTAGCCTTCCGTTGGGTCTGTGATTCGTGAGAGAATTTTCAACAACGTGCTCTTACCGGCGCCGTTCGCCCCGATAATGCCGACGACGTCTCCCTGTTCGACGCGAAAATTAATGTCGTGCAGAGCCCACATCCATTCAGGACCAGACGAACTATCGCCGTCGCCCCAACCCCTTCGAAGTACCTGCCAGGAGGCACGCAGGCTGTGAACCAGAGCCTCACGAAGACTGTCTTCCGAGCTCCTCGCGGCACCTAGCTTGAATTTTTTCGATAAGTGGACAGCTTCGATGATCGGAGTCATTCAAATAACATCCGCGAAGCGGCGCTCCATGCGCCGAAAGATGAACAATCCCGCTACGAAGAGCGCAACGGCCATCGTGGAAGAAGTGCCAACCAATGCCCAGTCCACTTCCCCACCAATCATCGAATGCCGAAAGCCGACAATCATTCCCGACATCGGGTTGAGTCCCAAAAGTATTCGGAAACGGGCGGGGATATACGAAAGGGGGTAAATAACGGGACTGACGAACAACCCCATCTGGATAAAAAAGGGCACCGCATATTTCACGTCTCGAAAGCTCACATTGAGAGCCGAGAGGATTAAACCCAATCCACTCGAAGCCAGCAAGGTGCCCAGAATGTAGAAGGGCATCCACACGCAGCCGATGGAGAGCGGCCATCGATAGTGAATCATCAGCCCAAACACGAGAAATAAACCAATGAAGAGATCAAGCACCAGAGCTCCTATGCAAGCCAATGGAATAAAGACCCGCGGAAAGTATATCTTGGAGACGAGCGCCTGATTGCCCACTAGACTGTTGCTCGAGATGGACACCGAGTTTGCAAAAAAGGTCCAAAGAACCAGGCCCGAATAGGTAAAAAGCGAATACGGCGGACCGTCGGTTCGAATGCCTGCGAGGCGGCCAAAAACGACAGTGAAGATCAACATAGCCAGCAAAGGCTGGAATAGAGCCCACAGACCGCCCAGGACCGTCTGCTTGTAGCGGATCTTGATATCCCGCCAAACTAGAAACGCGAACAGTTCACGTCCTTGCCAAATTTCCTGGAAATCGACGGGTTGCCATCCCGTGTGCGGCTTCAACACCAGCTCAGGGACCGAGGTCATGCCGATATTATCCGTCGTCATTGAGCTAGATACAAGAATTCACCGGTGTGGAACAGAACGTCAAACTGCGCATGAACGTCTCGCCGGTATCCGGCCACTGTGCGATGGATGTCTCGCCTGATAATTTCGCAATTGGTTTCCATTCTAAGCCAGCGGTATAAAGACAGAGTACAAGTAGATCTTGGGATACAAACTCATGGGTCGCCACCGAACTATTGCCCGGCATCGAGACTGAGTTTGTGAAAATGTTCCAGAATACGAGTCCGGAAAAGGCCAACAGCGGGCATGACGGGCCAGGCGTTTGGATGCCAGCCGAGCGAAAAAAAGCGCAAAGACCAGGATTGGCGGGAGGTGTTCAAACACCCCCAACCATCCACCGCCAACAATCCACCTAGGACCGCTTGTTTGCAGCGGATCTTGATATCGCGCCAAAACAAAAACCTATTTAATTCTCTGCTCTGATAGATTTCCCGCACATCAATGGCCTGCTCGGTGGGGAATCTCAAGTTTAGCTTTGCTGAAGTTTCCATCGGTGTATCGAGACTACAAGAACTGCGGACCGCTCGCCACACGTTTTTGATCACTTGGAGATAAGATTTGGCCGCTTCCTATTGGCCGATCGACACTCCTAAGCAGGAAAAGGCTACAGATTCACGAAGCCTGGCTGAAAGACCATGTCGAGTTGTGTCTCGCTGGCCAGCCTATATTTGGCAACGCTGCCTTCTATGGAACGGCTAACGACCTCATGATTGGCCTCTAAATTCCGAAACCGGTTAATCAACAGCGGCAATTCAATCTGCTGGATGTTCAGAACATAGTCCGTCAGTCCCATATCTTGCATCAAGCTGTCTATCTTGCCCCCAGGCGAAATGGCCAGTACGGGCGTACTCATGAGTGAAGCAAGGATAACTCCATGAAGTCGAGAAGTCACAACCGTATCTAGCTTTGAAAGCAAAACCAAACACTCGTCCACGGTGCCCAATTTTGCATCGCTGAGTCGTGCGTGCAAACCCAGGGGGGCTTGTTCGAGAACCAATGCCTTGAGTTCTTCAATGGCCATACTGTCCATACGGATTTGCGTCGCAAAAAGCACGACCTCGTATCCGTCCTGCAACAACCAGGACACGAAGGACGAGAGCTTCTTCAAATAGTCTTGGTAGACGGAGAGATTTTTGATTGGCCAGAAACGGGGATCGCAGTAGGCCATTGGGCTGACGCCCACCGCTCGTAGGTTCCGGTGATCGGTCGGGTTCCCCCTGCCACCCACGCGCTCCAGGGCGAAGGCCAAATCGGGAAACACGTGCAGCTCCCCGGTGACACCCATTGCTTCTACTTTTTGCTTGGATTCCACGTCACGAAACGAGCGGTAGGCCGAAAGAGAGAGTGTACTTCTGCAGAAAAATTTGGCCAGTCGCGTGGTGACTTCTTCCACGCCGACGCTTAGGCAGACCAATGGGGTTCCGGCAATCCGCGCGAGGACGGCCCACCGAAAATATGAATAAAGATCTCCCCATTTACCCCCCCAGACCTCGTCGAAGACGCCCCCGAGTCCAACAACAAGCAGCCGAAACTCCCTCGCAAATCGGAGCGCTTCATAACAGAACGCCAATTCCTGCCTGACTTCCTTTACTTTGGACCAAGCAGTCCTCGCCCTGCGTTCGACGCCCGAGAATGGAGGCGTTCTCTTGAGCCAGTCGCAAATCGCACGGGGTTCCTCCCGAGACTCATTCATTCTTGCTCGATTCGGTCCGACAGATCGAGACTTTCGAGTCCACGGAACTTGACGATTAAGGGGAAATGGAAAAATCTGACGCGCTTTGGCCGGTTCGCTGAGATCAACGCAGCAACCGTAAAATTCGGCGTCGGGAAACCGTTTGTTCAAATGTTCAACGAGCGTTTCTTGCAGCGCTGCATTGCCTAGGTTTCCAAAACTGAAAGGTCCCAGCAGACCTATCTTGTTCCTACGAGAATCCGGATTCAAGAATGACTCCTTTGAGCGTGCAGGTTGTATTCTACGCCACCTCGTTGCGTAAAATTCCGCGCGAGAAGTCATCGATGAACGGTCGGAGAAGGATGTTCAATTTAGGTGAATCTGCCAACCAAGGTACTACCGAAGAACGTGATCCCGGTTTTCGATTTAGTGCTAGGTGCAAGAAGCCGCGTCAACGCCCCTGCTCCGCTCCTCTCTGAGATCGACTCCAACCTTCTCGCATGCACTTCTTCAACAGGAGATTTTCAAGGAAAATCCACGAAAGCTGGCATCATGCGGCAGTTGGCGTGCAGGCCAAAAGCCTCGAGAAAACGACCTGGGCAGACCAGTGTCTTGGGGTTTTTCCAAAATTGGCGTTGAAAAAGATTCTGGGAACTCCTCCGTGGAACAAATACGTGTTGTAGACCACGGAATCTAGCCCGCCCGACCAGCGCCAACGAAAACACTGTGCCACCCGTGATTGAACAGTGACAAAATCGTCGAATAACATGAATAGAGAGGATTCAGCTGCCCCGTTGTGGACCGGTAACCATTGCAAACTATGACTGCAACTCAATGAAAACAATAGCTCTTATTCTTTCGCTGGCTTAGGAACACCTTCCGTTGAGGGACGGCTGATAGGAAGGACTCTTTGCCCAGGGCCTCTTCTCCTCCAGAACGAGCTTGGGATTGGCCCTTTCTAGGAAGTAGTTCACGGGGCTCACATAAACAGGTAAGATGTTCGCAGATCGAATTGTTCCGACCTCTAAGTGGGCGTCCGCGCGTGTCTTATTTTCTTGCTCCCGCCCGTCGATGTTACCTGGAGACAGTCGAGCATCGGAGTGCAAATTGAATCGAAGACACTTTGTTGGCATTTTTCTTGTATCGGCCGCAACTCTTTTGCTCGAGCTTGCCCTTACTCGTGCGCTGGCGGTCGCAATGTGGTACCACTTCAGTTTCCTGGTCATCTCCACCGCGCTACTGGGATTCGGAGTTTCCGGCGTTGCTCTCTCGTTGTGGACAAGCTTGCGGGAACGCGCGCACTTGGACAAAACACTTTCGGTCCTCTGCCTGGGGTTCGGCGGAACGACCATTGTGAGCTATTGGCTGATGCAGCGCATTCCGTTCGATCCGTTCGGCCTGAGCTTTCATTGGTCGCAGTTTCTTTTTATGCCGCTGTACTACCTGAACCTCGTCGTGCCCTTCTTTTTTTCTGGGCTCGTCATCGCCCTGCTCTTTTCACATGGTTCTAGAGAAGTGAATCGTTTGTATGCTGCAGACCTACTGGGAGCCGGAATTGGCTGTGGTGCTATCGCCTTG
>Ga0210395_10004932_pt1 | contig 10251 bp, 8 predicted proteins | sample IncBWH4OmetaG_FD_150861 | JGI IMG/M metagenome (GOLD analysis project Ga0210395, IMG submission 150861) | Forest soil microbial communities from Barre Woods Harvard Forest LTER site, Petersham, Massachusetts, United States - Inc-BW-H-4-O ...
AGCTCGAACGCGCTGGCCGCCGCCGCGCTGATGGCACCGGAGGCCCGGCCGGAGAAGCAGCAGTCCAGCACCACCACGACGTGCCGGGCTCTGCTATTTGACAGGACCCGGTGAACCGCCGCGAACGACAGCGCCTCCGCCGGCAGCATGACCTCCCGGTCGGTCGTCGCGGTGGTGGCGAGGAACAGATCGCCTTCAATGCTGACCAAGCCGTGACCGATGTAGTACAGCAGCAGGACGTCTTCGGCTTCTGCGGCCGACTGATTGACCGCGTCGAGAAAGGACGCTGGAGTTTCCGGGTTGCTCACGGGAGTGATACGACGCTCGTCCATCCCGGACTGTTTCCGGAGCGCGTCCCGCACGGCGGTGACGGTGGCGGCCACTGCGGGAATGTCCGGGAGCGCGGAGCCGGCTGTATGGGTACCGGTGCCCACCACGACGGCACGCGAGCCAGGCCGGGCCAGGTCAGTGGCGGGCCGTCCGGGCAGGCTAGAGTCGCTGATGCCGCCCGAGGCCGTGTCCATGAGAGTGCTCCCTGTACGCAGATATTGATCACTCAAAGCACATGTATCGGTTCATACCGTAAGAGCTGAGGGCAACGTTGTCAGGCTCATCGACAGTCATGCCAGTACTGGATTGGGCACGACGCTCCGCAAGGGGGCGACCGACTGGGTGTGCTTGGGGTCATTGTTGCCCGTGCTCCCGGCGACCAGCAGCCGTGGCCCCGCGCCGAGCTTCGACTGGACATCCAGCGCCCGCTCGCCGTCCGCGATCAACAGCTGGGCCAGCAGGTACCCTAGGCTGCGGGCGCCCTCGACCGCCCAGGCCCGCCGCAGTCGTACAGAACGCTGCGTTATGCGCGATCGTAATGGTCGCGGTAAACGTCACCGCAACCGCGCCGATCGGCGGCGCTGCGCGCCCTCATCGTCTCGGGTGCTGTGACGGTCCATGATGAGGCCCGTCGCCGAGTCCCAGGTTCGACCCGATCCTGCTCTGGCTTGCGAACGCAGACCGCCGTCAGGCCGATCAGGATACGGCTGCTACCCGCACTCCTCGAGAACTTCTTCACGAGCCTCCAGTGAGTCATGAGCGCGCAACAATAGGGGCCGTGAACTCCCTCTTCGCCCGGCTCGGCATCCCGCCCGACGTAGATACCCTCGCGGGGATCAAGCGCTTGATCAGCGAGCGTGCCGTCGAGACCATGCACCTTGACTTCAAGCGACAGGTCAACACCGCCGACGACCTTGCAGACGATCTTGCCGCAATGGCGAACGTTGGTGGCGGTGTCCTGATCATCGGTATCGGCACTGATGACGCGGACCACGCCGATTCTCTGCACGAGCACCCACTCAAGGTTATCGAGCAGCAGGCTGTGCAAGCAGCGAGAGACGGCATAGATGAGCCCTTGCCCATCGACCCCATCACTGTTCCGGGCGAGCGCGACCAGGCCAGAGGGTTCCTTGTGGTCACCGTGCCGCCGAGCGACAGGACTCCGCACATCACCGTCAAGCGAGGCCGAGTACTGCACAGGGTGGGCACGCATAACAAGCCGATGACGCGCCGTGAGCTGGGTGCAGCGTTCGCCGCCAGTGGGAACCTGTTCGCCGCCGAGTTCGGCTTGATGCGCGCGGAAGCTAGTACGGCAGTAAGGTGCGAGTTGGTCCCGCCCTTCGGCTCCCCGACATGGGGTGTAGCGGTGATTAATGCCGGATCGGTGCCAGCCCTTGATATCAGCATCGAGTCCGCCAAGCACTGGCTGAATTGGGCAGATGAAGGGCCGGTGAGCGGAGAACTCCGGAAAAATCACGTGCGCGGTCCGTCATACCTTCCGATCCGGAGCCTGCCGCCTGGTTCCGATGTCGTTCTGATCTGCCTGCGCGCCGAATATGTTGATCCCGTTCAGGACGTACTGGTTGTGACATGGAAGACGCCTGACGGTCAGGTCCATCAAAGTCGGCAGTCATGGTCCTGGACGAAGAGATGGGCGCCTCCCCGGAGGTGAGGCATCTACATGAAGAACCGGAACTGGTACGGAGCAGTACCAAGTTCGGGCATCCGTTTCACGACGCCGGCGAGGACCTTGGCGTAGCTCATTGTCACCGGGAGCGTGTCGTAGAGCGCGTCGTTGTTCCAGTCCATCTTTGACAGCGCCAAGGCAGCCTGAGCGGTGTCGTCCCATGGCCCATGGCCAGCGTGACGGAACAGGCGCAGCGGACGCGGCGTCGACCTCGCGCCCTGGAAGTAGCTGCCGCGCTGATCGATTCCCCGGACGTCACCGTGTGTCCATAGCAGTGCCTCGCGGGGGTTGATGCCAATGACCGTCCCGCGCGCCACCGGGAAGGCGGCGGGGCGGCCTTTGGCGCCTTTGTGGGCATCACGTTCGATGCGGACGCCGCGCCACGGAACGTCCTCGACGACCTGGATGAGGTCAACGGCTTCACAAAGATGCAGGGCCTCCATGCAGCCGTCAACCTCGTCCGGCTTGAACTCCGTGGTCTTGTGCACCATCACCCGGCGCGGTGAGCGGCCGGCGTGACGCCGGCGGTAGAGGCCCATCGAGCGGGTCATGACGCGGAACATCTCTGTGCGTGACAGGAAAGGGTTGTCACGCTGTACGTTTACCTCGTCAGCGTCGTAGGCGACGAACTCCAGTCCGGCGCCCTGCGCGTCGAAGACCTGGCTGCAACAGGTGACGAAACGAGGGCGCTCCGACTCTGGCGGGCGCACCGCGTATGAGATACCGATGTAGGCGGTCTCCTCATCAGTGTCTGCCAGCTTCCACGGAATGCCGCCGGCCTTCGCGTAGAGTGCAACTCCGATCCGCCACATCACCGATGCCCGGTGGGGGTAGCTGAGGGCCTTATCCTCGCGGACCAGCTGTACTGGCAGGCGGCGCATGGCTGTCGCGGCCTTGATGTGGTCATGTAGGTCGAAGTCTTCGCCCGGTCCGCCGAAATATCCTGGCTCCCAGCGCTTGGGGATGTAGATGAAGAGGACATCGAACTGGTCACGCCAGGCTTCCAGCGCCTGGACCGCGCGAACAATGCGGTCGGCCAGGACGATGTGCGGCTTCGATGAGGCCTCGAACTCAGACTCGAGGTCAGCGTCGAGCTCGCGGTGGCAGGATCCGCCGGCACCGCGCATGTGAACGCCGAAGACGGCCTGGAAGCCGGGCCACTCAGGCAAGTACTCCTTGCGCTCAGTCGGCTCATATCGGGTATTGAGTTGCCTCAGGAACGTGTACAGGCGTTCGCTCTCGCCGACGGGGGCCAGGGTGGCCACGCGGATCGGATCGGGCATCAGTCCGCTGGAATATGGTCCGAAGCGGAGAAGCCCGCGCAGCGGATGGATGTCGCGATCAGACCCCCGGTCTGGATGGAAAGCCAGCTGCGGCTCGGGCAGCCACTGATGAGGATCGATCTGCGCGCTCATGTAAGCGTCCTGCGTGAGTAGGCGGTATCGGGTGACAGCTGAAAGACTGCGTCCACGCCATCGCCGATGCCTAGTGCCGGAAGGTCTCCCGCTTCGCCGGCCAGCGTGCTGGCCCAGAACGCGACGAGTTCGTTGAGTTCACGGTTGTAGCGGCGCACCGAGCGTTCCCGCCCGAAGTCGGCGGCTACGTCCCTATTCTCTGCCGTCAACCCGTCGAAGACAGTCCGCGGATCAACGACGAGCCACATCCGCTCAGCGGCCCATTCCAGCCTCGTGCCAATGCCCTCGTACCACGTCAGATCGGGGTGACCCTCGACAGCACCTGATAGCTGGCCAACCAGCTTGCGCAGCGGTGCCCAGGTGTCATCGGTGACGTCGGCTGGGGTCAGCAGGTCCGTGCTTCGCCGCCGCAGGTGCCGCAGGCCCCGGTTACGCGCGAGGGCACGAGCCAGCGCCACACGGAGCAAGCCGCGCTCTCCGGAGTCGTAGCGCAGACGTTTTTGCTCCAGGGTGTGCAAGTCGAACTCGGTGAGGTCGTACCGGTCAAACGCCGCGTGCACATCCGCGTCAGCGCCGAAGGCCAGCACGCCGGCCCGCACGCGCGCGACAAGGATGTCGACATCTGCTTCATCGACGGCCTGCTGGATCTGCGCATAGCCTCCTAGAGAGCAGACGACCCGACGGCAGACGGTAGGAGACCGGATCAGCTCCAGCGCGTTGAGTCTCACGACCGGCCAGCCCCGCCGCCCAGCGGGTGGAGGCGCGCCAGTCCACCGCCGACGCTCTGCCGCGAAGGCGTCCAGGTCGCTGGTGTCAACGCCCTCCACCATGCGCATCAGGTCTCGCAACGCCTCGTCGAAGTTCTCGACCCGCACGATCGCCGCCTCTACACCAGCATCGGTGGCGCGCGTAAGAAACTCGCACACACGGTTGAGTGGGCGACCTTCACCGCGGTGTAGCCAGAACAGCCCTTGCGGGAACGCGCCCTCCGCCTTGAGCGCCTCATCCAGAGTGTCCATCACCGAGTCATCGCGACCCGAGTACCCGACCACGATGAGCCCATAGCGCCGGCATGCGTCGATCAGCACCCCGCGCAACTGCGCGTCCTGATGGCGGAGCTCATCCGTAGTGTTTTTCAGCCTGCGCGACCGGAAATCACCGTGAATCTTCACCTCGATCGGCCAGCGGCCATCCGCGATGCACTGGGCAGCCAGCTCTGGGGCGTCCAAGGCTACCGTCGTCAGCGGCCCCGTAGAGCCGAACACCCGTGCAGCAGCATCAGCGATGAGGGGATCAAAATTAGTAGTCCAAACCAGTCGGCACAGCTCAGCACGCATCAAGGTGGCCAGCGCGATGTGCCCGTAGGAAGGACGCGCGCCGGCCATCTTCGAATCAAGGTAGGTCCGCCGATCAGGCTCCGCCGGGTACACAGCCTCAAACAGCGCCGCATACTCCTCGGGAGCACCCTGCGCAGGCAACTGCCCGCCGGCATCGATATGCGATTGAAGCTGGGCGCGCACGGCAGGGCTGGAGAGATCGGCCACGGACTGGCGCGAGGCGTGGCGCTGCGACACGAACAGGCGCTGCTTGAACTCCCAGATCATGTCCCCAGCGGTGGCGATACCAGCCGACACAGAAGCTCCTGCCCCGAGCAGCCACATCAGATTGGGAGCACGCAGAGCAAAGCGCCGTACGAAATCGTCGGCGCCGATCTCGGGAAGAGAGGCCATATCGCTCATCGACCCTGCCGACAGTAACTGAAGAAGGGCAGCCCAGCAGGCACGCCACGCCGGTCAACTCACCTGGCTAGCGCACGAGTTGGACGGCAGGCCAGGCTGACAAGAAATCCGGTTAGCTGGATACGGTCCAGGCGGACGAGGCCTCCTCGACTGAGCCGACCCAAGATGGATTGGCCGTACCGGGCCATGTGCGGCGGCCCGACGGGTCCGCCCCGGAGGGCGGCGCTGCGGGCAGCGCCTCGGCAAAGGCCCCGTCCGGCCGCCTGGCCCCGCGGCGTCCCAGCACGCCCACCGAAGAAGGCATCAACGCCGCAGGACCTGCCCGGAATTCTAGGCGGCAGGGGTAGCCGCCACCTCGTGATACGGCCATTGGGCAGCTAGGATTCCCAAGTTAGCCTCGGTCGAGCCGGGGTCGGCTCGGTCGCGTCGCCAGGCAGGCGGAGGAGGTAGCTGTCATTCCGGCGATCAACGGGCGCCCGGTGATCAGCCGTGGCGACATGGCAGCGCGCGGGGTCCCGCGGACCACTGTGGATGGGTGGTACCGGGACCGGGCCACGACGGGACATCCAGAGAAAGCGGGCCGGATCGGCCGGACGGATTACTGGTATGAGGATGAGTGGACCGCCTGGCACGAGGCGCACCTGCGCAGCAAGGTCGAGTCGCTGACTCAGGTCGATCGCAGCGGAGACCCGGATGACCTGGTCGATGCCGCCGAAGCCGCCCGCATGCTGGGCTATGCCAGGGGTAATGTGATCCACGCCAACCGCCGCCTAGGCTACTTCCCGGAACCCGACGCGTACGGCCCGTCCCATAAGCGCTTCCGTGCGCCGCTGTGGAAGCGATCGACCGTCTGGGCCGTGGCCGATGGCCGCAAAGGCGTCGGCGGTGGCCACAAGCCAGGCACTCCTGGTGCCCCAGCCAAGCCGCACCCGTACGCGGGAGACGAGCGGCTCGCCCATGTTCTTGCCGAATTCCGTTCTGGAGCCCGGCCTTCATCAGCGGAACTCGCCGCTCGATGGAACGTCAGCGAGCGCACGGCTGAACGGATCATCCGCACAGCAAGAATTCTTCTCCGCGCCTGATAACCCCGCTCGTCCGCCGACAGGCCTCATGGTAAGTGGCTACAGCTTGATGCCGGCAACGATTGGCAGTAATTTAGATGGTGTCGGGCGAGCGGCAACCCGCCCGACGCTCCCAGCACGGCTACTACCGAAGGGTGGTTCCATCGTGATCACAACACCTCCTGTAAGACGGCGCCTGGTGGGCGGCGCACTCCGCCAGTACCGCGAGAATCTGGGCTACACGCTTGAGGACGCGGCCCAGTTCCTGCAGTGCGACCGTTCCAGGATCAGCAGGATCGAGAACGGGCTGCGGGGCATCCGGCCCAAGGAGCTCCGCGAACTGTTGACCGAGTACGGCATCGGCGAGCAGCAGCAGGCCATACTGGCCGTCATGACGGACTCACGCCGCGGTCGCGGCTGGTATGAGGCTTATGCCGATGTGCTGCCCGGCGCTTGGCGCGATTACCTGGTCCTCGAGGCGACCGCCTCCCGGGTGCTGTGCTACGAGGCCCAGCGGGTGCCCGGCTTGCTGCAGACCCCGGCGTACGCGCGGGCGCTCGCCGACGCCGACTTGGAGCTTGCGGGCGGTGAGGCGCGTGATAAGGCGGTTGAGGCGACGTTGGCCAGGCAGAAGGCGATCCTGGGGGAACGCAAGCCTGATGTTCACATCGTCATCGGTGAGGCGGCCCTGCATCAGCGGGTCGGCGGGTTGGCGGTGCTAGAGGGGCAGCTCCGCGTGCTGGCCGGGTTTGCCGCTGACAGCGGCACGGTCACCGTGCAGGTCCTGGCGTTCGACAGCGGGGCGCACGGGGCGGCCGGGGCCGGGGCACTGTCGATGCTGCAGATCGCCGATGCGCCGGGGCTGGGCCTGGTGCACCTGGGCGGCGTGGGCGGGGGCGTGTGCCTGGAGGCCCAGGAGGACATCGCCGCCTGCGCGCGGGTCTTCGAACAGGTCAAGGCGTTCGCGCTCAGTCCGGCGCAGTCCGCGCTGCTGCTGCGAGGGCTCGCAGACCGGTAACACCACATCCGCCTGTGCCACCGCACGAGCCCGTGCGGTGGCACAGGCGCGTCAGGCACCGTACCCTGCCCCCCGGCGATAGGCCCGCCACCCGGGCAGGCTCTCACGCGATAAGCGACTTTCCGGGGTCCATCGGGTCAGCATTTCTAATTCCCTAAGTCTTCGATGCGGCGACATGCATTGAAACCGCACTGCTCCCGCACTGGAACCGCACTATTGCCGCATTGGAACCGCGCCGTTCTGACGGTGGAATTGCAGACATGAAGAATTCCACTCAGGACGGAACGTGATCCAGATGTTCCCGGTAATCATTATCATCGCTATTCCCGTCGCCCTGGCGTGCGTAGCCGCAATCGCATTCGCGGTGATCGTCGCCGGAATACGGCAAGGCGACCGCAAACCTCTGACCAGCGATCCTGCCAGCTGCACCGAGGCGATAGCCCGCCGGGTGGTCGGCGGAGTCCGCTACTGCCAGGAATCCGATGTTCCGGCCCGGTCTGAAGGGCAGGTGTCATCGTGAAAACCACTGTGCTGGCGGCCACGGGCGCAGAAGCCGCGGTGATCAAGTACGCAATAGCCCTGGCCGTTCTGATTATCCTTGTCGCCTTTATTAGCTGGGCCATCCTGCCCGCCCGTTACCTGCCCGGCAACCGGGTCCGGCATCTGCGGCTCCGGCTGCACCTGCGGCTGCACCCCGGTAAGGGGTTCGCCACCGTGTTTGGCCTGCACCTGCGGTGGGGGCGGCTGGCCGCGCTGCGACGTTCCGGGCGCATCCGCCGGTCGCTGCCGCTGTGGCAGCGGTTCCTGGCACCAGCAGAGCATTCGGTGTTCCTGGGCCGGGCGCAGTGGCGGCACGGGCTGCGGGTCCCGCTGGAAGAGCACGTGCTGGTGATGGCCCCGCCACGCACCTACAAGACCGCCTTCCTCGCCGACGTGATCCTGCGGTATCCCGGCCCGGTCATCGCGACCACCACCAAGGCCGACATCTGCGGCCTGACCGCCGCGGTGCGCGCCCTGCGCGGCCCGGTGCATGTGTTCAACCCGCAGAACATCGGCGGGGTGCGGTCAACCTTCCGGTGGTCGCCGGTCGATGGCTGCCAGGACCCGGCGACGGCGATCCGTCGGGCGGATGCGTTCGCGTTCGCGGTCTCGCAGAAGGGCGTGGAAGACGGCACGTTCTGGTCGGCCAAGGCCAGTGACTACCTGCGCGGCTACTTCCACACCGCCGCGCTGGGCGGGTACGACCTGCGTGCCGTGGCCGCGTGGGTGTCGGGGGCCGACCCGGAGGTCCCGGAACAGATTTTGGCCGCCGCCGGCGCCGCCCAGTGGGCGCTGACCCTGGCCGAGTTGCGCTCCGACGCCAACAAGACCGCTGCCACTGTCCGCATGGTGATGTCTCGTGCCCTGGCGTTCATGGCCGACCCGGCGCTATCCGGCAGCGTGCTGCCCGCCCTCGGCGAAGGCTTCGACATTCCCGCCTTCCTTCGCGATTCCGGCACCGTCTACCTGATCGCCGAGGCGACCAGCCAGGACGCGCCAGTCGCCCCGCTGTTCGCCGCGATGGCCACCGAAATCCACTACGCCGCCGCGCAGATCGGCCAAGCGTCGGCGTCCGGGCGGCTGGACCCTCCGCTGCTGATGGGCCTGGATGAGGTCACTCAGATCTGCCCGGTGCCGCTGCCGTCGTGGCTGTCGGATTCCGGCGGCAAGGGCATCCAGGTCGTCGCCGTGGTCCACGGTGAGGCCCAGCTGGCCGGGCGGTGGGACGATCACGGGCGCCAGGTCGTGCTCGACACCTCGTCGGTGAAGGTGTTCCTGCCCGGCATCACCGACACGACCACGCTGCAGGCCGCCAGCACCTTGTGCGGTCAGGCGTCCTGGAAGCTGCGCGGCCAGGACCACGCCAGCCGCCACGACGTGGCCACCGCGGACATGATCCGCCAGCTTCCGGCCGGATTCGGTCTGGTCATCCGCGGCGGCTGCGCCCCGGTCATCGCCCGGCTGCCCCGCGCCTGGAACAACCCCGCTTACCGCCGCCACCGCCACGCACCACGGCCCGGCGGCGCCTTCCCAAGCCCGGCCCTTCCGGTCACCGCGCCTGGAGAACCGGAGCCAGGCATTCCCGATCACCTGCCCGACGCCTGGACCGCAGGCGACGACGCCCCCTCGACCTTCCCCTGGAGCTGATCATGACCACCGACCCCATCACGGCGGCGCTGGACCAGCTCGCCGCCTACCACGAGCACATCGCCGGCCTCGATGCCCGCGAAGCCAGCCACTTCGCCGAAGTCAACGCCCAGCTCACCCAGCTCGCCAGCATGATCTCCACCTTGGGTCGCGGCCTCGTGGACAACACCGCCGCCCTGGCCCGGGTCGACACCCTGGGCCGCCAGGTCAGCGACCTGATCACCCGCACCGGCTACGACGCGGATGACGCCGACGGCTACCAGCCCGGCCTGGCTCCAGCGTGGTGGAAGCTCACCCCCGACGAACGGCAGCCGCCGCTGACCGAACTCCACGCCTGGGTCGAGCAGGTGTACCGGCCCGGATACGGCCACCTGGCCGCCGCCCTGCGCCCGTGCTGGCCCGAACACGACCTGTGCCTCTACGGGCTGGACATCCTGCAGCAGCTATGGTCCGCGCTCTACCTCCAGCCCCAGCGCACCACCGGGCTGCTGTCCGCCCAGGCCGAATACCAGGCCCGCATCCTGCCCGCCCTCGCCGCCCAGCTCGCGGCCGAAACCAGCCGATGCGGCCATCGTCTGGCCTCCGGCTACCCCGGGAGCGCTCGATGAGCGACGCCATGCTGCGCCGTGCCCTGGCTTGTGCGGCCCACGGCTGGCCGGTGTTCCCCTGCCGCCCCGGCCAGAAGATCCCCGCCACCCGTCATGGCCACCTGGACGCCACCACCGACGAGCAGCGAATCACCGCCTGGTTCGGCCCGGACAACGGCAGGAACCTGGCCGTCGCCACCGGTTCGCCGGGACCGGACGTGCTCGAC
>Ga0210395_10004933_pt1 | contig 10248 bp, 8 predicted proteins | sample IncBWH4OmetaG_FD_150861 | JGI IMG/M metagenome (GOLD analysis project Ga0210395, IMG submission 150861) | Forest soil microbial communities from Barre Woods Harvard Forest LTER site, Petersham, Massachusetts, United States - Inc-BW-H-4-O ...
TCCCCATGGCGAGCAGTCGCAGCACCGGCCGCGACAGTGCTGCACGCATCGACGGCACTCGCGTCAAGGCAATCGGATCGGTGTTCGCTCCACGCACAGTGGCTGCCAGCAGACTGCCGGCCGTGATCAGAGCCAGCGCCGCGATGCATAGATTGACGCCGCGCCAGCCGATCCAGGACCCCACCCAGGCTGCCAGCGGCACGCCAATGAGAAGCGTCAACGACTGACCGCTCATGACCCAGCCCAACGCGCGACCCTGCTGCGTGGGCGACACACGCGCCGACACCTCGGCGAAGATCACGCCGCTGAACAGGCCACAGAATGCGCCGGCCAGCGTCACCCAGGCTGCGACCGCGCCGAAGCTTCCGCCCGTAGCGATGCCCGTCGTCGCCACCGCGAGCCCGAGCGGCCCAGCGAGCAGGAATGGGCGCGTCCCCCAGCGATCGGATCCCGCGCCGGCGATCACCGATGTCACACCCCAGGAGAGCGAACTTATGGCGACCAGATCGGCAATCAGCGGCACATTGGCCGACAGATCGCGCGCCATCTCGATCAGGAACGGCGCGCGAGTCGTGCCGCTGGCGGCGACGGTGAACATGGCGAGCGACGCGGCAGCCAGCAGCGGCCATGGCATCCGCGCATGCAGCGTTAATCCGGTCGTGGCTCTGGACGCCCTGATCGGACGCAGCGTGGCAGTCATCTCGACGGTTCCCCCAAGTCGTTCACTTTGGCCCGGTTCCCGAATGAGACCAAGTCTCGCTTCCCTCCGGCCGCCGGAGTGCTACGCTGGGTTCAAAGCGGAAGGACCGCCGCGGGCGGTTCAGTAAACGGGAGAACGACAAGATGACGTATGACCTGTTGATCCGTAATGGCCGCATTGTCGATGGCTCGGGGATGCCGGCATTTCGCGGCGATATTGCGGTGAAGGACGGCAAGATCGTTGAAATCGGCAAGATCACCGGCGCGGCGGAGCGCACGGTCGATGCCGATGGGCTGGCTGTGTCACCTGGTTTCATCGACAACCACTGCCACTACGACGCGCAGGTGACCTGGGATCCGCTGTGCACATTCTCGCCGCAGCACGGCGCGACCACGGTGATCTTCGGCAACTGCTCGCTCTCGCTGGCCCCGGTGCGCCGCGGCAAGGAAGAGCGGATGGCCGAATTCCTGTCCTATGTAGAAGCCATTCCGATGGAGGTGCTCCGCACCGTCGATGTCAATTGGGAAAGCTTCCCGCAGTACATGGACCGGCTCGACAATCGCCTCGGCGTCAACGCCGGCACCCTCATCGGCCACACCGCCGTGCGCTTCTACGCGATGGGCGAGGAGTGCCAGAAGCGCACCGCCACGGACGACGAGATCCGCACCATGCAGGAGGTCGTGCGTGACGGCATGAAGGCCGGCGCGATCGGCTTCTCGGGCTCGCGCCAGAAGGGCCATTTCGACCCACAGGGTGTGCCGATCCCCGCGTTGTGGGCGGATGACAAGGAACTGTTCGCACTCACCGACGTGCTGCGCGAACTCGGTACCGGCACGGTGCAGATGGGCGGCGGCGTCGATCCGGAACTCGCCGACGGGCTGATGGCGCGGATGGCGGAAGCCTGCGGCCGGCCGGTGATCTACAACAGCCTGAGCCAGACCGTGCGCACCGGCGACAAGTGGAAGCAGCACATCGCCCGCGTCGACGAGACGGCGCGTGCCGGCATCCGCGCCTATCCGATGTGCAGCCCGAACCGCGTCACGCAGGACTTCACCATGAAGAACTGCCAGGTGTTCCGCGGCCTGCCGACCTGGCATCCGATCCTGATCTCGTCGGATGCGGACAAGATGCGCGCCTACGCCGATCCGCAGGTGCGCGACAAGCTGCATGCCGAGGCGGTGGAACGTTCGGTGCCGATCTCGGGCGCCATCGGGTTTTCCAAGACCTGGTGGGACTACATGTGGGTAAACGAGCCGGCGCTGGAGAAGAACAAGCCGCTGCAGTTCAAGACCATTGGCGAGATTGCCAGGATGCAGAACAAGCGCGTGATCGACGCATTCCTCGATCTGGTCGTCGAGGAGAAGCTGGAGACGCGATTCCTCCAGGCCGAGAACAACATCGACGACGAGGCGGTGAAGCAGATCCTGACGTATCCGAACGCTTTCATCGGGTTGGGCGATGGCGGCGCGCACGTGCAGTTCCACGGCGGATACGGCTACACGACACGGCTGCTTGGCGAGTGGGTGCGCGAGAAGCACGCAATGACGCTGGAGCAGGCCGTGCGGCGGCTCACCTTCGAGTCGGCATCGCTGTTCGGCATCAGTGATCGTGGCCTGCTGCGCGAAGGCCTGGCGGCAGACATCGTGCTGTTCGATCCTGACACGGTGAAGCCGGGGCCGGAGAGTGTGGTTCACGATTTCCCCGCCGGCGGCTGGCGCATCAAGGAACCGGCGGTGGGCGTACACATGACTATCGTGAATGGTCAGGTGCTACTGGAGGACGGCAAGCACACTGGCGCGCTCCCTGGCCGTGTGCTGCGCAATTCCTGGTATCAAGCGCACCGGAACTAATAGGCTACAGTGCTGCGCTCTATCGTCATGGCCGGCCTCGCGCCGGCCATCCACGTCTTCCTGGCGCGCATCAGAGAAATGCGTGGACAGTAGTGGGACAAGCCCGGCCATGACGAAAGTCAATCGGCGAGCGCGACCACCGCTGGCTGCGGCGTGAGGCCGAGGTACGCATCGGCGACGCTGTCGGGTGATCCGTCAAGCCGCAGGTGCCCTTGGTCAAGCCAGAGCGCACGAGAGCACCATGCCTTCAGAGTGCTCATGTCGTGCGTCGAAAGGACAAGGATTTCGGCGCTGCGCACCATAGTCTCGAGCCGATGCCGCGCACGCTCCAGGAATTCCGCGTCGCCTGCCAGGATCCATTCGTCCATCAGCAGGATCTCGGGCCGGATGGCTGTGGCAAGCGCGAAACCCAGGCGGACCACCATCCCCGCCGAGTAGATGCGCACCGGAAGGTCCAGGAAATCGCCCAGCCCGGCGAATTCCGCAACGTCGTCCTCCAACCGTGGCAGAGCCGGCCGCGGCAGGCCGTTGTACAGGCCGCGCAACATGATGTTCTCGCGGCCGGTCAGCTCCATGTTCATACCAAGAGTGGAGTCAAGCAGCGCGCTCACAGTGCCCTGCACCCTCACGCGGCCGATCACCGGCTCGTAGATGCCGGCCAATGTACGCAGCAGAGTGGTCTTCCCCGCACCGTTCGAGCCGATCAGCCCGAGCCGGTCCCCACCACCCAGAGTGAAGCTGACATCGCGCAGAGCCTGCACGACGACGCGATGCTGACGATCCTTGCCGAGCCGACCGGATGCAGCCGCCATCACGGTCTTTTTCAGACTGCGAGCGTTGCCGTGATAAAGGGGAAACAAGACCGAGACTCCCTCGATCTGGATGCATGGAGTGCCCACTGCGATGGCCTCGTCGGTTCAGAGCCAGAAGGCGATGCGCCCGCGCACGCGCGCGAACAGAAACCACGCGAGAGCCCAAATGGCGACGCTGAAGACGCCGGCGCCGAGCCAGAGGTGGTGAACGATGGGCACCGCGCCCAGCAACGGTGCCCGCACGATCTCGAGCAGGTCGAAGAAGGGGTTGAGCCACAACAGCGCCTGAGCCGAGCCGAGCTGCTCGGGCTTCCAGATCACTGGGGTCATGAAGAAGGCGATCTGCATCACACTGGACACGATAGGCAGGATATCGCGGAACCGCGCGCAGAATGTTCCCAACAGCAAGACAACCGCGAGCGAATCGATCGCCCAGAGCAGCAGTCCAGGAATCGCCAGCAACGCGAACCAGCTGGGCCAGACCCTGAACACCGTAAACACGACCACGATCACCAGAACATTGTGCGCAAGCACAATCACGTTGCGAATGAGCAGGCGCGCCGCGAACAGGAAGAACGGCATACGTACCGCGCGGACGATGCCCTCGGATTCGGTGAACGCGGAGCACGATTCCGACACCACGGAGCCGAGGAATCCCCACAATACGAGCGAGAGGGCCAGATAGGGCAGATAGTCGTGGATGTCGGTGTGGAAGATGCCAGCGTAGAGATAGCCCAGAGCGCCGACCATGATGCCGGTGGACAGCGTCAGCCACAAAGGGCCTAGCATGGAGCCGCGGTAGCGCAACCTGATGTCCAGCCAGGCCAGCGTCCAGGCGAGTCTGAGCAGGCGCGTGCCCTGGGCCACGTCCCGCATGGCCAAACGGTTGCGCGTCGCGAAACTTGGATCGCCTCTGAGCTCGAGAAGAGCGTCGGCTTCGGGCGTAACAACGGTATCCATGGATGGGGCAGCCGTTAGCATGATGGTGGGGGCTCCGCAAACGGTCCGGCGGGTACCGCAGACGGTTGGTCTATGGTCTTCCAGAAGAAGATCGTGTCGCAGGGCGTTCGTTCGGCGTTCAGCGCGTAGCCGGGGATGCGGCCCGCCTCGTGCCAGCCCATGCTGCGATACAGGTTTTCTGCCGCATCCCCCGCCCTGGTGTCGAGAGTCAGCAGCATTTTGCCGACACGAGCGGCCTCGATTTCCAGACGCGTCATCAGCCGACGTGCCACACCAGATCGACGTGCGTCCGGATGCACGAGCAGCTTCTGCACCTCGGCGCGATGCGGCTGATTGGGCGACGATGCGAATTCCAGCATCACGGCTCCTACCAGCTCGGCGTTGTCCCAGGCCGCGAGCAGGATTCGCGTTCCGGCCGCGACATCGGCAGCCACGCGCCGCCAGAAGCCCCCGGCGACATTCAGGGCGAGCGGCGGCAGATAAGACACCGACGCGCCGGCATCAACACAGGCGCGCAGGATTTCGGCCAGACGCCGCTCAGCCGACGCGGCAGCTGCGGTATCGAGCAGCTCGATGCCGGAGATCGGCTTTGCGTAACCAAACTCCAGCGAGTTCGAGATGTCATGCAGGACATGGATCGGCCCATGCCGAACATAGCTGCGCTTTTCATAGAATCGATGCGCGCGGTCGAACCGCGTGTCGCTCCATAGCACAAGCCGCGTCGCACCCGCCGCTCGAGAATGTGCTTCGGCAGTCGCAAGCAGTCGTGGCGCCAGATCGGTCCCCCGATACGGATTGAGCATGTAGAGCCGAACAATCTCCCATACGCCATCGGAACGCGGCACAGCGCCGATCATGCCGACAATCCGCCCACTGGCTTCCGCGGCGCACGATGCACCGCCCTTGCCTCCATAACAGGAGGCCAGCGCACGCAGTTCGGGCGCCTCGGCATCAATGTCGATCTTGATGCTGGGGTACTCGCCCCAGCAGGCACTGATCAGGGCGACCAATCCGTCAGCGTCGGAGTCGCGACCGCTGCGAATTACCGGCTCCGTCAATGCAGTCCTTCACAGAACTTTGCGATCCGGCGGCAACCTTCAGCCAGTGACGCATCGTCCGTCGCGGTGCTCACGCGCAGGTAAGGGCTCATGCCATATGCCGCGCCGTGTACCGTGGCGACATGCGCCTCTTCCAGTAGAGCCATGCACACGTCCTGATCGGTCGACAGCTTACGGCCGCCCGTCGTGGTCCTGCCAATGCACCCGGCGACATTGGGAAACACGTAGAATGCGCCCTCCGGCTTGTGGCAGTTGATGCCGCGGCACGCGTTCAGCATTTCCACCGCCATGTCGCGGCGGTTGCGGTAGGCGACGATCTGCTCGGCCACCCCATCCTGAGGACCATCCAGCGCTGCCGCGGCTGCGGCCTGGCCGACCGTGGATACACCGGCGGTCGCCTGGCCCTGCATGTTCACCATCGCACGGATCAGGTTCTTCGGGCCGCCGGCAAAGCCTATGCGCCAACCCGTCATGGCATACGCCTTCGATGCACCGCTAATCGTGACCGTGCGGTCGCGCAGTTCCGGCGCCACCTGGGCGATCGTGGCGTGTGTGAACCCATCGAACACCAGGTGCTCGTACATATCGTCCGACATGATCCACACATGAGGATGCTTCACCATCACATCGGCGATCGCTCGAAGTTCCGCAGCCGAGCAACAGGCGCCCGACGGATTGTTCGGGTTGTTCAAAATCAGCCATTTGGTCTTCGGCGTGATCGCCGCATCGATGTCCTCGGCGCGCGGCTTGAAGCCGTTGTTCTGCGGGCAGCTGACGAATACCGGCTTGCCGTCGCACAGCTTCGTCATCAGCGCGTAGGCGCTCCACGACGGCACCGGGATCACCGACTCGTCACCCGGGTTCAGCGTCGCCATCAGCGCATTGAAGATCGCCTGCTTGCCGCCGTTGGTGACGCAGATTTCATCGAGCGCGAAATCCAGCCCGCTGTCACGCTTGAACTTGCGCTGGATCGCCTGTTTCAGCGCCGGTGTTCCGTCCTGCGGCGGATACTTGGTGTCGCCCTTCAACGCCGCCTCATGCGCCGCCTCGATCGCGTGGCGCGGACTGGCGAAGTTCGGCTCGCCCAGGGTGAGCGAGATGATATCCACACCCTGTGCACGCAGCTCGCGCGCGCGGATGGTCATCTGCACACTGGCGGCGACCTGGACGCGGCCCAGTCGCTCGGCGAATGCTGGCATCAGTGCAGTCCTTCGCAGAAGTGCTGGATGCGGGTGCACGCGTCCTGCAGTTCCTCGGTCGCGTTGGCATACGCGATGCGAAAGTGTCCAGGATAGCAGAACGCCGATCCGTGGACGGCGGCGACGCCGGTCTCGTCCAGCAGCGCCAGGACAAAGCTTTCGTCGTCGGCAATCCGCTTGCCGCCACGCGTGGTCTTGCCGATGCAGCCATGGATCGAGGGATACACGTAGAACGCGCCCTCCGGCTTGTGGCAGTAGAGGCCCGGCGCCTTGTTCAGCAAGTCCACCACAAGGTTGCGGCGTTCCTCGAAGATCTTGCGCATCGCCTCGATGGACTCCTGCGGTCCGGTCAACGCCTCCACCGCCGCGGCCATGGCAATGGTGTTCGTATTGGAGGTCGACTGGCTCTGCAGCTTGTCCATCGCCTTGATGAGCGCCACCGGCGCGCCGGCGAAGCCAAGCCGCCAGCCGGTCATCGCGTAGGCCTTCGAACAGCCGTTCATCGTGACCGTGCGATCGCGCAACTTCGGCTCCACCTGCACGATGGTGGCAGGCTTGAACCCGTCATAGGCGAGCTTCTCATAGATGTCGTCGGTGAAGATCCAGACATCGGGATGCCGCAGTAGCACATCGCAGATCGGCCGCAGCTCCTCAGCCGAGTAGGCGGCGCCCGTTGGGTTGCACGGGTTGTTCAGCATGAACCACCGCGTGCGCGGCGTGATCGCCTGCTCCAGCGCCTCGGCGCGCAGCTTGAAGCCGTGGTTCTGCTCGCACGGCACCAGCACCGGCTTGCCATCGGCCAGCGAGACGATGTCGGGATAGCTCACCCAGCACGGGCTGGGGATGACGACCTCGTCGTCCTTGTTCAGCGTCGCCAGCATGGCGTTGAAGATCACCTGCTTGCCGCCGGTGGAAATGATGATCTCCTCGGGCTTGTAGTCGATGCCGGAATCCCGCTTGAATTTTTGCGCCACCGCCTGGCGCAACGCCGGCGTGCCGGCGACATCCGTGTAGTGTGTCTCGTTGGCCTCGATGGCGCGGATCGCCGCATCCTTGATGTTGCGCGGCGTATCGAAATCCGGCTCGCCCTGCGAGAGGGAAATGACGTTCTTGCCCTCCGCGATCATGTGCCGCGCCTTGGTCGCGATGGCGATGGTCAGGCTTGGCTGGATGCGGTCGAGGCGTTCAGCGGTCAGATGCATGGCGGATTCCCGGGATCAGGCAGGGCGCGGACCCTATCGGAGCGAACTGGCCCGGGCAATCGTTGCCGCCGCAGAGCCGCGCTGCGCTCGCCACACAACCAGAAGGATCGCCGCCACCGTCGCCACAATGACGGTGGCCAGCGCGTAAAGCTCCGGCGTAGGACCCAGCTTGATCGAGGAGAACACCACCATCGGCAACGTCGAGGCGCCGGGACCGGAGGTGAAACTTGCCACCACCACATCGTCCAGCGACAGGGTGAACGCCAGCAACCAGCCCGAAATCAGCGCCGGCGTCATCAGCGGCAGGGTGACCAGGGCGAACGCCTTCCAGGGCGGCGCGTACAGGTCCATTGCAGCCTCCTCGAGATCGGCTGGCGTGCCGGCCAGCCGCGCCCGCACTACCACCGCCACATAGGCGACCGAGACCGAGGCATGCGCCAGCGTCACCGTCCCTGCACCGCGACCGGCGGGCCAGCCTATTGTCTGCTGGAGTGCCACGAACAGCAGCAGCAGCGAGAGCCCGGTGATCACCTCGGGTAGCACCAGCGGCGTAGCCAGGGCCGCGGTGTAGGCGCCGCGCGTGGGGAAGCGGCCGAACCGGGCCAGCGTGTAGCCGGCCAACGTGCCGACGATCAGCGCCAGCGTGGCCGAGGCGGCGGCGATGCGCAGCGACAGCAGGGCGGCTGAAACCAGCGTCTGGTCCTGCCAGAGCGCCGCATACCAGCGCAGCGAGAAGCCGTCCCACGCGGTGACCAGCCGTGACGCATTGAAGCTAAGCACGACCAGAAACGCGATCGGTGCGTAGAGAAACGCGTAGCAGACGATCAGCCAGGCCGTTAGCGGGCCAACCCGCATGTCCACGACCTCACACAACCCGGTGCAGCAATGCCTCGCCGGCAGCCAGGCGGCGGCAGTTTTCTGCGGCGCGTGCAAAGCTGCGGTCGAACGTGCCGGTGGTCAGCCAGCCGATATGCGGCGTCAGCACGACATTGGGAAGGCGGAACAGGGTTTCCGACGCGTCATGCGGTTCATGGACGAACACGTCGAGCCCGGCACCAGCAAGCCGGCCGCTTGCCAGCGCTTCGGTCAGCGCCACCTGGTCGACCAGTCCGCCACGAGCGGTGTTGATCAGCACCCCGCCAAATTTTATGCGGGCAATCGCCGCGGCGTCGATCAGGTTCGCGGTGTCGCCGGTCAGCGGCAGATGCAGGCTGACGACGTCGGCTTCGGCCAGCAGTTCATCGAGACTGCGCCACTCGCCCAATGTGTCGGCGTGCTGCGCGCGCGATGTGTAGATCAACCGACAGCCCAGCGCGATCAGCACGGGGGCGAGCAGGCGCGAGATCGCACCGTATCCCACCAGACCGACGGTGCGTCCGCCGAGTTCGCCGATACCGTCCTGAAGCTGCGGGTCGAGCCACTCGCCGCGTCGGATCGCCGCGTCGAAGCGTGGCAGCCGGCGTAGCACAGCCAGCATCAGCGCAAGTGTCAGTTCCGCCACCGCGCGCGCATTGGTGCCGGGGAGGTTGCACACCGCAATGCCGCGAGCCTTTGCCGCGTCGAGGTCGATCGTATTGACGCCGACGCCGATTTTTTGGATCAGCCGCAGCTTCGGTGCCGCGACGATCATCTCGGCCGTGCAGCGCTTGAGCACATGCCAGATTACGTCGGTCTCCGGCAGCAGGCGGGTGAGCAGCGCATCGTCGTGCTCGGGGCAGACGGCGATGCGCAGGTCACGAATGGCCGCGAGACGCGCCGCAAGGTCCGGGCCAGCGGTGTAGTGGAAGAGGACGTTCATGGCGGGCATAGCGCGCAAACCTACCGCGACCGTCCCAGCACCGCCTCCCCGGCAAACCGCGCGCGGCCCCCAAGTGCCTCTTCCACCCGCAGCGCTTCGTTCCATTTCGCCATGCGCTCGCCGCGCGCGAAACTGCCAACCTTGAGTTGGCCAACGCCCCAGCCGACTGCGAGATGCACGATCGTCACATCCTCCGTCTCGCCGGACCGGGCGGAGACGATGCCGGCGAAGCCTGCCTCTTTTGCGGCCCGCCAGGCATCCAGTGTTTCGGTCAGCGTGCCGCGCTGATTGGGCTTCAGCAGCACCGCATTCGCAGCGCCGCACAATGCCGCTTCGCGCACCCGCGAGGCTTGCGACACCAAAAAATCGTCGCCGATCACCTGCACGCGTTTGCCCACCTCCTGGGTGAACGCGGCGAACCCCGCATCATCGTCTTCCGCCAGCGGATCCTCGATCGATACGATCGGATAGCGCCTTATCCAGCCCGTGAGCAGCCTGATCATGCCTTCGCTGTCGAGTTCCTTGTCCTCGAGCGCGAGCTTGTATTTGCCGCCGCGGCCGAACTCCGAGGCGGCGACGTCGAGCGCGATGGCAACCTGGACGCCCGGCGTATAGCCAGCACGCTCGATCGCCCGCACCAGCGTCTCGATCGCCTGCTCGTTGGTAGAG
>Ga0210395_10004936_pt1 | contig 10246 bp, 7 predicted proteins | sample IncBWH4OmetaG_FD_150861 | JGI IMG/M metagenome (GOLD analysis project Ga0210395, IMG submission 150861) | Forest soil microbial communities from Barre Woods Harvard Forest LTER site, Petersham, Massachusetts, United States - Inc-BW-H-4-O ...
CACCGCCACGCTCAGCCGCTGGCAGGCGGGCAAGCGCGGCGACCGGCACGGTCACGCCCGGCTGCTCATCCCGGCGCTCGCCGTGGCGGCGCTCGGCATGGCCACGATGATGATGCTGGGCTCGCCCGTGCTGATCTTCGCAGGCATGGCGCTGTTCGGCGCCGGGTTCGGGGTGGTCGAGAACGCGACGTTCGCGCTGATGATCGAGCAGCTGCCCGAGGAGAAGGCGAGCGCGCTGTGGAACTTCGCCTACGACGCCGGGTACGGCGCGGGCCCGGCCGTCTTCGGCCTGATCTGCGTGCGCACCGGCTACCCGGCGGCCTTCGCCCTCACCGGCGCGCTGGTCCTCGCCGCGGTCCCGCTCGCCGTGCGCGAGCGGAAGGCCGGTCCGCAAGCGTGATCGTTCGTGACGTACCTGGCGTGACGTAGGGGCCCGGGGCGCGTGGCGGCCCCGGGGTCAGGCACCGCGCAGGCTCCGGACGAAGCGAACCCGGTCGCCGCCCTGGCCGTCGTAGCCGGAGGAAACCGGGATGCCGTCGACCTGCGCGTCGCCGGGCTCAAGCTGGAAACCCATCCGCTGATGGAACGCGACCGAGCCGCGGTTCACGGGGGACGTGACCGCGCGGACCACCACGCCGCCGCGAGCCTCGGCCGCGGCGAAGAACGCCTCGTAGAGCAGGCGGCCGAGGCCGCTGCCGCGCTCTGCCGGATCCACGCCGGCAAAGTGGATGTAGGCCTCGCCAGGCCTGGACTGGGAGATGAATCCGGCCAGGAAACCGGCCAGCTTGCCGTCGCGTTCGGCCGCGAAACTGGTGTCGGTGAAGTGCTCGAAGAATAGCCGCGGAAGCAGGTCCGCCATCCGGCGGCCGCCCCACCACTGGTCAATGACCGAGATCACAAATGGGTAGTCAGTCATACTGAGCTGGCGGATCTGGAACGTCATGATGTAGCAGCCTCCACTGATACGGCGGTCGGCATAGCCGCTCGGTAATCATCGCCGGCCTGGAGCTCAACCAGCGTTCCCGCCCGCCGCGAGCCGGGAAGTGTTGCCAATTTATTACACGGCACTCCGTGTTTGAACGCGCCGGTCAGGCGGACCGTATTCGGGGTGAGTGGCTAATGCCGTGTTGCCGTTACAGGTCTCAAGCCTGCCGATATAGCGCGCTAACTATCACGGACTTGATGACTACCGCCATGCCGGTAATGGCGGTCGCGGCGCTGGCGCGTTACTCACAATCATGCGCCGGGGTGGAACGACTGAGGGAGTGCTGTGAATTCAGCGCACGGGCACCGCCGGCCGCGGAAGATCAGGCGGACGGGCCGGCATGCGAGGCCGTCGCAGGTACAGAACGTAGCGGAGACGGCATATAAGGCAGCCCCGGCGATGGCGATCGCGGGCGTGCTCATCGCCGGCACCCAGGCACACGCCGCCGCGCAGGTCCCCGCCAGGGCCACCACGATCGTTGAGCAGATGTACACCTCCAGCATGGTCCCGGCCAGGGCCACCACGATCGTCGAGCCGATATACACCGACGCCCTGGTCATACATCATGAGCCGGCCCGCCGCTATACCGTCCGGCCGGGCGACACGCTGTCCTCGATCGCGCAGCGGTTTTACGGCAACCCGGCGGACTGGCGATGGCTGTACCAGGCCAACAGGTCCGTGATAAAGAACCCCAACGCCATCTACCCGGGCGAGGTGCTCAACGTTCCCTTCGAGCCGCCCGCCAGCATCACCACATCGGCTCCCGCTGGGCCTACCGTGCTGACCACCTCGGCGCTGAGCGGGACGCTGGGCTGCGCCGGGCTCGAAGAGCTCTGGGAACAAGCAGGCGGCTCGGATGCGGAGGCCGTCACGGCCGCCTCGATTGCCATGGCCGAATCCAGTGGCCAGGAGTTCGCCACCGGCGCGGCCGGCGAGCGCGGCTACTGGCAGATCAACCCGGACCACGGCTCGCTGTCCACCTACGACCCGCTGGGCAACGCCAAGGCAGCCGTCATCATCTCCGACGACGGCGCCGACTGGACCCCCTGGACCACCTTCACCAGCGGCGCCTACCTGGGACGCTGCTAACAGGTTTCCTGGCGGTACCTGCCGAGTCCGCGGCCGGCAGGCCGCGTCTGCTGTTGCCATCGGGCGCTTGCTCTTGCCATCGGGTGCGCGTTCGGACTCATCGGCGTTTTCCGCGAACCCAGCGGAATCTGGCTGCGTGGATGAAGATAGGGAGCGCAGCATACCGCGCGATGAGCCGACCCGCGGAGATGGTGGAGTGACGATGGAGGAACCGTTTGCCGACCGAGAGCGGCGTGATAACGATGCACGGTGACGTGGCCATCGCGGGTATCCAGGTACCGGATCTCGTACCCATCGCCGAGCGGGTGATCGTGCTTTCGGTGGTGGTGACCTTCCTCGGGATCGGCCTGCTCAGGGTCCTGGCGGCGAAATCCGTCGGGCTGATGCTGACCATCGTCGTCGGGATTTCGGTCCTCTGCTCGCTGCTCGGGGTGATCGTCATCGCCTGGCTGACGGCCACCGCCTCTGACCGTGACGTCATGCTCGACCTGATCTCGATCGCCGGGCTGGGGGGCTTCGCGGTGGCGATGTTCGTGGGGCATCGGCTCGTCACGGCTAGCCACGCGCTTTCCTCGGCAGTGCGGGGTGTCAGCGAGACCGGCGTCTACGTGGCGCCGCGGATGACTCTGCCCGCCGAGCTGAACGAGGTCTCCGAAGCGCTCGAGGGCACGCACGAGCGGCTCGTTCAGGCCCTGACCAGGGAGCGGGCCCTCGAGACCAGCCGCCGTGAGCTCGTCGCCTGGGTCAGTCACGACCTGCGCACCCCGCTGGCCGGGCTGCGCGCCATGGCCGAGGCCCTCGAAGACGAGGTCGTGATAGATCCGCGCGAGGTGTCGCAGTATCACACGCAGATCCGCCTCGAGGTGAACCGGCTGACCGCGATGATCGACGACCTCTTCGAGTTGTCCCGCATCCACGCGGGCGCACTGCGGCTGTCCCGGCGCCTGGTCGGGCTTGAGGACCTGGTCGCCGAAGTGGTCGCCAGCGCCGAGCCGGTCACCAGGGCCAAGGGCATCAGGCTGACCGGGGCCGCGGTCCGCGGCATGCCGGTCTTCGTCGACACGGCCGAGATGGGCCGCGCGCTGCGCAACCTCGTGACCAACGCGATCAGGCACACGCCGCCGGAAGGCGGTATCGACGTGCAGGCCGAGGTGCAGAGCGGGATGGCCTGCGTAGTCGTGTCGGACGCCTGCGGCGGGATTCCGCCCGGCGACCTGCCGAGGGTGTTCGACGTCGCGTTCCGCGGCAAGCCGGCGCGAACTCCCGGCCCGCAGGAAGGCGCCGGGCTCGGCCTGTCGATCGCGCGCGGCATCGTCGAGGCGCATTCCGGCCAGATCGCCGTGCGCAACGCCGGTCCCGGCTGCCAGTTCCTCATCAGGCTGCCGCTGGCCCGGCCGGTCGTGCCCGCCGCTAGTCAGCTCAACTCAACGTGCCTCCTGGCCAGCTGAGCCTGGCCAGCTGAGCCTGGCCAGCTAAGCCTGGCCGGCTAAGTGGGACGAGTCCGTTCCCCGCACCGCTAGCCGAAGGATCCCGGCGGTGATGCCTGTTCCTTGATCCAGGCATCCGCCAGCGTGGTCCAGATCGCGGCCTCGCCGGCGCCCTCGGCCAGGCCAAGGCTGTGCGGGCCGCGGGCGAACATGTGCACGGCGTGGGAAACCTGGCTGGCCGCGAGCGCCGCGGCCAGGCGGTAGGTGTGTTCGGGCAGCACGTAAGGGTCCTCCGCGGTATGCCAGATGAAGAACGGCGGCGACGCAGGCGTGACCAGAGAATCCAGCGAGGTCGACTGGCGCAGCTGCGGGCTGGCGTCCTCGCCGAGCAGGATCAGCCGGGCTGGGCGGTAGGTCTCGGTCTCCATCGAGGTGATGGCGTAACCGAGGACGGCGAACTGCACCCTCTGTTCGGGTGCGGCGCCAGGCGCGAGGGCGGCCAGCCCGGCCAGATGACCACCCGCGGAGAACCCGATGAGCCCGATGCGCTGAGCACCCGCGGCCCGCCGGAGGCTGATCTCAGCGCGCAGCGCGTCCAGCGGCGCCGGGTGCCGGACGTTGAGCGGATAGCGGAACACGCTCGCCTGCACCCCTATCCCGCCGAGCCACCTGGCCACCGGCTCGGCTTCGTGCGGAGCGTGCTCGGCATACCCGCCACCGGGCAGGACGATCATGTGGGTGCTGGTCACCGAAGGAAGGCCTCCACGTCAGCGGCGAATTCGGCGTGGTGCTGGAACAGGAACCCGTGCGCCGAGTCGGGGTAGATCTTCACCCTGGCCTGCGGGATCAGGCCGGCCAGCAGGTAGGAGTAGTGCGGCAGGATCATCGGGTCGCTGTCCCCGTTGGCCACGAACACCGGCATCTGCAGGCAGCTGAGCCGCTGGAGCAGCGCGTGGTCGGGGATTCCCCACGTGCACACCGCGTCATACTGCGCTTGGCGAGTGGCCCAGGTGGTGGCCGTGTCCCGGTCCTCGGTCCGCGCGTACATGCGCTGCATGGCTAGCTGGCCGGCCTGCTGGCTTGACGAGGATCGGGCGAAGAAGACGCCGAGGTATTCCTCGGGGCTGGTCTGGGGGGTGCCGATGGCGCCGATGACGTCGGAGGCCCAGCCGTGCATGCCCGCGGCACCCTGCGGTGCCGTGGACGCCAAGACCAGTCGCCGCACGATGTCCGGCCGCCTCAGCGCGATCTGCTGAGCCACGAAGCTGCCGATCGAGAAGCCCAGGAGATCAACCTGTCCGAAGTCCATGGCGGCGAGGAAGGCGATGGCGTCGCGCGCCATCTGCTCCACGGTGCCCGGTGTCGTCCCGGTGGAGCCGCCGACTCCGGCGTTGTCGAAGGTAATGACCCGCCGAGCCGAGGCCAGCGCGTCGATCAGCGCCGGATCCCAGTTGTCGAGGTTCCCGCGGAAGTGCTGGAACAGGACCAGCGGCACGCCGCCGCTGGCGCCTGGGCCGCTGACGTTCGGGCCGGTGTCGCGATACGCGTAGTCGATGCCGTTAGCGGCGCTGACCAGGATGTTCGGCAGGCTGGAGTAGGAGCCATCCCGGCTTGCCGGGGTGGTGCCGTCGTTGGTGGCGATGGTGGACATGTGAATACCTTCCTGCGGGTTGATCCGCGGCCTGCACACGACGATGACCCGGGCGGGCCAGCCACCGCATGACACGTTCCTGTCATTCCTTCCGGACACCGCCGCCGAACCGCTGTGGTGCCTAGAGCAGCGGAAAGACAGCACGATCGTGTCGTGTGTCGGCGTTATCCGCCGGGCGACGCTGGTGAACCACGGACCCCAACCAAAGGAGAGATCTTGAGCAGCGAGCTGAAGGTCGGGTACCGCACCGTGGACGGGCTGCAGATCCGCTATGCCCACAGCGACGGCTCGGCCAGCCAGCACCTGGTCCTGACCAGTCCGTGGCCGGAAAGCCTGTACGCCTACGACCGGATGTGGTCTCGGCTGTCTGGCATCGCGCGGGTGCTGGCCATCGACCTGCCGGGCTTCGGCCGCTCCGAACGGCGAACCGATCTGCTGTCCCCCACGGCGATGAGCGAGTTCTTGATCCGGATCCTGGAGGAATGGGACATCGCCGATCCGCACCTGGTCTGCCCCGACGTCGGCACCCCAGCGGCCCTGTTCGCCGCGGCCCGCCATCCCGAGCGGATCCGGAGCCTGGTCGTCGGCGGCGGGGCTACCGCCTACCCGCTGGAGGTCAGCGGGGCACTGAAGGACCTGATCGACGCGCCGGGTATCGGCGTCTTCCGGTCCGTAGACCCCAGGGCACTGGTCGACGGGCTGATGGCCCCCCTCGGCCCGGCCGCGCCGACCGCCGACATCATCGCCGACTACGTCGAGTCCAGCATGGGCGACCGCTTCGCGGAGTCGGCCCGCTATGTGCGCAGCTACCCCGAGCAGCTCCCGCTGCTGGCCGGGCTCCTCCCGCAGATCTTCACCCCGGTGCAGATCATCGCCGGAGGGCGGGACCCGATCGTGCCCGTCGCCAACGCCGAGTTCCTCCACGCCCGGCTGCCCAACAGCCGGCTCGACGTGCTCGACGCCGGCCACCTAGCCTGGGAAGAGGCGTCCGGCGAGTACGGCGCGATCATCTCCGCCTGGGTCAATGGCGGCTACCTGGCCGGCGGTACCGGGATGGGCCGTACGTGAGCACTCCAAGCTCCGAGGGACTGATCCGTTACGCCGGTCCGGGGTGTTCGGCGGCGATGCGGGTAAGGGCGACGCGGGAGCTGATGCCGAGTTTCTCGAAGGCGTGGCGGAGGTGCCCGTTGATGGTGTGGGGGGAAACGTAGAGCCGTTCGGCAGCTTCGCGGTTGGTAAGGCCGTCGGCGACCAGCCGGACGACGGCGAGCTCGGATTCGGTCAGGGCAGCCCAGCCCGTGGTGGGCCGGCGTTCGGCGGGCAGACGGCGGTGGATCCCGAGCTGGCGGAGGCGCCGGCGGATCCGGGCCAGGTCCCAGCGGGCCCCGCAGGCGGCATAGATGGCCAGGGCGCGGTCGAGGGCAGCGATGGCTTGGTCGCCGCGCCCGGCCCGGACCTGGGCCATGGCCAGGTCTTCGAGGGCGGAAGCAAGGGCGAGGCGCCGCTGGCCAGGTTCGAAGATGGTGACGGCCCGGGCCAGCAGGGCACGGTCGCCAGTGAGCAGGCCGCGGGCGTGGACGGCGCTGGCCAGGAACCCGGGTACCGCGGGGTTGATCTCGGCGCGCCGCTCGGCACCGGCCACCGCTGAATCGGCCAGCTCCCGGTCGCCGCTGGCCAGGGCGATGCGGACCAGGTGCGGGTCGTCGGCCGGGTCGAGGGGGAACAGCGGGAACAGGGACAGGCGCTCCTTGTCGCCCAGTGCGGTCAGCCACCGGCGCGCCTGCGCAGGGTCGCCGCAGGCCTGGGCTTGCAGGGCCAGCAGCCAGGCGGCGTGCCGTTCGATGCCGGGCACGCCGGACCTGAGCATCACCCGGGCGATGGCCGAGGTCAGGCCGGTCTGCCGGTGGTCGGCGGTATGCAGGGCGATCCGGCCGAGGACGACCACACCGTCGGCGTCGAGCACGCTGAGCACGAGGTGGGCCTCGTCGGGGCTGAACCGCCCTTCGAGTGCCGCGGCGGCGTCGGCCAGGTTCCCGAGCTGCAGTAGCTGGCGGGCCCGGCTGGCCTCCAGCAGCTGCAGCGCCCGGCCCTGGCGGCCTTGCTGCGCCGCACGGATGCCGTCGGTCACCGCGGCCAGCGCCTCGCCGAAGCGGTCCATGACGGCCAGGATCCCGCAGCGGAAGGCACGGGCCTGCCACTGGCGGGGGTCCTCGCCTACGTCGACGCCACTGCGCAGGCCGGCGTCGGCCAGGGCGAGCGCGGTCTCGAAGTGCCCGCGGGTGTACTGGAACGCGGATTCAGCCACCTCCAGGGTGAAACGCGCGGCACTATCGCGGGTCTCGACGACGGCCTGCTCCGCCTCCTTGCGGACCTGCTGCGCCTGCCCGGGGCGGCCGGCGACCACGAGGTTGTGGAGGAGCAGGGCCAGCAGGCGCGCCCGCAGATCCGGCGGCACCCCGGCCAGGTCGAGCGCCCGGCGGCACGACTCCGCGCGCACCTCGGGGGAGATGGAGAACAGGCTGGCGATGCTGAGGCGGACCTCGGCCTCCTGCCGCACCGGCAGCGCCTGGCGCAGCGCACCGTCGGCGAAGGCCTGCGCCTCCTCGCTTCTGGCGGCGGCGTTCAGGAGGATGGCGGCCCGGGCCACCAGGGGACCGCGCAGCGGGTGGCCCTCAGTGGTCAGGTCGAAGGCCCGGCGGGCCAGGTCAGCGGCCTGCCCTGGGTCGGTGCTGCCCAGGGCGTCGGAGGCTTTCATCAGCGTCGTGATGGCGACCTCGTCACCTGGCGCAGCGCTGGAGGCCAGCTGGGTCGCGACCTCGACCGGGAGCGCGCCGGCCGCCAGCAGCGCGGAGGCTGCCTGGCGGTCGAGGGCGTGCACGGCCGAGGAGGGCTGGCTGGCGCGCACCGCCTCCCGGTTCAGGTCATGGGTGAAGCTCAGCATCTGGCCGCCCTCGGCCATCAGGTCGCTGCCGATGAGCTCCTGCACCGGGTCGAGCAGGCTCGAAGCGGGCACCTGGAGGACCGCGGCGAGCTGGGCCACAGTGAACCGGCGGCCCAGCGACGCAGCCACGGCGGCAGCGTTCCTGGCGGCAGGTGACATGCGGGACAGACGCCGGCGCATGCCCTCGCGCACCCGGAGCGGGAGCCTGGCATCGGTCAGCGCGGCGCGGCCTGCATCGAGGCTGACGAGGTGCTCCTCGCGGATACCGGCGAGCAGCTCCATGAGGAAGAACGGGTTCCCCCGTACGCCTTCGGCCATCCTCAGCAGGGCGTCGTCGGGAGCGGCGCCGAGCACGTCAGTCGCCATTTCTGCGACAGCGGCCTGGTCCAGGCATCCGAGAACGGTCTGGTCGGCTCCGTTCCGGAGCAGCTCGGCGACCGCGCGCCGCAGCTCGCTGCCCGCCTCGACCGGGCGGAAGGCCAGCACCCAGCCGATAGGCAGGGAAGCCAGGCGAGCTGGCAGGGTGCGTATCGCTGCCCTGGTGCCGCCGTCAGCCCACTGCAAGTCGTCGAGGCAGATCAGGATCGGCCGCCGCAGCGCGGACCGCTCGAGCAGCGTCTGGATGTCCTGCACCAGCCAGTAACGCTGCTCGCGGGAGGCGTGCGAATCCCCGAGCGCAGCACGCTCGAGCAACGGCTCAGGCCCCTCGAACAGCGCGTCCATCAGCACGGCCAGCTCAACGGCCGCATCGCCAGGCTCGGCTACGCCGTGGCCGGCCGCGAAACCGGTCTCCCGCGCGGCCCGCAAGGCCTGCTCGATCAGGCGGCTCTTGCCGAGCCCCGGACCGCCTTCGATCAGCCAGCTGGTCCCGGCCCCGGTCTGCAGCCGGGCCAGGTGATCGTGCAGCTTGACCAGCTCGCCGTCCCGGCCGCGCAGCGGGTTCGGCATGGCCGCGTGCGCTCCCTCGGCCCGACTCGCGGCCATACCAGCGACACTACGGACCGCTCCCGCCCGGGCGCATCAGCATGACGACTGCACGTCGCCGGCCTGGCCGCTGGCGGCACGGTCAGTCATCGTGCGGAACATCTAGCCGGCCGGACGCGGCGGCGGTACGGCCGGCAGGTCAAGGCTCATGGCGGTCAGCTGCGCCCGGCTGGTGATGCCGAGCTTCGGGAAGATGCGGTAAAGATGGCTGGCCACGGTGCGATGTGACAGGTAGAGGCGCTCGCCGATCTGGCGGTTCGAGAGCCCCTCCGCCGCCATCCGTGCGACCTGCAGCTCCTGGGCCGACAGTGAACTCCACACCGCCGGCGCCGGCGCGCGGCTCGGCACTCCTGCCGCGCGCAGCTCTTCGCGGGCCCGCTCGGCCCACGGCCCGGCGCCCAGGCTGTCGAAGCCCTCCCGGGCCGCCCGCAGCAGCTCACGCGCTTCTTGCAGCTGCTTGCGCCGTCTCAGCCGTGACCCGAGCATGAGCTGCATGCGGCTGCGCTCGAACGGCCAGCTGCCGACGTCCCGGTCCAGCGCGGCCCGGATGCGCTGCTCGATGAGTTCATCGGGGGCCAGCAGGGCATCGGCGTAGACCACGTTCATGCGCAGCGTCGTCCCGATCGGATCCGGCGGCAGCTGTGCGGTCAGATCCTGGATCAGCTCACGAGTACGGTCGACCCGGTCGCACTGGACCGCGGCGTACGCCAGATGCGACAGTGACCACAGGGCCTGGAACGGACTCGAGCCCGGGTCGGCCTCGCGGTGCACCCGGCTCAGGTAGTCCCAGGCCACGGAGAAGTCGCCTGCTGCCGCCGCCGCCGTGGCCCGCGCCAGCAGCGTCAGCGCTGCCACGTTGGTCATGTGGCCGGGGACTGCGATCCGTTCGGCCCGGTCGGCGGCGGCCGCTGCCTCGGCCACCTCCCCGCGCAGGGCCGCGACCATGGCCCGGCCGACGAAACCGGCCGCCAGCCATTCCGCCTGGCCGGACTCCTCGGCCAGCCGGCTGCCTTCCTCCGCCAGGGGCATGGCCGTCGACCACTGGCCCCGTCGCAGCCGGGCCCACGCCTGCATGACGACCGCCCGGGCCAGCACCTGAAGCCGCCCCTCAGCGCGGAGCCGTGCCACGGCATCGGCCAGGAACATGCCGGCCAGCTCGAAGTCCCCGA
>Ga0210395_10004939_pt1 | contig 10245 bp, 7 predicted proteins | sample IncBWH4OmetaG_FD_150861 | JGI IMG/M metagenome (GOLD analysis project Ga0210395, IMG submission 150861) | Forest soil microbial communities from Barre Woods Harvard Forest LTER site, Petersham, Massachusetts, United States - Inc-BW-H-4-O ...
GGTGCCGAGGGGGAGCTGATGGTGCCGAACGGCTGGTCCTCCCCGCAGATGCTCCATCGATACGATGCCAGCGCCCGCATCGCCCGCGCCCGGCGCACCCGCGACCGCACCGGTTACGCACCCGCCAGACGGCTAACCGAGGTCCGGATCTGCGATGAGCGGTAACCCGCGCCGAGGGTTGCGGCCGATAGCCATGGTGGCCGGCCGCGAGGCGCGGATCCTGTCGCGGCCAGCGCGGTTAGGGCACGTTGTGGTCGAGGTCGGCTGGCGTCACAGGTCCCGGAAGCGGTCCGCGCCGAGGTGCTCTGCCGGGTCGGCCACGCCCGCTGTCTTGCCGTACTCGACAGCCCGTGCTCGTCCGGCCTGGTCGCCGCGGCGGTACCGGAAGGTTTTTCCGGCGAACACGACTACGTGCTCGTCGCCGATGGTGAAGTCCGCGTACCAGCCTCCTTCCGCGAGCAGCGCCCCGGCGAGCGACTGAGTGAGTTCGCCGGCGACCTCGTCGTCGGCTTCGAAGTCAAGGAATGTCCGTACAGGAGGCTGGCTCCCGGGCAGCAGCGTTCCCTTGAGCGTGGGACAAATCTACCAACAGCGCTAACGAGCGCCCGGCGCGCGAGGCTAGTGCATGCCCTGGCCCCAGAGGGCGGTACCGCCCTCTCGTGCCGCGATCAGCGCGCCCCCCTGATCTTCGCGGGCGCTGGTCGAGCGAATCGATGTTCCGTCACGGAATATGCGGCGCCGTCCGACCGCCGTGGACTCGAGCCGTGCGGGTGGCGGATGCACGCACACCGGCGATCGGGACTGTCAGGCGCCTTCGGCCCCGAGCTGACGCAGGAAGCTTCGGTTGTCGGTCCTCACGAACTCCTCGACGAGCCGTCCGCAGTCATCGAACCTGAAGATGCTTATGAGGTCCCAGACGACCCGTGCTCCGTTCGGCTCGAGCTCCCCTGCCGGCGAGCGGGTGAACGGGCCCGTGAAGGTGCCCTCGATCCAGGTCTGACAGGCGATGAGATCGCCGTCGGCAACGATGATTCCTCGCCGGATGGTCCGGTCCTCGAAGGCGGCGCGGATCGATTGAAAGTACTTGGTGAGCCCTGCGTAGTCGCTGTCGAATCCGTCGGGTCCGTGGAACGCGAAGTTCTCGGTGTCGAAGTACGAGTCAGCCTCCTCCTGGCTCTCGCCGGAGATCTCCAGCTCTCCGGCCCGGACCAAGCGCGCCACGAGCTCGTCTCGGCTGTTCGTGTGGGTCATGTCGTCTCCCGTTCTCGCATTCCCTTTCCTTCATCTTGGCGGGGAGCAGAGGTATCGCACAAGCGAGTGTTATTGAGACCTGCTATGCGAAATGCTCATACCTTGAGTACACTGGCACGGTGACGGATCTGACGCTGACGGGTCTGCGCGTCGTCCTTGAAGTGGCGCGTACCGGATCGTTCAGCGCGACCGCCGAGCGGCTCGGCTACACGCAGTCCGCCGTGTCGCGCCAGGTCGCTGTGACCGAGAGGTCCGTGGGTACGCCGCTCTTCGAACGGCACGCTCGAGGGACTCGTCCGACACCGGCCGGTGAGGCGCTGGCCCGTCACGCCGGCAACGTGCTGGACGAAATCGCGGCCGCCACGCAGGAACTGGCGGGCATGCGTGATCGTCTCGCCGGCCGCCTGGTCGTCGCGGGTTTCCCGACGGCCACCGCGGCGCTGCTCCCGCGCGCCATAGCCAGGCTGACGGCTGTGCATCCTGGACTCAAAGTACAGCTCACCGAAGCCTCCACGCCGGCGCAGCTGGCGGCGATGCGCCGTGGACGAATGGAAGTCGCCATCGTCGCGACCGGCGACGCACTGCCGGAGTACGACCTCGAGGGCCTGCGCCTCACGGCGCTACGCGGCACTCGCGGCGCCGGAGTCGCGGTCGCGGAATCACACCCCTTCGCCGTCCGGGAGCGGATCGAACCCGACGAGCTCGCAGACCAGGGGTGGATCGTCGGGTCCCGTTCCGGCGACGCCCCCGAGTTCGGCGCGTGGCCCGGCATCGTCGAGCCAAGGATCACCTTCACCGCCCGCGACTGGACCACGCGACTCGGGCTCGTCGCCGCCGGCCTCGGGATCGCCCTGGTGCCCGGCATCGCCGCCCAGGCGGTACCGAGCGGCGTGCGCTGGATCCCGATCCACGACAACACCGGCGGGCTCCGGCGGGCCGTCTGGGCGGCGACCAATGACAATCCGAGCCCAGCCGCGACCGCCATGGTCCACGCCTTGGAACAGGAGGTCAGTTCCTAGGCGCGCGGCAGTACACAGGATTGGCCTCATTGGTGCCGTCACCGTGAGGGTCAGGCCAGCCGACGGGTGGAGCTCGGAATCCGCCGACCGCCACCGAGACGACAAGCACGACCGAGAGGCGAGGGATGAGAGGCCGCTGCCAACGCAGCCAACCGTCCGCTCATGTCGCGAGTTGAAAGGTGGCCGCTGAAGCGACGGCGTGGCTAGGGCAGGATGCGGTACGTCGCCGACGCAGCACAAGACATGCCCGAGAATGACGGCGCGAGCAACATCTAGACGTCCTGCACGCACACGGCCTCGGATGTTTTCGTGATCGTGAAGCTGAGGAACGACTGGCGTGCAGTGGTTCCATGTGCAAATAGTACGATAATTCCAGCATCGTCTTTACGAAACTGTGTAAGCATGACGCCACCTTTGCTTGGATGGCCCACGATTGTAAAATACGATTTCGCAGCGGATATAGCTAGCTCGGGCCACCGCAGCTTGGTGTCGGCTACGCTTGATGTGCACTGGGGTTACTTCGCCGCTCTGACTGAGTCCTGTCCGGCGGTCACTGCAACCTGCTCAGTCGCGTTGTCGCGGTCGGCCCGGTGACGGCAATCACGGTCACCCGTCGTGAGTGACGGGATAGTGGCAACGCGCGATATCCGCCTAGTGTCGGCTCGGGTATGGGGGCTGAGAGTACTTTACTGTCCCACAGTCTCGCGGTACCGGGTTAGGACATCCGCGGGTACCCGGCCACGATCTTTGATCTCGATCCCCTGTGCCCTGGCCCACTCACGGACCTTGTGCGTGTCGATGGCGCTCGCGTTCCGGCGCCCCGCGTCGCGAGCAGCGCGGCGAGTACCGCCGACCTTGCGGGCGTGGCCAATGTACTTGCCGATCGCCGTGTGCAGGTCGCCGGCGTGCTCGGTGCTCAGGTCGATCTCGTAGTCGACGCCATCGAGAGCAAAGCGAACGGTACCGGCCGCCTCGCCGCCGTCGATGTCGTCGATGAAGAGGGTCTGAATCTGCTGGGCCATGTCATACTCCTATATCTCGTCCCAAAGATTAACCCTATCGTATACGGTCGGCCTGATTGGCCGACGCGCGGACATGCCGGGAAACGCCAGAATCTTCGGCTCAGATTGGCCGCGGCGGCTCCCCGACGTCGCATGAGCTGGACCAAGGGATTTTGTCCGTTCTTAGTGATGTCGTAGTTGCGCGTTGAAGGTTTCATCAGGCGCAGATTGCTTGCGGATAAGTGAACCGCACCGGGTTTGGCGGAGGTGATGTGCCCTGTGTTTCCCGGAGTCAGGTTTCTGGACTGCGGGTTCATGCTGCGGGTGCGACCTTGTTGTTGCGGAGTTCGTATTCGATTGGGGTGGGCATGCTGAGGGGTTAAACCCCGCGCCAAGCCTGGACTGGGGATGCCTTGGCGACCAGATTGACGTGACGTGGGCAGACGGCATGGTTTCTGCCGTGATGGCGGGTGCCCCGTCACTGGTCAGCTCAGGTGCTGCGGGGTGGGGGTAATGCGTCTGGTCGCGGCTGTGCATGGGAGCTTTGCCGTGAGCATTCGTCCGGCGCGCACCGGGTGCCTGACCAGCACTGTGCGATCTGGAGGATGAGCGACCTGGATGCCGCCGGGTCGAGCGCTGAGGTGGCGAGAATCTGGAACGCGATCTTGTGCAGGAACGTCTCTCGCTCTGTCTCCCAGGTGGTGCTGTTGCGCAGGTGCTCGGCGCTCAGCACGTCGCGGGGCATGGCGTCGCCGTCGGCCGTGAAGCCGAAGATGACAAAGGATTCGCTGAAAACCGTGTGCTGGCTTCCCAGAGGCAGCACTTGCAGGGTCAGGTTCGGTCGTTGCGCCGCGCGTGCCAGGCTGTGCAGTTGCTCGTGCATCACCTGGTCATCCCCGACGCGGCGGCGCAGTACAGATTCGTCCAGGATGACCGATAGCCCGGACCCGGTGCGGTCTAGCACCTGCTGGCGCAGCATGCGCACTGTTACCAGCCGCCTGATCATGGCAGGGGTGACTGGCTCGATCTGGCTGTAGCTGCTGATGATGTGCCTGGCGTAGGCCTGGGTCTGCAGGAGGCCGGGCACGACGTCCACATGCCAGACGGCGATAGAGGCTGCCTCGTGCTCCAGCCCGATGAATTGCTTGTAGTCATCGGACAGGCTGTCAGCGAACTGTTCCCACCAGCCCTTGCGCGTGGCGTCTTCGGCCAGTCCGAGCAGGGCTTCGCGGCGGGACCCGGTGACCTGGTAGTAGTCGAGCAGCTGCTCGACTTCCCGGGGCTGAAGGCCGGTCCTGGCCCGCTCGTATCGGCTGACCTTGGAGGCAGACCATCGCAGCGCCGCGGCGACCGCGTAGCCACTTTCGCCTTTGTCCTTCCTGATCCCGCGCAGTTCAGCGGCTAGCATGCGCCGCCGTACCGTGGGGCTTGCTGTCGCGGTCATCGGGCGTCCTCCTTCTCGGTGCCGCCGCTGCCGCCGCTGCCGCCGGTGCTGCCGGTGCCGGTGCGGGCGAGCGTGACGGTCAGGCAGGTGTCAGCGGGGCAAGCATCTATTACCCATAGTACGCATAACCTTCCTTATTGTAATCAATGATTGCCTTCCGCTACACGGTCGCCGCAGGACCCCTGGTACTATGGATGGCCGAATGAACATTCACTCAGGGAGGTTCTCGTGAGCTGGAGCGCTGCGGACATCCCCGGCCAGTCCGGCCGCACAGCGGTCGTGACCGGGGCCAACGGCGGGCTCGGGCTGGAGACTGCGCGGCAGCTGGCGGCCAACGGCGCGCATGTCGTGATGGCGGTTCGCAACCAGCAGAAGGCGGCGGCCGCCGTCGAGGAGATCCGCGCGGGCGTGCCGGGTGCCTCCCTGGAGCTGGTGGCGCTGGACCTGGCCTCGCAGGCGTCGGTGCGTGCCGCGGCCGGGCAGATCATGGCCGCGCACGAGAGCATCGACCTGCTTATCAACAATGCCGGGGTGATGGGGATCCCCGAGGCCAGGACCGTTGACGGCTTCGAGGTGCAGTTCGGCGTGGATCATCTGGGGCACTGGTCGCTGACCGCGCTGCTGCTGCCCGCGCTGTTGCGCGCACCAGGAAGCCGCATCGTGACCGTGACCAGCACGGCCCATCACATGGGCCGTGCCGTCGACCCGGCCAACCCGCACCTGCACGGCCGGTACCGGCCGTGGCGCGCCTACGGCCAGGCCAAGCTCGCGAACTTTCACTTCGGCCTGGGGCTTGAGCGCGAGCTCGGGAAGGCCGGCGCGGGCACGGCCAGCCTGATCGCGCATCCGGGGCTGTCGGACACTGACCTGCAGGCGGTCAGCGTGCGAGAGACCGGCGGCGGCGCGAGCCAGCGGTTCTTCCTGTTCCTCGCCCGCCGTGCCGGGATGTCCGCGGCCGACGGCGCGCTGTCTCAGCTGCGGGCGGCGACCGACCCGGCCGCCAAAGGCGGCCAGTTCTACGGCCCGCGGTTCGTCAACAGCGGGCCGCCGGTGCGCAAGCCGATCGTGCGCAGGCTCGGCATGGACAAGGGGATCGCCGCGCTGTGGGAGGTCTCCGAGCGCGAGACCGGAATCGCGATCAACGTGCGCGCCGCGGCGGCGGCGTGACGGTCCCGCTGATGGACCGCGCCGCCGCGGTGCGCGGCGCGCTGCGCACTCTCGTCGCGCGCAACGGCTTTCACGGCGCCTCGATGAGCGCCGTCGCCAGCGAAGCCGGCGTGGCGACCGGCACGGCCTATACCCATTACGCGTCCAAGGACGAACTGGTGCTCGCTGCCTACCGCGAGACGAAGGCGCAGCTCGCCGCGGCCGCTATGGCAGGCCTCGACGCGGCCGCGCAGCCAGCCGGGCAATTTCGCGGCATCTGGCTGGCCGCCTACCGTCATCTGAAGGCAAACCCCGATCACGCCCGCTTCTTGCTGCAAGTCGACCACTCGCCCTACTGCAGCGCCGCGCACCAGGCGGCGATCGACGGCGACGACCCGCTGGCGACGCAGGCGGCGACGCCCGATGCCGCCGCCCGGCTGCTGCCGCTGCCGCTGGAGGTGATCTACGAGCTCGGACTTAGCCCGGCCGTGCGGCTCGCGGCCAGCGGGACAGAGCTGACCGACCACCAGCTCAACCAGATCGCCGCCGCCTGCTGGCGGGCCATCAGCCTGCCGGCCTGAGACACGCAGAAGGCTGCCGTCCGGCCAACCGCGACCTCGGCGAAGGTTTCGTGCCCTGGGCGCCGCGCAGGCTGGTGCCGTGACGCACTTCAGCAGGCTGGACAAGACCGTCATCGACGCTTGTCCGGCCTTGGTGTCCTTGGTCAGGATCACGTGCGGGTTGGCGGTCTGCTGGCCAGGTGCGGCCTTCGCGAGCAGCGATAACGGCCAGGGCGTCGACGTCGGTTGCGCGGGCTTGTTACCGCCTCCTATGCCTGGACCAGGTTGAATGCCTGGGCGCCGGTGCCGTTGCAGGTGTACTGCTGCAACTGCACCCCGCTGGCGGTGGAGGCCCCAGGGGTGTCGATGCACAGCCCTGAGTTGTCAGCGACGAAGTTGTAGGAGCCGTTGGACTGCTGGGTGGCGGCGAACAGCGCGTTGGTGTTGCCGGTGCCGCCGTATGACCAGATCTGCAGCAGGTCCCCGCTGGCGGTGGCCGACACGCCGCCGGTGATGTTCCAGCTTTCGCCGGCGGACTGGGCGTTCTCGTTCAGCACTTCGTACTCGCCGGTGGCCACCGGGACGAACTGCCAGAGCTGGCTGGTCGCCCCGGTGCAGGCCAGCTGCTGCACGGCGGTGCCGTTGGCGGTGCCCCCGTTGGCCGCGCTGGCACACAGGCCGGAGTTCTGGTTGACCACCTCATACCACGCCGAGGTGTTGATTCCGGTCGTGGTGCTGTTCGAGGCGAACGACATGTCGTGGATGTTCCAGCCGCCGTTGTCCTGGTCGATGGTCAGGGTCTGCTGTCCGGCCGGCAGCGTGACCGTCGCCGTGACGGTGGTCCAGGTCTGCCAGCCGCCGGTCGCCGGGACGTTGATGTTCCCGGACAAGTTGGCGCCGGACGAGCTGGCGATGTGCAGGCCGTCGGTCACTCCGCTGACCGAGGCCAGCCGCAGGCTGACGGTGTAGGTCGCGGCCGCGGCCACGTTGACGGTGTACTTGAACCACTGCCCGGCCGCGGTCCAGCCGATGTCATACCCGCAGCCGGTGTCGGTGCAGGCCTCCAGGTCGACACCGTCCGAGCGGTAGCTGTTGGCGGTGCCGTTGACCGAGGTGACGTTGTAGGCCACCCCCTGCCCGCCGGTGTCATAGTTGGCCGCCTGCACCGTGCCGGGAACCGCCGCCGCGTTCCCCCCGTAAGGAGCCTCGCCGGGGCCGCTGCTGGTGGCGGTGCCGAAGGTGATGTCGTGGATGTTGAAGCCGCCGTTGTCCTGGTCCAGTATCAGGGTGTGCTGCCCGGCGGTCAGGTTGACGGTGTCGGTGATGGTGGTCCAGGTCTGGAAGCCGCCGGTGGCGGGGATGTTTTCTGAGCCGGTCAGATCGGCGCCGGTGGCATCGGCCAAGTGGAACGCGCCGGTCACCCCGTTGGGGGAGGCGACCCGGAAACTGACCGGGTAGCCTCCAGCGGCGGCCACGTTGACGGTGTACCGGAACCACTGGCCCTGGCTCGTCCAGCCGAGATCGTAGGCCCCTCCTCCGCTGGTGTCCTGGGTGTCGGAGGTGGTTTCCAGGTCGACACCGTCGGCGCGGTAGCTGTTGGCGGTGCCGTTGACCGAGGTGACGTTGTAGGCCACTCCCTGTCCGCCGGTGTCATAGTTGGCCGCCTGCACCGTGCCCGGCACTGCGGCCGCCGTCCCGCCCTGAGCGCCCTCGGGAGTGCCGTTCTGCCAGCTGTTGCCCGACAGGGTGGTGGTGAACCCGGACGAGTCGTTGGCGTACGCGGTGCTACCGGACGCCACCCCGGTCACAGAGTTCCCGGTGATGGTGGCGCTGCCGGACGGGGCCGGGTAGTACGGCGGGGAGATCACGATCCCGTCGCGCCACGGGCTGATGATCTGGTTATCCGCCAGCGTGTTACCGGTGCCGGTGGAAAACCCGACCGAGTCATACAGCGAGTTGATGATCGTGTTGCCGGTCACCACCGCGCCGGACACCGTGCCGGTGTTCTGCCCGTCGCCGCCGTTGCCGATCTGCAGCGCTGGCTGCCCCTGGACATACGCGTTACCGCCGGCCCGGACGATCACGTTGCCGGTCACGGTGGCCCCGGTCATGTCGCTGCCGTTGACCCCGAACCGGCCCACGCCCAGCCCGATATACCGCGCAGTGTCAGCCAGGTAGTTGTCCTCAACGAGGTGGCCGGACCCGCCGTAGATCCCGATGCCCTTGCCGCCCCACGGCGCGATCACCGTGTTATGGGTCATGGTGATGTTGGTCATCGCGGTGTAGGTTTGCGACCCGTTATAGGCCACCGAGTTGATCGCCATCCCGTCATCACCGGTACCCCGGATGAAATTATTCGTCGCGGTTAGGTCGCTGCCCGACGTGCCGGTCAGCGAGACGTTATTCAGGTTGCACCCGTCCGCCCAGATCGCGGTGAAGAAATTATTCTCCGCCGTGCCGCCCGTACCGGAGGCCCACAAGCTGGACTCCACATGCTGCACCCACATACCGGAGATCAGCCAGTTGGTGCCAGTCGTGTCCTCTGCCCCGCCGCCGCCGTCCACGGTCGCCCGGCTGGTCGCATCCGAATCAATATGGAAATCCTGCAACTTGCACGAATAACACTGGAAAGCCGCGCCCAGCCCCGCACTGTTGGGCAGCGGTATATCCCGGTAAATCTCGCTGTACAGGTACCCGGCCCCCTGCACGCTCACCCCGTTCACCACGATCGAGGACGTGCCCACCATGTAAAACGTGCCCTGCGGAATCCACAAGATCTTCCCCTGCGACTGGGCCTGGTTCACGCAGTTCTGGATCGCCGCGGTGCTGTCAGTCGCCCCCGGCGCCGCGGTCCCGTTCGTCGGCGTGTTATCCGCCACCGCCCCGCAACTGGTAATCGAGATCGAATTCGCAGGCTGCGGCAGCGGTGCCGGAGCATCCCACACATCGATGGAGTTGACCCAGTAGAATTGCGCCGTGTTCGAGGAGTCCTGCACCAGGCTGAACGTTGCCCCCGGCGGGATCGGCGACCCGGACACGAACGCATGGAACTCATCCCAGAAATCCCGCGGATCCCCGTCCGCCGGGTTCTGATCATTCCCGTTGTAGTTATTGTTCCCCTCATACTGCCAGGACTGGATCGAGTTTACCGGCAGCGCCTGCCGGAACGTCCCGTTCACATACAAATCCAGCGTCGAGGTCATCCCGCCCCCCGACGCGGAATCCGGCATCGACGCCCGCACATTGACAAAACTGATCGGCTGACCCGTCAGATTCGTCCACGTCACTGACTGGCCGGTACCAGTCAGCTGCACATACGCATGACCTTCCGCCTCTCCCTGCGGGCTGTCATACTCACTCGTCGGCGCCGACGTCAACGACACCACGCTCGCCCCACCGCCCAGCGCACCCGCCGGCGCCCAGTACGTCGAAAACGGCGTCGACGCCCCCGCCACACTCGGATCTGGAGTCCCCGGCGGCTGATAAGCAGCCTCTGGCCCCGCCGTCGCTGCCGCGGCGGCCAAAGAACCGGACAACGCAGGGATGCCCGGCACGAAACCCAATACAGCAGCCACCGCAATGGCGGCGCATGCGACAAGCCTCGACGGCGTGGGAAGGTGTTTCATCCTTTTTCCTCGGGTGTGGGGCTGGGATCGCTCGATGGTTGTGGCGGAGCCGCCCGTGCTGGTAGCTGGCGCGGGGTTGTTACCGCCTCCTATGCCTGGACCAGGTTGAATGCCTGGGCGCCGGTGCCGTTGCAGGTGTACTGCTGCAACTGCACCCCGCTGGCGGTGGAGGCCCCAGGGGTGTCGATGCACAGCCCT
>Ga0210395_10004940_pt1 | contig 10241 bp, 11 predicted proteins | sample IncBWH4OmetaG_FD_150861 | JGI IMG/M metagenome (GOLD analysis project Ga0210395, IMG submission 150861) | Forest soil microbial communities from Barre Woods Harvard Forest LTER site, Petersham, Massachusetts, United States - Inc-BW-H-4-O ...
CGGGCCGGCCGGTCGGCCGCCCTCGGCGCATCCCTGCTCGCTCACGTCGCCAGGAACCTCGCAAAGCCATAATCTCCCGGACCCTGGGGGAACACCGGCCAAATGTCGACCACCCGGTCGGCCTCCGACACGATTATCGCGCCGCGCAGGTTGACCGTCGTCGCCGCCTAGCCTGTCACCAGGCACAGCCGGGCCCCGAGGTCCACCGGCTGCCGCTCGTCCACGCCGAACAGGGTCAACTCCTCGGCCAACCCTCGGGCCACGTAGTAGTAGCCGCTGATCCGCGGCAGCAGGTAACCGATCCCCACCGAGTTGCGGCCACGGCGCGGATCTTCGAAGCACCGACCACCGCGTTAGCGATGAGCACGTCGCCCACCCCGGCCGCGACCTGCAGCGCCGCCAGGCCCAGCGGCTTCTGGGCCTTGGTGTCCGGACGCGGGTAACGCCGACGCCGGCGAGAGACGCGGACCTAAGGGCGATGTTGCGCTGAAACGCCGGCCGGTCGACTACCAGGACCGGGGTGAGCAGGTCGTCGACCAAGGTCCCGATCAGGTGGCCGTAGTCGTCGTTCACCCGCCGGCGAGGGGCAGCCCAAGGCCTCGCCAGCCGGGCGTCCGGTCATGGGCGGATGACCTGACCCCCGTCGACGGGCAGGACCGCCCCGGTCACGAAGCCGGACAGCGGGCTGAGCAGGAAGAGGATGGCATCGGCGATGTCCCCCGGGCTGCCGATCCGGCCCAGCGGCACCTGCTCGGCCAGCCACACGTACGCGGCCTCCAGGTCGTCCGCCCATGTCGCGTGCAGCGGAGTGTCCACCGGCCCAGGGGCTACGCAGTTGACCCGGACCCCGTCGGGGGCCAGCTCACCGGCGAGGGACTGGGTGAGGTAGTCCAGCGCGGCCTTCGTCATGCCGTAGACGGACTGACCGGTGAGCCGCAAGCTTCCCGACGACGAGGAGATGTTCACCACCGACCGCCACGGCGATTCCCGCAGGTAGGGCAGGGCCTGCTGGGTGAGTAGGAAGGGGGCGCGGACGTTCAGGGCGATGTGCTCGTCGAACTGGTCGACCGGCCACTCGGCCAGCGGGTGATGCCGCACAATCGCCGCATCATTGACCAGGCAGTCCACCTGGCCCCACTGCTCCACCACCCGGGACACCACCGACGCTGGTGCCGCCGGGTCGGTCAGGTCGGCCAACACGGCGATCGCCGACCCGCCGGCGGCAGTGACCGCGGCGACCTCCCCCTCCAGCAGGTCTGCCCGCCGGGCGACGAACGCCACCTTGCCGCCGGCGCCGGCCAGCCGACGGGCGCACTCCCGCCCGATGCCACTGCTCGCTCCGGTGACGATGCTGACGGAGCCGTCCAGACCCAGACTGAGAGTTGACCCCATTGCCACATCCTCCCTCGCCGTCCGCCGACGACGTCGGCGGGTGCGCTGGGGCGCCCGACGCAAGCGCGAGCCCAGCGCGCAATCTCGCAGTCGCTGTGGAGGCTGTCAACGAGGCGGGGCGGCCTCCCTTGCTGGGGAGGGGTGCCGTTGGCGTGCCCGTCGCGACCGACTCACCCCCGGAGACTAACCGATGACGCTCGACCACTAAGCGGTGGCGCTCGACGGCGCAGCACCCGCACCGGGCGCGAGCCCGTGGTGGCCGGGGCCGCGCGGGATGATCGGCCAGATATCGACGACGACGTCGTCCTGCACGACGTGGAATACGTCGTAGCAGTTGACAGTGCTCGGCGAGTACCCGGGCACGAGGGTGACGCAGTCGCCCACCTGCAGCGGCGAGCCGTGTGGCGCGGCGAAGATGCCGTGTTCCTCGTCAGACCTGAACACCTCGAGGTCATGGCCGACGATCGTCACGTTGTAGGGATCGGCGACAGACTTGTTGCCCACGTCCACGATGACCTGCTTACTCTGCCTGCTGATCACCGATGCCTGGATCGTCAGCGAGTACTCGAAGCCCGGCACCATCCGGCCGTGAAAGTTGTCCATCACGACGTACGAGCCGGCCTGAATCTCGGTGATACCCGGGTACGCCGCGGTCCAGTGCCAGGTCGCGATGCCGCCCGCCGACCGTATCGGGCAGGCAATCCCGTTCGCCTCGAGCAGGGCGGCGACGCCGGTGAACAGCTTCATCGCCTGCTGCTGCTTCTGGTGCCGAAGGTCTTCCTCTAGAGTCAGTGTGCAGTGACCCTCGTAGCCGGTGATCCCCTCGAACCGCAACCCTGGCAGCTCGCTCACCTGGCGGGCCAGCGCCAACGCTTCCTGCCCAGTGTCGACCCCGCAGCGGTTCATGCCGGTGTCGACCTCGACGAAGATGCCGACCGTCGAGCCCGCCCGGACCGCGGCCGCGGAATGCGCAGCCGCAGCCGCTGCCTCGTCGACCGCGACCAGGATCCTGTGGTCCCTGGCGAGCTCGGCGAGCAGCCGGATCTTGTCCGGATGCGCAACGGTATTGACGACGAACAGATCGTCGAAACCGGCAGCGGCGAGCACCGCCGCCTCCCAGACCGTCGCCATCGACAGCCCGCCCGCGCCTGCCTGCACCTGGCGGCGGGCAAGGTCAGGGCTCTTGTGTGTCTTGTAGTGCGGCCGGATGGTCGTCGGACCGATGCGGCGCAGTTCGCTGGCCATCCGATCGATGTTCCGCTGCGCGGCGTCGATGTCGAGCACGAGCGCGGGCGTGACCAGCTCCTCCCGCCCCCGCCCGACGGCCTGCCCGTACTGGCGCATGCCCCGGTCACGATACTCGGCTAGCAGCGGCGTGGCGTCCGGCATCAAGACCTCCTGAAGCTCATGCGGGCGCCCGGTCCGCCGGACCGAAGCAGCGGACGACGCGAAGCGGTTCGCGCCCGGCCCGGACGCGGAACGGCAGGCTCGCGGGCAGCGCATACGTCTCGCCGCGGCCGATCGGCTGGCTGCCGAAGTCACCCTCGATCCAGCCAGCGCCTGACACCACTACCGCGACGCAGAAGCGGCCGTCGTCGGTGTCGATCTCGTCCGCCACCTCCAGCGTGGCGCCGTCGAAGAACTGCAGCACGTCATCCTGGAACAGCCGGACCTCACGGGATCCGTGGCTGGTACGCAGCACGCGCGGCTGCTGCCGCGCGCTTCCGAACGCCTGCTCCGCGTCGGTGCCGGTGTAGTCGATCATGTCAAGGGCGACGTCCCAGCCAAGCCCCATGGTCGCTCCGGCATCGTCGTCGCCGGACGTCTCCGGAATGACGATATGGTCGCTGGGCTCCTGCACCTCTATGAACGACACCCGCGGGCCGAGATAGTGCGGGACGCCGGCGTGGGCCACGTACACCTCGCCCGGATGTACGTCCGTGCGGTGCAGCGAGCCGCGGATGCCCTTGTTGTCGTGGCGGCGGACGGCGTCGGCGAACCAGTCACGCTCGATCCCGGGAACGAAGCCGATCCCGGCGTGCGCTGGCTCGGTGCCATCGCCCGGCGTATCGAGCAAGATCCAGGCCTCCGTCTTGCCGAACCGCGAGCCTAGGTGCTTGCGGGCCCAGTCGCGATTCGGGTGTGCGTGCAACGGCACCGGGCCAGCCGGCGAGAGCAGCTTGACCAGGACCCCGGTGACGGATCCCCAGCGCTCCGTGAAGCGGGCGCCGACCATCTCCTCGGGCAGGGCTTCGACTATCTCCCTGAGCGCTATGGTCCCGATGCCCGGCAGGTCGACCGAGCTCATGCCCTGAGCGCGGCCGTCGGGATCACAGTTGTTCGCCGCGGTGCATGAGCCCACCCAATCTTCTGACCACCAGTCGTCGGGCCGGTCAGGCAGCCCGCGGAACTGCCTGGTCAGCGAGCCGCCTTCGTAGAACCGGTAGAGAGGGTGGTATGCCAGCGGCAGGGGACGCCTGATCGCTGCCCGCAGCTGATCCAGCCGATTGGTCATCGTCGCGCCCTTACAGCTCTGCGTTAACGATGAAGCCGCCATCCACCAGCAGCGTCGCGGCAGTGACGTAACTGGCCTCGGCCGACAGCAGGAACGCGATCGCGTTCGCGAGTTCCTCCGGCTGTGCCCCCCGGTGCAGCGGGATGCGCTCCTCGTAGTACTTCAGGACCGCCGGGTCGTCCATCAGCGGCGCGCTCATCGGCGTCATGGTCCAGCCCGGCTCGACAGCGTTCACCCGGATCTTATGCTCGCCGAGGTTGCACGCCAGAGCCTTGGCCAGCATGCTGATGGCGCCCTTGGTCCCGCAGTACGCGGTCTGGTACGGCGCGCCTACGTGCGCCGAGATCGAGCTCACGCAGCAGATCGCGCCGCCGTGGCCCTCCCGGATCATCTGCTTGGCAGCCTCCGTGCAGACCACCCAGGTGCCGCGCACGTTCGTCTCGAACAGCCGGTCGAAGTCCTCGACGCTCGTCTCGTCCCACTTCATGAACGGGTTGATGGCGGCGTTGGACACCAGGTAATCCAGCCGGCCGCCCCGCTCGGCCACGCCGCGCACCATCGCCGTGACCTGCTCGGGGTCACGCATATCAGCCGGAACTGCGAAGCCCTGGCCGTCAGCCGCGCTGATCCGGCCCAGCGTGTCGACCGGATCCTGATCCGGCCGATGGTTCAGCGCTACCATCGCGCCTTCGGTCGCCAGGCGCACAGCGGTCGCCTGCCCGATGCCGGTAGCCGCGCCGGTCACAAGCGCGACCTTGCCGTCGAAACGTCGGTCCATGAACTCTCTCCTTCGTGGCCGTCAGAAGATGGCAATCGGGTTCCACGGCGAGCCGGTGCCGCCAGGCAGCCGCAGTGGCACACCGACCACCATGAACTCGAAGCGCCCTTCCTCCGCGCAGGCCTGGGCGAGATCTTCGAGCTGGAGGCTGTCGGAGACAAACATCCCCATCGCAGTGACCTGGAGCGGATGGATCGGATAGAGCATGCCCTCGACGTTGCTCGGCACCGTCTCGCCGTCGCCGTCGGGCAGGAACGCAGCGATCTTGCGCTCGTGCATCCAGCCGATCGTGTCGACGTGCAGGCCCGGCTTGCCCTGGCCGACGGGCGGGTAGCCGTTGTCCCACGCGCCTAGCTGAAGCCGCCGCCGGTGGTGGCCGGTGCGGAAGACGAAGATGTCGCCCTCGCCAAGCCGCACGCCCTGTGCCTCCTCGACCGCCTCAAGCTCGGCGCGCGTCACGGCCTCACCCGGCTCCAGCCAGCTGACACCGCGGAACCGCGGAACATCAAGCAGCACCCCGCGGCCCACCAGGCCGTTGCTGTAGGTGGTGACATCGAGAGCGGTCGCGCCCCGTGAGGTCATGACCTCCTGAGCCGGTCGGCCGTTGTAGACCAGTCCCCCGTAGGCGATGTGGCAGAGTGCATCCATGTGGGTGTGGCAGTCGCCGTGAAACTCGACGCCGACGAAGTCCGTCGCGAACGTCAGCGTGCTCGAGTTGATGTCGATGTCATGACTCTGCACCACATGGTGGATGACCGGGCCGGGATTGTCCGGCCCGGCAGTCTTGTTCAGCGGGATAGCCATCGTGACCTGCCGCCCCGACCGGACCAGCCCGGCCGCGGCCCGCACCATTTCAGGCGTGATGAAGTTCAGCGTCCCGCGCTCGTCGTCGTCACCCCAGCGGCCCCAGTTCTTGACGGCCTCGAAGATCTCATCGAACTCGCGCAGCGTCACCCGCGCGGGCAGCGTCAGCGTCGGCACTGTCATGCTCACCTCCCGGTCGTCACCTGATCACTTGTCAGCCGGGCCACCCTTGCCCCGAACTCGGCAATTGCCTCGGCGTCCGCGAGTGCGCCGATCTCCAGGTCATATCGCCGAGTCTGGCCTGGCTCGAGCCATTGCAGCTCGCCGCGGTCCCGCGCGTGAAACCGGCCGGCGTCGCGGTTGGTGCTCGGTTCTAGGCCCACCGCGTAGGTCCCCTCGCCAAGCATCCGCCAGACCGTGTGATGCGGCAGCTGGTCGGACCGGAAGACCTGGTACACTCCGAGCCCCAGCGCGCGGTTGACCACGGCGACGGGCACGGTGCCGGCCGGCTCGGCGATGACTTCGTGTTCGAAGCACGCCTCGGTGGCGTTGCGCACCGGTGCCGACATCCGCCGGTATCCCTCGACCGGCACCCCGTAATCGGTCGTCGTGGACCGGCTGCTCACGAGTAGCTCCGACCCCTCGTCCACGACGGGAAATCCCGCGTTGCAGTGGTAGAGAAACATGTGCGAGCAGCGGGTGTGCCCGACGTTCTCGACCTCGTCGGCGATCGTGAACCGAGAGTCGCCGACCCTCGCCTCAATGTGCCTGCGCATCACGAGGCTCTCGCCGAACACCGCGGACTGCAGCACCTCGCCCTCCGCCCACAGCACGCACTCGTCGCCTTCCCAGCGTTCGCCGTACCCGAGCAGTCGCGCTGGCAGTCCGCCGACCCGCCCGTGCAGCCCGTATTCAACAGTCTCCGATACGTGTGGCTGATTGAAATGGGCCGCCGTGTCCCGGCCGGGCACCAGTGTGTGGTCCAAGCCGCAGGTCACCACCATTCCGCCGCCCCAGGCGCGGAACCAGCCCCACTCATATGGCTCGTAGTACCAGGGCGCGACCACGCCAGCGGCCGACTGCCAGCTCAGCGGCAGCCCGCCGAACTCGCATCGGCCGACATCAAAACAGCGGTCTACCAGCACGTCGAACGCGAACCCGCTGCCAGTACGGAACTCAAGGACGCGCACACCACGGCCAAGGCCATCGCCGAGGGTTACCAGCCGGACCCCTGCAGCCTGCTCAAGTCGGCCGAGGCGCCGCAGCAGCTCGACCCGGTTCCATCGGGTGCCGAAGAGCTCAGGCATGTCGGCTCGCAACTCCTACCCGCGAGCTGCGCTCCCAGTTCTCCGCCAGGAACGAATAGGCGTCGGCGGCAAGCTCGTCCTCGCTCTGGAACAGCTTGCGCCAGATCTTCGTGGCGGCGGCCAGGTTAGGCAGGGAGTTGCCGAACGCCTCGACGGTCAGCCAGCCGTCGTAGCCGATGTCGTGCAGCGCGGCGAACGTACCGTCCCATGCGACACTGCCTGTTCCTGGTACGCCGCGGTCGTTCTCCGAGATGTGCACGTGCGCGATCCGCGAGCCGGCCCGGCGGATGGCGGCGGCCGGATCCTTCTCTTCGATGTGCGCATGGAAGGTGTCGAGGTGGATGCGGCAGTTCGGGTGGTCGACCTCGTCGATGCAGGCGATCGCCTGGTCGAGGGTGTTCAGGTGGTACAGCTCGAACCGGTTAACGACTTCCTCGGCGAGCACGACACCTGCCTCGGCGGCGTATTCCGCTATCCGGCGCAGATGCTCGACGCAGCGCTGGCGTTCCTCGTCAGTGGCACCGCGGCCGGTGAACACGCCGAGGGCGACCTGGTGCGGGCCACACAGCACGCTCGAACCCACGACGGCACAGCAGTCGATCACCTGCCGCATATGCTGATAGGCCGCCTCTCGGACGACTGGCTCGGGACTGAGGGGGTTGTGCTCCGCCGCGATCACGGTGTTGGCCGTGCGCTGCAGCCCGAGGTCGTCAAGCCTGCGCGCCCACAGCGCCCACTGCGCCTGATCGAGGTCGAAGATCGGCACTTCTACGCCGTCATAGCCGATCTGCTTCAACCGCTCGAGCACGGGTAGCAGCCGGTCGTGCATATCGTCTGCCCACAGGTACAGGTTGATGCCGAACTTCATGTTCACTGCCTCTCACGCAGGTACTGGACCGGGATGCCGTACCGCTGGCTCTGGTCGACCAGCGGGGTCATGTTGTGCACCGAGCGTGACTCGAACTCCCCGTCGATGAACACCTGCACGGCCGCCGAAGCGTTGATCCTGGCCGTGTCCTCCAGGCTGACCGCGATCTGCTCGTCGGACAGCTCACGCAGGATGCCCGGGCCGCCGCTGGCCCGCAGCACCACCGGCGTCCGGGACGCCGCCGGGATGGTGGTGCGCACGATGCCGCGCGTGGCCGTCAGCGCGTCGGCGTACTTCAGCAGCGGCACGATCGACAGGTCAACCCGCTCGAGTCCGTTCGTAGGACCCTGGAAATAGCCGTGGTCGATCGCCACCATCACGGTCCGGTTCGCCGGCGGCCGGAAGATCCGCGCGAGCCGACTCTGCATAGCCCAATCTAGCGCGCCCGAGCCCTTCAGGTCATACGGCTTCGACCGGGCCGGCACGTCCAGCGAGAATCGCTCTGCATCGATGACTGTGTCACTATCTGCCTTGCGTTCCTTTCCGCGGTCACGTCGCCAGGCGGTGAGACCGCAGATGATGTCAAAGTGACCGCGGACCACGTAGGCGGCAGCCTCCTCGACCGCCCCGATGCAGGTACTCCGCCCTGATCCGGCTGGGTTGCCGAGGTCGAACTGCAAGAACGACGGGCTGGCGTGTGTCCACCTGCGTGCGTTCATCAGGTTCGAGAGGACCGCATAGACACCGTTTGACCCCGGCGGGATCAGCGCCGCTCCCTCTTCCGTCACCACGTACGGGTCGACGCCGCGGCTGCGCACGACCGTGGCCTCGCTGTCGCAGAAGGCATCCCGGTACCAGCGCATCGCCAGGCCGCAGAAGAACCGGATGCCTTCGACCATCCACTCGCCTGGCGTTACGTGGCACAGGGTGCGCGGCCGGACGGCGGGGTCGATGAGCGGCTTGACCATCAGCACTGTGTTCTGCCAGAACGTCCCGGCCGGCAAGGTGAACTCGCCTGCACGCACCCCGGCGCCGAGCAGCCCGAGCTGGGTGTCCGCACCGCCTGCGACCACCGGCGTACCTGCCCGCAGTCCGGTCTGCGCTGCGCCTCGGCGGTAACGGACCCCACGATTGTGCCAGGGTCCACGACCGGCGGCAGCACCGAGACGGGAAGGGCGCAGTTCGGTGCGATCGACTCTGACCAGCTCCTGTCAACCAGGCTAAACATGCCCGAGTTTGAGCCGCAGGACGGCTCGGTCGCGAGCGCCCTCGCCAGCCGGTATGTGATCCAGTCGCTGAGCATGCTCAGGCTGCGGGCCTCGCGCAAGATGTGCGGCCGGTGCCTGGCCAGCCAGCGCAGCCGCGCCGGGGGGGTGCTCGAGACCCAGTCGCCGACCTCGGCGTAGATGCGCTGCGCTGCTCCCATGCTGATGAGCTCCGCGGCCTCGACGCTCGCCCGGCTGTCGACGTTAGGGCACGCCCAGATGTCGCTGCCCACCGCGTCGTACAGGAAGTCGTACAGGACGATGCCTTCGCGCATGCTGGTGGTGCTGACGGCCGCGACGTCGGCCCCGTCCGCGCCCGCTGCCCGCAGCGCGGCTCGGACGCAGGCGGCAATCGCCTGCCAGTTGGCATGTACGTCGAAGTCCTGACCGCAGGGCACACCGGGCGGCGCGCGGTGCGCCCATTCCTGCTGCGACACGGCGGCCTACTCGCCTGCCGCCGCGAACTGCAGCGCACGGCAGCCGCCGCTTTCCGCAGCCGGTAGCCCGGATTGATTAGGTAGTCGGGCTCCTCGCCTGCCAGCAGCCGGCTCACCACGGCGGCGGTCATCTCGGCGCCGCGCCAGGGCACGGGTGAAGGCACTGGCCGGCACGAACGGGTCGCCGACGGCCAAGCCAGCCTCCTCAGGCGGCGGCACCTAAGCTGAGAGCATTCGCTCAAGCACTGGCCATCCGCTCCATTCCGAGTATGGGACTGCGCGCAGATGTTGGCAAGATGCGCCAGACTGCGCGTTCTGATCAGGAGCTGAGCTGGCACTGCAGGGTGTCATCGGCCCGGCAGGCGGCCAGCGCCTCGCGCAGCCCGGGCTGGTCCCGGCTGGTCCCGGCGCGACCGTCGTCGTAGATGCGGTCCGGTGGCGCGCCGAGCGCGGTGAGTGCCTCGCACTGGGCGGTGAGGTCCTGGGCGTCGGTGGGGCAGTGGGCGGCGTACCCGATGAGCGACGTCATCCTCCCCGCGCCGACCAGCGCACACGAGTACTACATCGCAGCCTGACTGCCCGCAGGTTACCCCGAATCGTATTTCCGAGCCCCACAGCCGCGCCTGCCGTTCGCAACACGGCATCGACGACACCGACAGTGCGCCGCTCCCCCGGCTGAACAGTCCTGAAGGCTACCCTGCCCAGGGCTCGTCAGGCCGCCCGGACGCTCGGTCATGCCGAAAGTAGTGCATTGTTTTGCCGGATGCTTATACACCGCCCCTGCATGGCCATTCGTGATCACGCGGACTCCGGACGCGCTTTACCGACTTCACGTACAGCGTTGACATGCACACCTGGACGAACCAGATCGATGC
>Ga0210395_10004941_pt1 | contig 10239 bp, 7 predicted proteins | sample IncBWH4OmetaG_FD_150861 | JGI IMG/M metagenome (GOLD analysis project Ga0210395, IMG submission 150861) | Forest soil microbial communities from Barre Woods Harvard Forest LTER site, Petersham, Massachusetts, United States - Inc-BW-H-4-O ...
TCAGTTCCGTTTCGTTGTGATACCGCTCATGGCGGGAGCACCGAGTTTAGGGCAACGTACCCAGCCGATAATGCCGGGTACCACAGAGAGTTACGTGACGTTTGTTGCATCGGTCCGGCCCGGTGCGCGTCCGGACCACGTCGGCCGGAGTTATCGGACCCTCCCGCAGGGAATCGAGAGCTGCCACCACTCGTGGACGTACAAATAGGACACTACATTGGGCCGGGCGCAGGCGCTGGTCGCGGCGGCGACGACACTCGTCCACGGCGGGCTGGAACTGCGTCCGTTCGTCACGCGGAAGTTCAGCGAGATCGCCACGATGACCAGCACCGCCACACAAGCCGCTGGCAGCCAGCGGAGCGCCGTCTGTGCGGGACGTGCGTCCTCGCGCAATCGCGGGCGCAACAGGGCGGCGAGCACGGTGTAAAGCAGCATGGCGGGGGCGATCAGGTAGCGCGTCTGCACGACGGGCGTGTTGACGAGCAACTCGACGGTGAACACGCCCAGGCTGAACAGGCCGGCCACCACGGCCAGCGGCCAGTTCGGGTCGGTGAACCGGCGGAGGGCCAAGATGATCGCCAGCGCGACCACAGCGACCGCGACGCCGATCAGGGCGACGTGGGCGGCCATGTTGATGATGTTCAGCGGAGCGTAGAGACCGCGGTAGTTGACGCCGGCACCGCCGAGCGCGCTCTCACCGAACAACGCCCGCGGGATGACCCGGGCGCCGTAGTTCCGCAGCAGGAACCAGGGGCTGTTGTGGCCGTAGCCGTAGTGGTGGTCCCTGCCCTGGAAGGTCTGGCTGAACTGGAGGAGCAGACCGAGGAGCCAGACGGCGGACACGGCGATCGCGCTCTTAGACCGGTCGGCGATGAGCCGGAGGACCACGAGCGGCGCGAACGCGATGACCAGCGCGGCCTCGAACGAGACGGTGAACATGACGACTGGTGCCAGGATCTGGCCGGCCCGCGTGCCGGGGACCCAGAGCAGCGTCCAGAAGGCACCGTAAAGACCGAGGAACTGAACGGTCACGAGGTCGTTGTTCGACTGCGTGTACGCGAGCGGCAGCGCGCAGACTGGTGCGGCGACCAGCAGCCTCAGCCAAGGGCTGCGCAGGTGCGGGCCGCTCGCGATATAGGCGACCAGGCCGTAAACGAGGTACTGAAGGGCGGCGAAGATCGCCATGATCCCCGGCGCCCAGCTGAGCGGGAATTCGATTGCGATCTTCGTGAGCAGACGGGCGGGCACTTGGTAGTACCCGCTGATGGGGTCACTGAGCGTGCTGCGGAAAGGCGTGTTCAGCGCCTGGTTGAGCAGGTACTTCGCGTCCTCGATCCAGATGGTGTTCAGCGACCCCGGGCCCACCGTCCGGCTGAGGCTGATCGCGATGCCGGCCACCACGCAACCCGTGGCGAGCGCGATCTTCCGCCAGCCGACCGGGCCGCTGGCGGTGGGGAGGAAGAGGTTCGCGCGCAGCCAGTCGATCAGACGGCGGCCGCGCCCGCGATTGCCCGCGCGACGCCAGGCACCGGCCAGCCCCGATCCACCGGCGGCGACCTCAGCTCCTGTTTCCTGACTCATGCTCGTCTCATACAATCTCTCAGTCATCGCGTCCCTCGAACACCGGGAACGGACACGAGCCTACTTGTCGTCAACGTCCGGGGACGGATCTACGCACTATTGTGAAAGGCCACGCCCCGGGTCTGGCATGTGCGCGAAATTTATACCAAGGCCGATCGCGCGGCCACCACCGAGCCGACGGAAGCGGATGTGATGACGACAGCTGTCGTAGCCGGCACCGGCACCCCTAAGGGTTCCCGGCTAATGCCGGGGATAGCGGCATGGCTGCGGTCAGCACTCTTCCGGCCGACCACCGCCCGCCCGCTGGGGTGGCGGCAGGTTCTGGGGGCCGTCGTCTTCCTCGTCGTAGGTGCCGCCGTCAGCCTGGCCCGCACCGAGGGCCCTGGATCGCTCAACACGACCTGGATCGAGGACGCGAACAACTTCCTTCAGGACGCGCTCCACCAAGGCGTGATGACCACCATCACCACGCAGATGAACGGCTACTACGATGTGGTGCCCCGTGCGTTCACGGCCATCGCGGTGACTTTCCCGCTGAGCTGGGTGCCCGGGATCATGTCAGCTTTCGCTGCCCTCGAGTACGCGATGTTCGGCCTGATCGCGTACATCGCCAGCGGACCGCACCTGCACAGCCGCTGGCTCCGGCTGCTCGTCGCGGCGCCGACCTGCGTCATCCCGCTCGCCTACACGCAGGTGAACAACGACCTGGCCACGGTTCAGTTCATCGCGCTGTACGGGACCTTCTGGCTGGTTCTCTGGCGGCCGGCGACGCTGGGCGGCCGGATCGCCGCGCCTGTCATCATGCTGGGCGTGACGCTGACGAGCATCCTGCCGCTGCTGTTCGCGCCGCTGCTCGCCGCCCGGCTGATCGCGGACCGGTCGAAGCAGGCGATCGCACTCGCGGTGTGCTGGGCGGTCGGCCTGGCGGCGCAGTGGAGCGTGCAGCTGCGGGGGATGAGCAACCGCATCTCCGCGCACACCAACCCGCTGTGGGTGCTCTGGAACTACGTGACGCGAGCCGTGCCGCGCGCGATCTTCGGTGAAAAGGCGCTCGGCGGCCCGGGGACCAACGGTGAGGGGCACCCGATCCCGCTGATCATCCCGAATATGGCCGTACACAACGCCCTGATCGCGGGCGCCTGGGCCGTGCTCGTGGTTGTTGTCGTCGTTGCCCTGGCCAGGCTCACCGCGCCGCACTGGCCGCTGGCGGTGACCGCGCTGCTCTTCAGCGTCCTGCTGTTCCTTGGCGAGATCGTCGACAATCTCCCGATCGTGCAGCCTCGGTACGTCATCGCACCCGCGTTGCTGTTGTACCTGGCGATCGTGGCCATGCTGCGGCCGCGGCAGGCGCTCGCGGCAGCCGGCACTCCGGCGGGCGCCCAGCCGGCGGGGAGCTCATCCGATGCCGATCGGCGGGAAGGTAGTATCGCCGAAGACGGCCCGGCGGACGACGATGTCCCGGTACCGGGCGCGCAGCGGAAGGCGCCGATTCGCCGGCGCGCCCTAGTGGCCTGGATCCCGGTGACCGTCTTTGCTGTGCTCCTGGCCGTCACATGCGGTTTCAACTATCGCGTCCACAACAATCGTTCGGAGAGCCCACCATGGACTTCCGTCGTCGCAGCGGCCTCTCGCCTGTGCATGAAGCCCGGCGTGACTTATTACTCCTACGCCCATGCGTGGTACCGGCTGCAGATCCCGTGCAGCCGGGTGAGTGCGCCGTGAACCGGATGACCACGCGCGCCGCGACTGACCTGACCTCGCGGCACGGTGCCACGCCCGCTCGGGGCCCGCTGCGGTACCTCACCTGGGCCATCCCCGGCGTGCTCACCCTGGCACTTGGCCTCTACGACCTCGGCGTCCCGATCCTGTGGCGCGACGAGCTCGCCACCTGGTCGGCCGCCACCCGGACCCCGTCCCAGCTGTGGGGGATGCTGCATAACACCGACGCGGTCCTCGGCCCGTACTACTTTGGCATGCACTTCTGGATGATGGTCGTCGGCCAGTCGGCCGTGGCCATGCGGCTGCCCTCGGTGTTCGCGATGACCGGCGCGGCGGTGGCGGTGGCGCTGGCCGGAAAGCGACTCGGCGGCAATACAACCGGGCTGCTGGGCGGTCTGATCTTCGCCGTCATCCCCAGCGTCTCGCGCTACGCACAGGAGGCGCGTCCGTACGCGTTCGCGACACTCTTCGCAGCGCTCGCCACGCTGCTGCTGCTGCGCGCCATGGAGCGGCCGAGCTGGCCGCGCTGGGGCCTGTACGCGCTCGCGATCGCCGCCGCGGGTGCGTCGAACCTGGTCGCGCTCTGCGTGCTCGCGGGGCACATCGTCATCGTGCTTCTTGATTTCTCCCTGCGCACGGTACGGATCGGGGGCGAGGGTAGCGAGGGACGCATCCTGCCCGGGGGGCGGCCAGAACCCATCGAAGGGCAGCCGCTGGCGCTCGTGGGCTGGTTCTGCATATCCGCGGCCGTCGGGGTCATCCTCGACGCGCCGATCGTGATCATCGGGCACTCGCAGACCGCGTATCAGATCGGCCAGCAGACCACGCCGCACATCGTTGATCTCCTCGCGCTGAGCGGCGGCCTCTGGGCCGAACTGTTCGCCTCGACGCCGGTCACCCTCCTTGTCATGCTGCTCGCGCTCGCGTCCGCGGTGTGGGCGGTGGGGCCGCGCAGGCGCGTAGAGGCGGTGGGCATCCTGGCCGCCGCGATCTTGCCGATCCTGGCCGTCTGGGTCATCTCACAGGGGCCAGACTCATACTGGACCTACCGGTACATGCTGTTCACGGTGCCGGCCTGGGCGCTCGCGGCCGGGCTCGGGACCGCGACGATAGCCGAGCGGCTCGCGCAGGCGCGCCCGGCGGCCATCTCCGCCCGGGTGTTCTCGGCCGGCGTCGCGGCCGCGCTCATCGCGCTCACCGTCGCCGCCGGGGTGCACGATCAGTCGGAGATCCGCACGTACGAGGCGCACAACGCGTGGGCCTTCCCCGTCCAGATGGCCAACGGGGAGCCGGTGGACTACCCGGCGGCCGCCGCGGTGATCGCGAAGTACGCGCGGCCGGGCGATGCCATCATCTACCAGTCGAGCGACGAGAATCACTACGAGGTCAACGCCGCGATCGGTTACTACATGCGCGGCAAGAAGCTGCCCACCGCCCTCTTCCAGGCCGCGACCCCGGTCCAGGCGGACAACTTGCAGGCAGAGCAGTGCGTGGACCCGTCGCTCTGCATCACCGGCACGCCGCGGATCTGGGTGGTGTACGTCAATCGCCTAGCGAACAACGTGAACAACCCGTTCTCGGGGATTCCCTGGCAGCAGGGGGCCTACCTCACGGTCCTCGGCTACCAGACGAGACTCCTCTGGAAGGCCACCGGCATAACAGTCGCCTTGCTGACCGCTTAGCTGAGACTGCTCACGAGGTTAAGGCCGCGCGCGGAGTTCCTCTTGGTAGGCGAGGCAGTCCTTGTAGTTGGGGAGCTGGCCTGCCTGGAGGGCGTCCTCGAGGGTTGGTGCCGCCGCGTCCTTGGGCGAAAGCAGCGGCGTGCCGCCCGCCTCGTCGAGCGGCCAGGCGATGCCGAGCGCGGGGTCGAGGGGGTTCACCCCGTGCTCGCGGCCCGGAGCGAAGGGCGTTGAGCACAGGTACAGCAGGGTGGCTTGATCGCTCAGCGCCATGAAGGCGTGGCCAAGTCCCTCGGCGATGAACACCGCGCGGCGGCCGGTGCCGTCGAGCGGTACCGCCTCCCACGTACCGAAGGTGGGCGAGCCGACCCGGATGTCCACGATCACGTCCAGGCCCGCCCCGGCCACGCAGGTCACGTACTTGGCCTGCCCGGGAGGCACATCGGCGTAGTGCACGCCCCTGATGACCCCCCTACGGGAGACCGAGCAGTTGGACTGCGCGACCTCAAGACGGTAACCCAGGTCGGCGGCGAACTCAGCGCCGCGGAAGGCCTCGGTGAAGCTGCCTCTGTCGTCTTCGTGTACCTGCGGTGTGTAGACCCAGGCGCCGTCGATGCCAAGCGGTTGCACGGCGAAAGCCTACCCCCATCATCCGGGGGGGCCCGGGGGTCGTCCCCCGCAAGCGGCGCGGTCAGCAGAAATAACAGTTGGCCTGGCTCCCGGAGGAGCCAGGCCAACTACACCGACGTTAACCGGGTGGAATCCAGGCTTCGGATGTGAAGCCGGAGGATTTAGGAGACGATGATGACCTTCTCGGCCTGCTGTCCCCGGTCACTCTGCGTGATCTCGAACTCGACCCGCTGGCCCTCTTCGAGGGTGCGGTAGCCGTCCGACTGGATCGCCGAGAAGTGGACGAAGACGTCCTTGCCACCGTCGACGGCGATAAAGCCGTAGCCCTTGTCCGGGTTGAACCACTTGACGGTGCCCTGAGCCATTCCAAACAACTCCCTAACTGCTGCTCGGGCTTCGAGCCCCGCCCTTGCAACCGCGGAACTCGTCGATCGCGACCCACGAGACTCCAACGCACGCTCACGCGCGCGTACCTGCCTTTGCGGGCAACGACCGGAAACGACCTTACCGCGTGCGCGGGGTTCATGGCGCCAGATAGCCACCAATCGCGTCAACGCGCACCGCATTGATCACCCGGGGTATCGCCAGCGGATTAGTAAGCCTTCTGGAAAGCAGCCAGCGTCGGCTTGATCGCCGTGGGGACGGTGACGGACGAGGCGACCGCGTCAAGGGTCTTGAGCCCGTCGCCGGAATTGATGATCACCGTCTCCGCGTCCGGGTCGAGTTGGCCGGACGCGAGCAGCTTGCGCAGCACGCCGACGGTGACGCCGCCCGCGGTCTCACCGAACACGCCCTGGGTGCGGGCGAGCAGCCGCATCGAGTCCACGACCTCCGCGTCGGAGACGTCGGCGACCGCGCCGCCGGTCCGGCGCACCACGTCAAGGACATACGGCCCGTCGGCGGGATTGCCGATCGCCAGCGACTTGGCGATCGTGTCCGGCTTGACCGGGCGCACCACGTCCCAGCCCTTGGCGAATGCCTCAGACACGGGCGCGCATCCGGTCGCCTGCGCCCCGAACACCCGCCACGGCTTCTCCTCGACGAGACCGAGCTCGACGAATTCGCTGAATCCCTTGTCGATCTTGACTAGCTGCGCCCCGGACGCGACGGGGACCACGATCTGGTCGGGGAGCCGCCAGCCGAGCTGCTCGGCGATCTCGAAGCCGAGCGTCTTCGACCCTTCCGCGTAGTACGGCCGCACGTTCACGTTGACGAACGCCCAGTCCTCGTGCTCGCCGGCCAGCTCGGACGCGAGCCGGTTCACGTCGTCGTAGGTGCCGTCCACGGTGACGAAGGTGCCGCCGTAAACGGCGGTCGTCAGGATCTTCTGCTCTTCGAGGTTGGCCGGCACCATGACCACGGACCGGATGCCCGCCCGGGCGGCCGCCGCGGCGACCGCGTTGGCCAGGTTTCCCGTCGACGGGCAGGCGAGCACCTTGAAGCCCATCTCGGTCGCGGCGGCCAGCGCCACCGCGACGACCCGGTCCTTGAACGAGTGAGTCGGGTTGCCGCTGTCGTCCTTGATCCATAGCCGGCGCATGCCGAGCTCGGCGGCCAGTCCGTCGGCGCGGATCAGCCTGGTGTAGCCGGGCTCGGTGGTCGGCCGGCTGGCGATGTCCGCCGGGACGGGCAGCAGCGGCGCGTAACGCCAGATGTTCTCCGGCCCCGCGAGGATGTCGGCCCTGGTGAGCCGCGGGAAGTCATAGCGGACCTCAAGCGGTCCGAAGCACTGGTCGCAGGCGTAGAACGGACCCAGTTCTGTCGTGTTACCGCATTCGCGACAGGAAAGTCCGGTGGCGTTCCCGAGCTTGGGGGTGCCAGGTGCGAGCGTGCCGTTAGTCTGCGTTGTCATGGGGCGAGGCCTCTCTCTCCCATCTTTCCAGCAGTCACCTTGACCGCGGGCCGGACTTGGCACCAGTCGCGCGCGGGCCTCGCCTTACTGAGGTGCGTTACCGCGATGGTTGCCGGGGCTTCACAGGGCCGATCCCTCCACCCCTCTGGATGAGGTATTCAGTTGTCTGGCCGGTGCCGGCGGGTCATGGCGACTTACCGGTAACAAGGGCTCGGTAACACTGTAACCGATCACGTGGCGGGCCCCAGCAAGGTGGTTCCAACGTGATTCATTTACCCTTGCTACATATGATGAACGACCCGAGTCGGCTGGTACTTGTCGCCTCGAACCGAGGGCCTGTCACGTACGGCCGCACTGAGGACGGGTCGCTGACCGCACGGCGCGGCGGCGGAGGCATGGTTTCAGGGATGACCTCCGGGCTGCGGGCCGTGGCAGCGGACGGCGCCGCGCTCTGGCTCTGCGCGGCGCTCAGCGACGCCGACAGACAGGCCGCGCGCCAGGGTCGGCGGGCGGCCGGCGGGCCGGGCGACGTCCCGGTGCGAATGCTCGACATTCCGGCGCAAGTACACGACGCCGCCTACAACGGCATCGCCAACTCCGTGCTGTGGTTCGTCCACCACCTGCTTTTCGATACGCCCACCCAGCCCGGCTTCGATGCCGAGTTCCGCCGGGACTGGGCCGCCTACGTCGAGTACAACGAGGCATTCGCGGCCGCGCTCGCGCAGGAGAGCACGGCGGACACCCGGGTCCTCATCCAGGACTATCACCTGGCGCTCGCGCCGCGAATGCTGCGCGACCGGTGTCCGGCCGCGCGGATCGCGCACTTTGAGCACACGCCGTGGGCGCCGCCCGAGTACTACCGGCTGCTTCCCGACGACGCGGCCACCGCGATCCTGGACGGCATGCTCGGCGCCGACCACGCGGGGTTCCTCGCGACGCGCTGGGCCGACGCCTTCCTCGACTGCTGCGAGACCGTGCTCGGCGCGAAGGTCACCAGGGACGGCGACGGAACTGGCGAAGTCAGCTACCGCGGGCGGGTGACCCAGGTGGCGGTGCACTCGCTTGGCGTGGACGCGGTAGAACTGCGCGCGAGAAGCCGCGGGGCCGACGTGCGAGCCCAGGCCGACGCCCTGGCGGGCCTCGCCCGCGGCCGCCAGCTCATCGTGCGGGTCGACCGCACCGAGCTTTCGAAGAACATCGTGCGCGGTCTGGCCGCGTACCGCGAGCTACTGCGGACCCGGCCGCAATGGCGCGGCCGGGTGACCCACCTCGCGTTCGCCTACCCGTCCCGCTCCGGCCTCCCCGAGTACCAGGCGTACACGGCGCGCGTGCACGAGCTCGCGGCGGAGATTACCGGGGAGTTCGCGACGCACGAGTGGTCACCGCTTATTCTTGATGTCCGGGATGATTACCCGCGCTCTCTTGCCGCGTGTGGACTCGCCGACGTGCTCTTGGTCAACCCAATCAGGGACGGCATGAACCTGGTCGCTGAGGAAGGACCGATCCTGAGTGAGCGCGGCTGTGCACTCGTCTTGTCGAGGGAAGCGGGCGCGGCATCGCTGATCGGCAAGGAAGCACTGCTCATCAACCCGTACGATGTGACCGCCACCGCCGAGGCACTGCACGCTGGCCTATCCATGCCGGTCAGCGAACGGCGCCGGAGGAGCGCCGCGATAGCCGATATCGCGTCTGCTCGCGCCCCTAGGCGCTGGCTGGCGGAGCAGGTAGAAGCGCTAGGCTGACACCGGGTGGTCCGGTGCCTCCCGTCGCTTCTAGCTGCGGGAATTAGCGTTGAACGGCCTCGCGGAAGGGATAGTGCTGTCACAATCGGACTTGTCGGAAACGTACTTTTATGGGAGCTAGCGTTTCCTATAATTCTGATCGACTAGAGTCGGTATCTCCTCGCCCCTGGCGAGCGGCTCGGAACTACCCGGAGCAGATGGGTTCCTTCATTGACAGTTGACAGCAAGCTGCCTGCGGCAGCCGGGCTCGGCCGCAGCGCACAGGAGGCCGCGGATCCCGCTGGCCTCCTGTTCGGGCGGCTTACGATGCTGCCGGCCCTGATTACCGCGCCGTTCCTGCTGACCAGCTTCCCCCTGCTTCTCCTCGGGTGGTTCAAGCCCGTCCCGGTTATTGTGCTCTGGCTGGCGCTGACCGCGATAGTGGTGCCGATCGCATGGCGCCGGATCCCTTCGGTGGCGGGGGCGCCCGACTACGGCACCGCGAGCGACGGGCGCGTGACCAAGACGCCGCCGTGGACCCTAATCACCCTGTTCGTGATTGCTCTTGTCTTCGGCATCCAGCAGACGGTCTATCACTCGCAGTTCGTCATCGTGATGCTCGACCCGGCGTCGTATATGCAGTTCGCCATCTGGATCGCGCACCACGCGAAGCTGCCGATCCCGACGAATGCACAGGCGTTCGGTGGTGCGCCCGACATCACTTTCAACAGCGCCGCGTTCTATAACGGACCGCAGTACCCCGGTGCCGCGAACGTGATCGTGCCGCAGTTCATGGCGGGGCTCCCGATGCTCCTGTCGCTCGGCGTCTGGGCGGGCGGCGTCCGGGTGGCGGTGTTCTGGGGACCCGTGCTCGGGGCGGCCGCGGTGTTCGTGTTCGGCGGCCTGGCCGCCAGGCTGATCGGGCCGCGGTGGCCGCCGGTCGCCGCGCTGACCCTCGCGGTCACCATCCCGGAGCAGTACACGAGCCGTTCGACCTTCAGTGAGCCGCTCGCGCAGATCTTGTTCCTCGGCGCCCTGTCACTCTGGATCGACACGC
>Ga0210395_10004943_pt1 | contig 10237 bp, 4 predicted proteins | sample IncBWH4OmetaG_FD_150861 | JGI IMG/M metagenome (GOLD analysis project Ga0210395, IMG submission 150861) | Forest soil microbial communities from Barre Woods Harvard Forest LTER site, Petersham, Massachusetts, United States - Inc-BW-H-4-O ...
CCTCATAAGTCATTTCATCCGCGTGCGGCGAACGTCCGTGATTGCGCAAATCGAGCGCGCAGACGTGGAATTTCTCTGTCAGGTCGGCCCCGACCGTCTGCCAGTTGCGCGACGAGCCGAGCAGCCCGTGCAGGATGACCAGCGGAGGATTACCCGCCCCGCCCAAATCGCGATGGAAAAGTTCTAACACAAATTTTTTCATGCTAAAATCAGAGGAGCAGGAGAACAAACCTATGCACCCACCTTACAGCAAAGTCCATTTCCGGCCAAACGAAGTGATAAATGTTTTCTGATTTTACACGAAGGTCGCCAAGGAACGCAAAGAGCCGTTGATATGCATCCGCTCTACAATAAAGCCCACGCCTGATCAGGCAAAGTAATCGGAGCGTCCATCGAAGTGCATCGACTCAAAGGTCCTGGCTTGATCGAGAGCATTTATGAAAAATGCATGATGCGTGAGCTCGTTTTGCAAAGCATCCCGGCAGTTCAACAGACTCCTGTCCTCATCGATTACAAAGGCCTGCAATTCGATGAATCCCTGCGCCTCGATGTTTTCGTGGATGGTTGCCTTATCGTTGAAATCAAAGCGGTGGAAAAAATCCTTCCGATTCACAAAGCCCAACTTCTTTCCTACATGAAGTTGCTTGATGTGCCGCTCGGCTTGCTGATCAACTTTCATGAGATTGTCCTAAGAAATGGCATCACCCGGCTTAGCCTGGAAGGCGCTGACCAACCTGAATCGCTTCGCGGCCCTTGGCGACCTTGGTGTAAAAATATCCGTGCTCTCCGTGCCTCTGTGGTTAATTATGAAGCCTTATGTCTGATCCCGAGAAAACGACCCCGATGATGCAGCAATACTTCGAGGTGAAGCGCGGGCTGCCGCCCGACACGCTGTTGCTCTTCCGCCTGGGCGATTTCTTCGAGATGTTTTTCGATGACGCCGCCACCGCCTCGCGGCTGCTCGGCCTCACGCTGACCAAGCGGCAGGAGACGCCCATGGCCGGGTTGCCCGCGCATGCGCTCGACACTTACGTGGGCAAACTCCTCGCCGCCGGGAAAAAAGTCGCGATCTGCGACCAACAGGAAGCCGCCCGGCCCGGCAAGCTCGTCAAGCGCCAGCTTACCCGCATCCTCACGCCCGGCACGACCCTCGCCGCCAGCCAGCTCGATGCCCAGCGCAACCATTACCTCGCCGCGCTTAGCCTCGACAAACACGGCCTGCACGCGGCCTGGCTCGACCTCTCGACCGGCGAATTCCGCGTGGCCACCGACGCGCACCTGGAAAATTTGCTCCCGGTCCTTTCCGCGCTGAATCCCGCCGAGATCCTGCTGCCCGAAGACGAGCTCGCGCGTTGGCAGGCCGCTCCGCATGAGCAGGTCGCTTTGCATGCGCTCCATCATTTCTGCTCTGCGCGCCTTTGCACCGGGCTGCCGGCTTACCAGTTTGAAACTTCGGCCGGCGCGCGCACCGTCGCGGATGCGCTCGGCGTGCTCAACCTGCAGGGCTTCGGCCTCGCCTCCAGCCACCCTGGCCTCGGCCCGGCCGGCGCGCTGGTTTATTACGCCACGGAAAATCTCTGCGCGAAGCCGGAAAATCTCCGCAGCCTGCAGGAATACCGCAGCGCGCGCACGCTGCTGCTCGATCCCGCCACCCTGCGCAACCTGGAGATTTTCCAATCGGTCCGCGGCACGCGCGAAGGTTCGCTGCTCGGCGCCATCGACCGCACGGCCACCGCCACCGGCGCGCGCTTGCTCGAACGCTGGCTCGCCGCACCCACCCTCGATCTCGCTGAAATCCAGCGCCGGCAGTCGCTCGTCGGCGAACTGCTCGGCCAGCCAGCACGCCTCGCTGCGCTGCGCGAATCGATGGCAAACATCCGCGACATCCCGCGCATCCTCGGCCGGCTGCAAAACCGCCTGCGCAACCCCCGCGAGCTCGGTGGCGTGCGCGACACGCTCGCCCAGCTCCCGGCGATTGGCGCCGAGCTGTCGGGTTTCGGCGGCGAACTCGCCGCCGGCTATCTGCCGAAACTGGGGGACTTTTCGCCTTTGCGCGAACTCCTGGCCCGCGCGCTCGCCGACGAACTCCCGGCCGATTTGCAGGAAGGTAATTTCATCCGCGCCGGCCACGATCCCGAACTCGACGGGATGCGCGCGCTCACCAGCGGCAACAAGACCTGGCTCTCCGATCTCGAAACCGCCGAGCAGCAACGCACCGGGATCAAAAGCCTGAAAGTGCGCTTCAATTCCGTCTTCGGCTATTACATCGAGGTCACCAAGGCCAACCTGCATCTCGTGCCCGCCGGCTATGTGCGAAAGCAGACGACCGCCAACGGCGAACGTTTCATCACCGACGCCCTCAAGCAGAAGGAAAAAGAAATCTTCCACGCCGAGGAAAATTCCCTCGCGCGCGAACTGGAATTGTTCAGCGCCCTGGTCGCGGCCGTGCTCGCCGAATCCGTGGCGCTGGCGCAGGCCGCCGAGGCCCTCGCGGAACTCGACGTGCTCGCCGGCTGGGCCGGGCTCGCCCGCGAATGGAATTATTGCCGGCCCGAGCTCGACGAGGGCAACGTGCTCGAAATCGCCGAAGGCCGCCACCCCGTCGTCGAGCAGATGATGAAGATCGAGCGCAACGGCCTCGCCGGCACGCAAGCGTTCGTGCCCAACGACACCCGGCTCGCGTGCGGCGACGCGCAGATCCTCCTGCTCACCGGCCCGAACATGGCGGGCAAATCGACTTACATCCGGCAGGTGGCGTTGATCACGTTCATGGCCCAGATCGGCTGTTGGGTGCCGGCCCAATCCTGTCGCGTCGGCCTGGTCGATCGGATTTTTTCACGCGTCGGAGCGAGCGACGACCTCGCGCGCGGCAACTCGACCTTCATGGTCGAAATGAACGAAACGGCCAACATCCTCAACAACGCCACCGACCGCTCGCTCATCATCCTCGACGAGATCGGCCGCGGCACCTCGACTTACGATGGCCTCAGCATCGCGTGGGCGGTCGTCGAGCACCTGCACCGCGGCCCGGAGCTCGGGCCGCGCACGCTCTTCGCCACGCATTACCAGGAACTCACGCAACTCGACAAGCACCTGCCCCGCCTGCGCAATTTCTCGGTCGCGGTGAAGGAATGGAACGACGACATCGTCTTCGTCCGCCGCGTCGTGCCAGGCGCGGCCGACCGCAGCTACGGCATCCAGGTGGCGCGCCTGGCCGGCCTGCCGACGAGCGTCCTCGACCGCGCGAAAACGATCCTGGCCCGGCTCGAAAGCGACGACACCTCGGTCGAACTGCCCGCGCCGCAGGCCCGCCCGAAGAAAAAAATTTCCGTCAAGCCCGCGGATGACGCGCAGCTTAATCTGCTCTGAGCACAGTGGACGTCCCCTGCTTCATCTAAAAACAAAGCGCCCGCCGCTGCATGCGGCGGGCGCTGAAGTGAGCGTGAACGATTATCGTTTAAGTTACGGACTGAGGTTGCTCGCCGTCAGCGAGCAATTGGCCGGGGTGGAATCCACTTCGAGATCCCACGTACTTAGGCTCGTCTGCTTGGTGCGGAAACCATAGTTGAGGCCTACCTTCAGTTCCGAACCGCCGGGCGGCGTCACATAAACCGAATAGGTATTGGCGGGGACGTTCACCACCAGGCGGAAATGGTAGGTTGCACCGGCCGAATACGGAATCTTTGAGGCCGCAGCATAGGCTGTCTTGTTGTAAGCATCGATGTAGCCCGACGGGTTGAAGCGCGCGATGCATGACAGGGCGCCATAGGAAGTGGCCGCGCCCTTGGATAGCCCGACCACCGCGTTCTCCGGCGAAGCCGAAGGCGTTGCATCAAACGTGGCGGTAAAGGTTCCCTTCTGGGCCGAGGTCAGGCCCAGTGAATGGAATCCGTTGCCGGACGAGCCGGTCAGAAGCCCGGGGAGCGTGACCCTAAAGATCACTCCATAGTTGAACGCGCCTCCCCCTCCCGACGTGCCATAAAAGTTGCCGTCGCTGCCCTGAATAACGGCAATGGTTCCAGCCCCGTTGGCACCGTCAAACGATACCGTGGGGCTAATGACACCGGCGGGGGTCATTGCAAAGAGGATGCCGTTGTTAGCAGAGCCTCCTCCAGCCACGCCGTAAAAATTGCCGTCACTGCCTTTCAGCAAGTTGCCGCTGGGATATAATCCATCGAAGCCCATGAAAGAGGCCAATGATGTAAAGACTCCGGTCGGGGTTATTTTAAAAGCCGTGCCTTCGTCGTCGACACCTCCATCGCCGGTCAATCCATAGAAATTGCCGTCGTTGCCCTGCACCAAACCTCCCGAAGGATTGGAGCCATTGGGATAGCTCCCGTCAGAACCTCCTTCAAAGACATACAAGTTGGTCAAAACGCCGGACGGAGTCATCTCGAAAACGGTGCCGTTGCTGCCAAAGCCTCCCGTCGTGGTCGTGCCATAGAAATTGCCAGCACTATCCTGGACCAAGTTACAGTTGGGAGCGCCCCCATAAACAGGGCCATCGAACGAATACAAGGTGGTCAAGACACCGGACGGAGTTATCTTAAACACCGTGCCTATGCTGTTGCTGCCACCGTCGTGGGTCGTGCCATAGAAATTGCCGTCGCTGGCCTGCATCAGAGCGGCCTCAGGATTGGCCCCGTTGGGGCCGGCGAAAGAAACCAGAACGGTCAAAACGCCAGCCGGTGTCATCTTAAACACCGTGCCCATGCCATAGCTGCCGCCGCCCGCCGTGCCGTAAAAATTCCCGTCGCGACCCTGCAGCAGAGCGGAAGGATTGTTCACGCCAGTGCTGGAACACGAAGCCAGAACCGTGATAACGCCCGATGGCGTCATCTTAAAGATCGTCCCCGAACCGTTGCTGCCCCCGAAGCCCGTCGCACCATAAAAATTGCCGTCACTTCCTTGCGTCAGGGCCGTGTACGACCGGGTCCCGACGTTCCCGGTCGTGGAAAAATCGTTGAGAACGTCCAAGGCGACCGCCGGCGCCGACGAGATGGAATAGACACCGCCAGCCGTTGGTCCACCGGAATATACCCCCGTCTTATAGGCGATGGCCTTGAGCACCACCGTGCTATCGACGCTGACTGGCCCGGTATAGGGTGCGCCATTGTAAATTACGCCATCGGATTCGAACGGTGTGCTGCCATCGGTTGTAAATAAGATGGAAGCGCCGCCGGTCGCCGACTTAATGGTCACGGTCTGGGCATTCGCATAAGTTCCAGGAGCAGGACTGAGTGTCGGCGCCGTTGGGCAAGGCGGAAGGACAAGCGTATAAAGGCCGCTGCTAGCCATTGGGCTGTCGATATAGCCGCTTTTATACGCCGTGGCTGAGACGGTGGTGTCCGCTCCGATCAAAAATGGGCCGGAGTAGAGAGTGCCGTAGCTTTCAGTCGGCGTGCTGCCATCGGTGGTAAAACGAATAGAAGCGCCGGACGTTGCGGTGGAAATCGTCACCATTGGCCCGGCCGTGTACGTACCGGCCGCGGGACTGAAGGTTGGAGCGGCCGCCTGGGGATCAAATGCATAGGTGGCGCTGTTCACCGAGCTGGTGGTCAAACCGCTTTCGTAAGCGACCGCTTCAACCGTGATATTCTGGTCGACTGTGACCGGGCCGGAGTAAAGGCTGCCGGACGACTCGGTTGGGGTACTGCCGTCAGTCGTATAGCGGATGGTGGCACCGGGAGTTGCGGAAACGATCGATACGGTCTGCGTGCTGCCGCGCAAATAATTGCCCGCCGGAGGGAAGAAGACCGGCGACACCACTTGGGACCAATAGCCTCCAGCCAGCGCGGTGACCAGTTGATTGGCGATGGGAGTACCCAAACCAGTGACCAAATCATAGCCGGGACCGGCGGAATACGCTCCATCGCTTCCTGAAACGATATCGTGAAAATAGCCGCTGTAATTATCGGTCGCCAGCGAATAAAAATCGCTGGGTATCGCATTGATCGAATTCGAACGCAGAGAATATGCGAGGGCGCCAAGCGCGGCCCATTGGGGGGCACCCATGCTTGTGCCGCCCACTTGCAACCAACCGGCATCTGTCAGATACACCGGAACGCCGGTATTGGGGTCGGCGTCGTAAGCGACATCCGGAACGCCGCGACCCGGGCCGGCCCAAAATCCGTCCTGACTGTACGGTTCCGTTTCGTAAATGCTGGGGCCGCCGCCGCTGCCGGGCCAGGCTGTTTCCGAACTGTAATTGCCTGACGAGTCAAGTTGAAGCGAGGTGCCACCGACCGCAACCACCCCCGGCGAACAGGCGGGATAGTTCACCCCCGCACCGCTGTCGCCGGACGCAGCATAATAATTTTCCCCCGGGACGGAAAAATGATAATCCGAAGACGTTTCAGTGGAATATTCCGGCCCGCCCCAGCTCATCGAAATCTCGGTGGCGCCGTTGTTCACGGCGAAATCCACCGCAGCCAAGAGGTCCGCAGTGGCGTCGGATTTGGCGGCCACCACCATAAGGGTCGCGCCCGGAGCAATGACATGCGCCCATTCGACATCGAGCGATGTTTCCACCGCCCAATTTGGATAATTGGGATCCGTGGGCGGCGTACCTTCAGGATAATATATCTGAACGGTCGGGCTTTGAAGGTTAAAAGCCGAACAAAACGTATTCAAATCGGCCTGGATGGTAGAACTGCCATAAGCTTCGACGAGCGCAATAACCTGACCTTGTCCCGTCGTGTTGGTGATTAAGTCGAATCCGTAGGCGTGGCGCAGTTGTTGGGGGGTGTAGCCGTTGCCCGTCGGACTCGAAAAGTCGAAGGGTGTCGTCGCGAAATGAATGGGCGGATGCATCCTATGGCCGGACGGGATGACTTCGTTGCGGAGATCGGCCGCGTGGTCGGCCCGAGACAGGCCGGCCGCGGCGGAGAAGGAGAACAGACAACAAGTCAACGAGAGCAGTGTTTTAATTTTGGTTTTCATTTTTATTTAAGAGGAAACGTTTGAATCGTTGGCAAACCAAAGTTCATATATGAACTTTTATTTCACCTGTGAATCACGCTCAAAAGGGATTTCCGCACCGCCTCTGTCAAATGCTAACGGACCTTCACAAAAATAATTACCTAGCTAATCGGCGGTAGAAACACCGTTAAGTTTCTGTTGTTAGATAACCCCATTATATTTCGTCTTATAACATTACACCATAGTTGCTTACCCGACTTAAACGAGGTCCTTCGCGGGAGCCGCATTACGGTGAAAAACGGTCACCAGATTGTTGCATTGGAAAGCCGTCGCCCGGTCGAGCATGCTCGACCGGGCCGAAACAGATCCTGCCCGGCTGGAGAGCGATGACACCTCGGTCGAGCGACCCGCGCCACCGGCCCGCTCAAAGAAAAATTTTTCCGTCAAGCCCGCGGATGACGCGCAGCTTAATCTGCTCTGATCTCAGTGAATTTTAACCACAAAGGATCACAAAGAGCGCAAAAAAGCGGGCGGGATGTCTTTTGCAGAAATGCTTTTCGTGTTATTTTCTGGGATCCTTGTGATCCTTCGTGGCTAAAATTCGTTAAGTCAGGGTAGGCACAGAAGCAGGCCGTTTCCGAAATTGGAGCCTATCGGGTTAACGATTCGACCAGGGTGTTCAAATCGGTGGTGGGAAGCTGGCAGACGTAGTTTTGGCACACATAAGCGGTGGCGTTGCCCTCTTTGGCCGGGAGGGAATTATAAAACGGCGCATGTTGGGCAAAGAACGCTTTACTGTCCGTTCCATTGACCAAAACGAGCGTGCGATAAGGGGCAAAAAGTTTTTGGGTCTCGCGGATCATGGCCTTGCCATCAGCGGCGTCGGCACTCCCGGCGATGACCACCTCCTGCGAGGGGCTTAGGTCGTAGGCCGCCGCAACCAGCATTTGGGGCGAAGCTCCAGGGGCCTCCGTCAGCTGTGCGGAAAACGCACCCAGCAGCTTTTCGGCCTGCTGTTGTTTCGTTTTATCATCAAACAGGCGGCCCAAACGAAGCAGGTTCAGCGCGGCAATCGAATTGGCCGCGGGCTCGGCTTCATCCTCCACCTCCTTGTTGCGGAGCAGAAGATTGGGATCGTCCGCCGCGGCGTTAAAATAACCTCCATTCGTCGAGTCCCAGAAAAGCCGATCCTGGCTGGACTGAAGATCGAGGGCCCAAGCAAGCCAATGGGTGTCCAGTGAAGCGTCGTAAAGATCCAAAAGCCCTTGGATCAAGAAGGCATAATCATCGGCGAATCCAGCCGTGGGCATGGGGCCTTTGTCATAGGCGCGCAACAAAGTGCGGCTGCCGGGATCATAGAGATGCTCCTCGATGAAACGGGCCGCCTCTTTCGCTGCGTCGAGGTCCGCCTTGTCACCGATTGCTTCATAGGCTTTGGCGAAAGCGGAAATCATCAGGCCATTCCACGCCGTGATGATCTTGTCGTCCTTCCGCGGTCGGGGTCGCTTGGCCCGGGCGATGAGCAGCTGGCTCCGGGATTGGTTCAATCGTTGTTTAATCTGGTCCGGAGACTGGTGAAATTGCGCGGCCGCCTCGGCCAGGGTGTGTTTTTGGAAAAGGATGTTTTTACTCTGGAAATCTTCCCCGTGGTCGGACGAAACATTGCCTCCCTGCTCCACGCCATAGATAAAATCGAAGAGGGAGGCATCCGCGGGATTGAGCACCGCGTTAACCTGGTCGTTCGTCCAGACGTAGTAGGCCCCTTCGCTCCTCTCGGTTGACGCTGCCGTGGGCAGGCTGTCGGCATCTTCCGCCGAATAGAAGCCTCCTTCCGGATCGGTCATGTCCTTTTTCACATAATCGAGGATGTCGCGGGCGACCGAAAGGTAGATGACATCGTGGGTTATCTGGTAAGCCTCGGTATAGGCGACGGCGAGCTGAGCCTGGTCGTAGAGCATTTTCTCGAAATGAGGCACAAACCAGATTCCGTCGGTCGCATACCGATGAAAACCACCGCCGAGCTGATCGTGAATGCCGCCAGCCGCCATTTTTTTGAGCGTAAAAAGAATCATCGCCAAGGCCTGGCCGCCCTGCGGTGACGAAGCGCCATTCCGTGCATAGAAATGGGCCAAAAACTCCAAGATGACGGGGCGCGGAAACTTTGGCGCGTCGCCAAAGCCGCCTTCCTGGGCATCGAACCGCGAAGCGAACTTCTCGAACTCTTTCTCTAAAAGCGCCGCGTCGAGGGGAACGGCCGGGGCGGTCTTTTGATTCGCGAAGGCCTGGAGTTTGGCGGTGATGTCACTCGCCTGCTGCCGAAGATCCGGCTCATGGTCGCGCCAATCATCGCTCACCTGGACCAAGACCGACATCAGGCTGGGCAGCCCTTCCCGTTCTTCGGACGGGAAATAGGTTCCTCCCACAATGGGCTTCAGGTCGGGCGTGAGCCAGACGGTCATCGGCCAGCCGCCGCTTCCCGTCGTCGCCACCACGAAAGTCATGAAGACGTTATCGAGATCGGGCCGTTGTTCCCGATCGACCTTGATGGCGACGAAATGATTGTTGAGGAATTTGGCCGTCGCGAGGTTTTCAAAAGACTCTTTTTCCATCACGTGGCACCAATGACAGGTGGAATAGCCGATCGAGAGAAAGATCGGCTTGTTTTCCTTTTTGGCCTTGTCGAACGCCTCCTGGCCCCAGGGATACCAATCGACCGGATTATGCGCGTGCTGCAGGAGGTAAGGCGATTTTTCGTGGATCAGCCGGTTGGTATAGCGTTCGGTTGGCGCCGCCGGATCGACGGACGGGGCGGAGAAAACGCCGCCGCCGCCCGATTTCGAAACCGAGGCCGTGGGCCAGCGCTTTACGATCAAACCGACCGACAAAAGCCCGAGAACCGCAGCGAGACTGGTGAGGAAAGTTTTCAAATATGTACAACTTTAGGTCATTTCAGTGGGGTCGGGCCTCTGCTTCATTAATCATGTAAATTAATGAACTGGCCGTCAAATCGCAGCACCTCATGCTGTGCCTTTTACTTTAGCTAACTCAGCACTTCACTCCTGCGTGAATTCGGATGGGGTCATGTCTTGACTCTTGACAAACTTCATTGGTGGGCAGGCCACATTTTCTTAAACCGGAGGACACAGAGGTAAGCTTGCCACGACCGCTACCTTGCTCAATCTCCAATTTTGACATAGCCCGTTCGACAGGCTCAGGGCCCAGAGCAAAGTCGAGGGGCTTGGGCGGTCGCATCTCTACCTAATTCGATCTAAACTTCCGCAGATGAAAGAGGCTGCAGAACTTCTCAAGGGTTGAC
>Ga0210395_10004944_pt1 | contig 10236 bp, 5 predicted proteins | sample IncBWH4OmetaG_FD_150861 | JGI IMG/M metagenome (GOLD analysis project Ga0210395, IMG submission 150861) | Forest soil microbial communities from Barre Woods Harvard Forest LTER site, Petersham, Massachusetts, United States - Inc-BW-H-4-O ...
GACCTGGTGGTCGTCGGTACGGTGGATGAAGATTTTGCGGTGGAGAGCAATCGCGGCGACATCATGCTGCTGGGGAATACGTCGTGGATGATCCATCGCATTGAGACCAACGCGGGGCGGATGCTGGTGCAGGATGCGCACGGGGCGCCGCCGACGGTGCCGTTCTGGCGCGGCGAGGCTCCGGCGCGGACCCAGGAATTATCGGCGCATGTGGGAGATCTGCGGGAAAAGATCGGCGAGATGCTGCCGCGCACTTCGCCGGTTGGATTTTCGGCGACGCAGCCGGAAGTCGCGAACGTCGTCGGTTTCCTAAAAGAAGAATGCGGGCTGGATGACTCCGGCGCAGAGCAGATGATCGAGTATGTGCTGCAGGGCCGAGCGGTGCTGGGAGCGGTGCCTACGCAGAAGACTATCATCGCTGAAAGATTTTTCGACGAAGGCGGCGGGATGCAGTTGGTGATTCACGCGCCGTTCGGTGGGAGGATCAATAAAGCGTGGGGCCTGTCACTGCGCAAGCGGTTTTGCGTGGGATTTAATTTTGAGTTGCAGGCGGCGGCTACCGATAACGGACTGAACATTGCGCTGGCCGAGCAGCATAGTTTTCCGCTGGCGGATGTTTTTCATTTCTTGCAGGCCGATACGGTGCAGCCGATTCTGGAGCAGGCGGCGCTGGACTCACCGATTTTTGCGACGCGCTGGCGCTGGGATGCAAACCGCGCGCTGGCGCTGCTGCGCTTTCAGAATGGCAAGAAAGTTCCGCCGCAGATTCAGCGCATGCGCTCCGACGATCTGCTGGCGTCAGTGTTTCCGGACGCGGCGGCCTGTTTTGAAAACATTGAAGGCGAGCGCAAGATTCCCGATCATCCCCTGGTGGGCGAGGTAATGAAAGATGTGCTCACCGAGGCGATGGACGTCGGGGGATTGAAGTCGCTGCTGCGGGGGATGGCTTCGGGTGAGATTCGCGTGCTGGCGGTGGATACGCCGGTGCCGTCGCAGTTTTCGCACGAAATTCTGAATGCGAATCCGTATGCGTTTCTGGATGACGCACCGCTGGAGGAACGTCGGGCACGCGCGGTCAACATGCGGCGCATGCTGCCGGAGTCGGTGCTGGAGGAAGTGGGTGGCCTCGACGAGGGAGCTATCGCGCAGGTGCGCGAAGAAGCCTGGCCGGATGTACGCGACGCGGATGAGTTGCATGATGTGCTGCACACGCTGGTCGCTCTGCCGGAGCGCAGCACTCTCCACATAAACCTCGCTCAGGGCCATTGGTCGTCTTATTTTGAGCGACTGGTGAATGAAGGGAGAGCGGGCGTGGCTGTCGTCGCCGCGGCCGAGACGGCCCCGGGACAGCCGGCGGGACGCCGGCGCTACTGGGTTGCCGCGGAGCGGGGGAGGAGTTTTGCGGCGCTGTTTCCGGCGGCCGTGTTTGAGCAGAGTCTCGCTGACGTCGAAAGTTCATCGATTACTCGCGAGGATGCGTTGCTCACTCTGGTTACGGGGTGGATGTCGCATCTGGGGCCGACCACTGCGTCAGAGCTTGGAAATATCTTAGGGCTTTCTGCTTCCGACATCGAAAAGGCGTTGTTGCGGATGGAGGCCAGCGGGACTGTGCTGCGCGGTAACTTCAGTGGTGCTGCCTCGCGGGCGGGGGCGCCCGCGCCACATTCCGCGGTCGAGCTGCGCTCGACTGGACAGCCAGGGGCGGCCGTCCCCACACAATCTGTTCCCGCGCAAACGCATGAGATCGAGTGGTGTGAGCGGCGGTTGCTGGCGCGGATTCACCGGCTGACGGTCGGAATGCTGCGCAAGCAGATTGAGCCGGTCACAGCGGCGGCGTTCATGCGCTGGCTGCTGCGCTGGCAGCATGTGGCTCCGGGGTCGCAGGTAACAGGAGAGCGCGGGGCACTGGAAGTCTTGCAGCAGTTGCAGGGATTCGAGATTCCCGCGAATGCGTGGGAGCGCCAGGTCTTGGCGCGAAGGATCGCCGATTACGATCCGGCGTGGCTGGATCAGCTTTGTCTCACCGGAGCGGTGGGTTGGGGAAGGTTGTCGCCGCATCCCGCGACGGTGGATGCGGGAGGGCCCCCGGCAAACGGTTCTTCCGAAAACGCGCCGGTGGCCCGGCAACGCCGCGTGATTCCGACCAGCGTCGCGCCGATTACATTTTTTGTGCGCGAAGAAGCGGACTGGATGATTCCGCGACACGCGGCCGGCGACGAAGCGGAGACCCGCGGGCTAAGTCACGGAGCGCAGTTGGTGCTGGAGTTCCTACGCCAGCGTGGCGCATCTTTCTTTGCCGATATCGTTCGCGGCACCGGCAAGCTCAAGGCGGAGATCGAGACCGGCCTTTGGGAATTGGTAGCCGCGGGTTTGGTGACCGCCGATGGGTTCGACAATCTGCGCGCGCTGATTGATCCCAAGCGGCGCGCCGGGCAGGGCAGCGGCCGCAGCACGCGACCGCGGCATAGTTCGGGGCGGTGGGCCCTGCTGCACGCCGACGCGGCGGTGGAACGACCGCGCGCGGTCGAGGCCGCCTGCTGGATGCTGCTCCGCCGCTACGGAATTGTCATTCGCGATCTGCTGGCACGCGAGTCGAATTTGCCTCCCTGGCGCGAGTTGCTGATGGCTTTCCGCCGGCTCGAAGATCGTGGCGAGATTCGCGGCGGGCGGTTTGTTGATGGATTTCTGGGGGAACAGTTTGCCCTGCCGGTTGCCGTGGAGTCGGTCCGCGGCATGCGCGGGCTCCCGTTAAGCGGGGAGACGATGACGCTGTCGGCGGCGGATCCGCTGAATCTGGTGGGGATTCTGGTCCCCGGCGATCGGGTGCCGGCGATTTCTGGCAGGATAGTGAGTTATCGAGATGGGATCGCGGTCGGGGCGGCGGATCAGGCTTTGGTTGGTGAGGCGGCGGCTGGCTAGCTTTTTTGTGTTTTGGTTTGGCACGAACTTTAAGGCTCGCGCTCTTCAGGAGTTGTGGCAGCGGCTCACAGGGCAGAAGGTCACATGGGGGCACGCACCCTGCCAGGAAATAAAAAAACCAGAAGCTCGATGAGGGGGTCCCCCGAGCTTCTGGCCGCCGACCTCGGCTGAAATTACAAGAAAGCGCTTCCCCCGTCGCTTTTTGCCGAGCATCCGCCGTCTGAATAAGAAGCAAGCGGGATTCCAATCCTTCGAGCGAGCCTCGCTCGTTCCCGGAAGCGCCGCTTAACTCTTGCATTCAGAGATCGTTAGAGCCATCTTAGGATTACCGGGAAAGATCACCCGCCGGCGCCGCAGGATCGCAAAAAGCTATCTGAACAGATAGTCGCTCTAGCTGTTCGGATATTGGAAATGGTTCTGGCGGAGCATGCATTTCCGTCCCCACTGTGATAAGAAGTTCTGCACGGAATGGGAGGCCCTGATTGGAGACCCTGATTGCGCCCTAGACTCTTGGTGATTGCCGGCCCCTCAAAAGACTCAACCATTCCGCTAACCGAAAGCGAAGCCACGCTGGGCCGCGATCCCACGAACGCGGTGGCGGTGGCCGATGTGTCGGTGTCGCGAAAACACTGCCGCCTGCGCCGCGACGAAGACGACCGCTTTCACATCAAGGATTTGGATAGCCGCAACGGCACCATCGTGAATGGGCTGGCGGTGAAGGAACAGTGGCTGCGGCACGGAGATGAGATTGCCACCGGCGACTCGGTGTTTTTATTTCTGACCGAGGACGAAGACCAACCGCTTCCCGCCAGCCGCGTGGAGTTCGATGACAGCCATTTCTCGGCTGAGACCAAACTGATTCATCCCAGGGAAGTGCTCTACCTGCAGCCGGAGCGCTTGCTGCGGGAACTGCCGGCGACCTCGGCGGTGGCGCGCAATTTGAATGCGCTGCTGAAGATCAGCCGCGTGGTGCATGCCATCCGCGATCTGGAGGAATTGCAGGCGCAGTTGCTGGATTTAATTTTTGAAGTCGTGCCGGCTGGGCGGGGCGCGATCCTGCTGGCGGAGGGTACAGCCCAGGAGTTCAGCTGTCTGTATGCGCGAACCCGCCAGGCCGGACAGCCGCAACTGGTGCGGGTGAGCCGTACGATTGCGCGCCAGGTCATGCAGGAGAACGTCGCAATTCTGGGCGTGGATGTTCCCACCAGCGCCGCGCTCCGCGACGTTGAAAGTCTGGTTGCGTCCGAAGTTCGATCCCTATTGTGCGTGCCCCTGACTGTGTTTCAGCGCGTGATCGGATGTATTTACCTCGACAGCACGAACGCGACTAACCGCTTCCACGAGGACCATCTGCAACTCCTGGCCGCGATTGCGGGGATTTCCGCGGTGGCGCTGGATAATGCCCGGCGTCTGCAATGGCTGGAACAGGAGAACCAGCGGCTCACCACGGAAGTCAGGCAGGAGCAGAACCTGGTGGGTGAAGGCCCGCGGATGCAGGAGATTTTTCAGTTTCTGGCCAGGGCCGCGCCCAGCGAGTCGACGGTACTGATCGAAGGCGAAAGCGGAACCGGCAAGGAACTGGCAGCGCGGGCGCTGCATCGCAACAGCCCGCGGGCGACCAAGCCTTTTGTGGCCATCAACTGCGCGGCGATTCCGGAAGCTTTGCTGGAGAGCGATTTGTTCGGCCACGAGCGCGGCGCGTTTACCGGCGCGGCGGTGCAGAAAAGAGGACGCCTGGAAGTTGCCGACGGCGGCGTGGTGTTTCTCGATGAGATCGGAGAGTTGGTACCCGCGCTGCAAGTAAAACTGCTGCGCGTTCTGCAGGAGCGCGAATTCGAGCGCGTCGGCGGGACCCATACCATCAAGGTCGACATTCGCTTGATCGCGGCCACCAATCGCGACCTGAGCGCAGCCGTTCGCACCGGCGATTTTCGCCAGGATCTTTATTACCGGCTGGCCGTGGTGCGGCTGACCATGCCTCCGCTGCGCGAGCGCCGGGAAGACATTCCGATGCTGGTGCGGCATTTTCTGCAGAAATATGCCAAGCGCAGCAACGTGAAACCGAAACCGGTGTCCCGCGAAGCCATGGCCGCCTTGGTGAATTACGAGTGGCCCGGCAACGTCCGCGAACTCGAAAACGCCATCGAGCGCGCGCTGGTGATGGGATCGTCCGACGCGGTGCTGCTCGAGGATTTGCCGGAATCGCTGCTGGAACAGGAGTCGGCGGCGGAGATGCATGAGGGGAAATATCATGCGAGCCTGAAGGAATTGAAGAAGCAATTGATCATCGACGCGGTCGAGCAGACGCGCGGGAATTACGTGGAGGCGGCGGGAATTCTGGGAGTGCATCCGAATTATCTGCACCGGTTGATTCGGAATTTGGGATTGAAAGAAACGCTGCAGAATGGGTTGCGAGGAAGGAAGTTTTCGGCGTAGCCTCCAAGGCGATGCAGCTTTCTGAGGACCTCGACCCCCGGCTCTTGCCTCGAAAGGGCGCGGCTTCTAGTGTGTGCGTGAGAACTGGATTTCGGACAATCCGGTGGAACGCCATGCCCAAGAATTTAGCCCCAGAGGGGCGAGCGAACTTAGCCCAGCGCTTAAGCGCTGGGTAAAGTGGGATGACAGAACCAGTCCCGGAGGGACGGCACAGGTTCTCGCGCACACCCATCAAAACGCTCTTTTCAGTTGAGTTGCCAATTTCGCAAAAAGGGGCCGGGATGACAAATAAAATGGGAGCTACAATTTCCGCGAGTGATTGCCTGTTGTTATTGCGCGGATGGGGTGAGTCCAAGAGACGTGTGCGCGCAGTTCTTACGCATCCAGCAGCATCCTTCGCTGTTTTTGGGACGATATATTCCGCCAACGAGACCGGATTTGCCGTATCCGTAGACGAGGGGAGCATGGTAGCAGCATCACTAATTGGCTGTAAGTGCGGCTTTCTTGATCTACCCAAAGGCGAGAGCGTCTTGGGCGAGGAAGTGGAATCAGGAATAGTGGCCGTGCGGGAAGGCTTCGAAATAGCCGTCATGCTCTTGCGAGATTGAGAACGGGGTTGCATTAGCACGACCTCTGTCGCATTTCTATTTGCTACTCGTGGAGTTTTGCAGCCAAGTGCTGCATGAAGTCGTCTGTGTGATCTAGTACTCGCCGCGCCTCTCTCTCATCGTATGATCGCCGTCCATGCATAACGTGATTCCGCCAAGCGTCTTTGAAGAACATGAAGTGTGTAGCTGACTTTGAATAAAACTCCTGCTCCTCAACCTTCTGCTGCGATTTCGGTAACGACTTCAAGGCTTCAATCTTAGACTCTATTTGCTCGATGACGTTGTGCCACTGCTCCAAGCCAAACGGCAAACCAAAAACCGCTGCCAGTGCTCTCAATCCATGCTCCAAGACGCGCATGCAGTGGAAAACACAGGCAGTACCCAAACCAAATGCAAAGCACGTTCCAGCGTCCCGTACCTCTTGCTTTGCGGACGGGAACGCTTTATTGACTTCCTCTCCGAAAAGCATTTCCTGTTCAAAGGCGTAGGCTCGCTCAGAATAGACAAAAACAAACAGACACTTGCTGAGTTCAGCATAAAATGCGATTTCAAAGCTGAAGATGCAGTGAGTCACGTCACTTCTAGTAACAGGGCGATTAGTGAAATTCTCAATGTAGACTCCGAGAAACTCGGTACATACCGACAATTCAAGCTGTTCGCAGTGGGTTCTGATTACGCCCAATTGCTCAATCACGGAGTCTCTCGCTACATCGTTGATGCCCTGTTTCGAGACCACGAGGACGCCCGACTGCTCACCGTACTCGGCGGACATTCTATGCAGAGCCCTGCCGATAGCCACGTAATTTTCTGCGCTGACTCTTAACATCTCGAGCAGGGACACCACCCCGTAGGGTTTATCTTCCCAAGGAATGGTCTGAGATACAACTTTTGGGTTCCGAAATAGCGACGGATGAGGATATGCGCCTTTCAGAAATGTCACGACCTCAGAGCGAAGTCAAGGCGAAGTAGCCTCTCGCGCAAAAAATCGATACATACCGGCGGGCGTCAAGCGCTCTGGGGACGTCCCAAGGGAGGGACTTTCATTCAAGGCAAGGACAATTGAAGCAGCCGGGCGGGGTCGAGGTAGGTGCCTTGCCAGCGGACGGCGACGTGGAGATGCGGGCCGGTGGCGCGGCCAGTGCCACCGCTGAGGCCGATTTCCTGGCCGCGGGTTACGGGGTCTCCTTCTTTCACTTTGAATTCGGAGAGATGGAAGTAGAGGGTGAGGAGTCCCTGGCCGTGGTCGATCACCACGCAGTTGCCTTCGAAATAGAGGAAGCGGGCCAGCAGCACGGTGCCGGAATTCATGGCCGCGACCGGGGTTCCGGTGGGGACGCGGAAATCCAGGCCTTGATGTTCGCGTTGGGCGACACCGTTGAAGATTCGCTGCGAACCGTAGACGTCTGAGATGGCGGCGTCGGCGGGCGCGGTGAAGTTGCCGTCCCATCCGCGGTCGGGCGTGACGCGATTCAGGTAGTCCTGCTTGATCTTCTTGCTTTCCTCGGCTTGTTGTAGCTGCTCAGGATTGGGCTCGGTGAATTTCTTTTCGACCGTGAGCTCCACCTTGATCTGAGGATAGTGGGCGCGGGCGACAGCGAACGTACGGGTGAAGGTTAATGGAGTTCCGCTGGTCTTGGGTTGCGCGGTTAATTCGAGCGGGTACTTTCCCGGGGTGGTATCGAAGGGTACGCCAGCCAGCGCGAACCACGTCCTGGTCGACGCGTTGTAACTGAACGTGAGTTGGTGGGCGCGCCAGGTGCCGGTGAGCGATTCGATTTTGACCGGCGGCTTCACCTGAAACAGAACGGGAGCGCCGTTGACCAGTTGGGTGGGTTGGGCCTGAACGGTCCAACTGGCGGCGGAGGCAAGTGCGGTGTGACAGAGGAGTAATGCGCAGGTTGCGACGAGCCAGACACAGCATCGCCCCGGCTGCCACGCCTCGCGCGGACGGACAGCCGAGGGCGGCTGTCCCCACATTTGTTGCTCTGGCTTTGGGGGCGTCACTTTACCAGCGTAGCACTTTGCGGAATTGCGGCGTCTATAATCGCGGCCATGCGAATCCGGGTTCTCACGGGCTTGTCGATCTTGTTGTTGAGCGGCATGGGACTTGCTCAGACGTCGGCGCTTCATGCCGATCTGGTGGTGGTGCTCAAGAAGGAGCGCACGCTGCAACTGATGAGCCAGGGGAAAGTGATCAAGACCTACAAAGTGGCTTTGGGCGGGAATCCTGAAGGAGCGAAGACGCGGCAGGGAGATCACAAGACTCCCGAAGGAGTCTACGTTCTCGATTCGCGCAATGCGCACAGCCAGTTTTACAAGTCGCTTCACATTTCGTATCCCAGCGTGCGCGACCGTGCGGCGGCGCGGGCGAAGGGCGTTTCACCGGGCGGGGATGTGTTTGTGCATGGACTGCCGAACGGGTACGGTTGGGTTGGGGCGGGGCACCGGGCGAAGGACTGGACGGATGGGTGCATCGCTGTCACCGATCAGGAGATCGACGAGATTTGGCGAGCCGTGGCGGACGGCACCCCGATCGAAATCCGGCCATAGCACGGTGGCCGTTAATTTCTCTTTCCAAGGCACCCTTGGAGAGCGTATCTTTCTGTGTTTCCTTAAACCTCACTGCAATGGGAGAGTCTTCTATGTTTGTGCGGATGGGCCTGTTCCAGTTTCGTCATCTTCTCTCTGCTCGCCGACTTGGTGGGAATAGGAGAGTCGCGGGATTCTGCGGTGTGTCGTCATTGGTGCCGGTTCTGGGGATGGTGCTGTTGGTTGGAGCGCCGCTCTTCGCGCAGCTGAAGACCACGGTAAAAGTAGATCCGAGCAAGGGTCAGGCGGTGTTGTACACGACCTCGATTGGCGTGGCGGGGGATCGTTGGGACGCCAAGGCGTTTGATCCGGCGACGGTGAAACTGCTGCAGGATATCGGAATCACCAGTCTGCGATTTCCCGGCAATAACGGCATCGATGCGCTGTATCACTGGTCGACGGGGGCAGTGACCAATCCGTATACCAATGACCGCGCGCCCGCTTTCTCAACCGAAAGAAAATTTCCCGCCATCGTCCCTGTGATCGACAAAATGGGAACCGGGGTGATCACAGTCAACTACGGCACGAATCTAGACGGCACCGGTCCGGGCGAACCGGCAGAAGCTGCGGCCTGGGTCGCCTACACCAACGGCAAACCCGCCAATACGCAGGCCATCGGCAAAGATTCCAAAGGCAACGACTGGAAGACGGTCGGCTACTGGGCCAGCCTGCGCGCGGCCACTCCGTTACCCACCGACGACGGCTTCAACGTCTTGCGCATCGGCCATCCCGAGCCCATCGGCATTATGCTCTGGACCATCGGCTTCGAACCCTATAACAACGGCTACTACGGCCAGGGTCACACCCCCGGCTCCGACGCCGATACAACTGGCCTCTACGGTCAGCAGGCCTCTCCCGAGGCCGATCTTCACATGGGCCCCGTCGCCACCTCGCGGGATTGGGGCCGTCACTCCGAGAACTCCAAAGTCGGCCCGCAAGTATACGGGGCGGCCGTGGTTGAATTTGCTAAGGCCATGAAGGCGGTTGATCCCACGATTCTGATTGGCGCCTCACTGACCAAGCCCATCACGACGACCGGCGACAACAGCCCGAACCCGATGGGGAAAGGCTGGAACGCCGGGGTTCTCAAGGCCGCCTGCGCCAGCATGGATTTCGGTTCCGTCTCACTGTTTGAAGGCACTGGCGCCCCTCCCGACTTCAACATCCACATCGACGAGATCGACCTGCTGAGAACGGAAAGGGATCCGTTGAATAACCAGCAGTATTTCCCCGAGTCTGCGCTAAACCACGACTACGCGCTGCTGGTGATCGATCTGCGCGAGAAATACAAGAAGTTCTGTCCCGCCGGGCACGCCCCGCCGCTGGCCATCACTAACATTGGCATCATGCCCTGGCTGCCTCCGGTGAACCCGGTAGTCCACGGCCTCTACACCGCCGACGCAACCGCAACCATGGTTGAAAACGGCGTCTATGCCGTGGAGTGGGCGCCCGTGCACGCCGCCAGCCCGCTTTTGCTGGATAACAACAACCAGCCTCAACCGGCGTACTTCGGCCTCAAGCTTTTTCACCTGGCGGCTACGCCCGGCGATACATTTGTCGCGGCCAGCACGCCGATGGCTTTGCTCAGCGTGCACGCGGTAAAGCGGCGCAACGGGGGCCTGGGTCTGCTGCTGATCAACAAGGATCCGAATCAGTCGATCGCGGCGACGGTGACGGTCGACGG
>Ga0210395_10004945_pt1 | contig 10234 bp, 2 predicted proteins | sample IncBWH4OmetaG_FD_150861 | JGI IMG/M metagenome (GOLD analysis project Ga0210395, IMG submission 150861) | Forest soil microbial communities from Barre Woods Harvard Forest LTER site, Petersham, Massachusetts, United States - Inc-BW-H-4-O ...
GTCCAATTTCCCGGTTACAATTGACTCTGTTGGACTAATCCGTCAGAATGGAAATCAACGGTTAGGCTTATTATTGAAATTAACCGTTCAGATTCAGAAATCCGGAAGTGGCACTGGAGGAGGAAATGGATTTGGTGGAACAGCAACCTTTACAATCTGGACAAAGAGGAATCCCACTACAGGCAGTTGGGCTTATGATGATTTCGAATTGGATGCAATCAATATTTATGTAAACAATTCCTCATTTACTTTAAAAGGATCTTTGACGTCTTTTCAAGATGATCCCGTTTACGGAACTGGTTTTTGTGGACAGTTAAGTATGACTCTTATGGACGGTAAGCTTCAAATTGATGTTGCAGGTATTTTCGGAAGAACAGATGTAATTGTTCCAAGTCTGGGTACTTCAATTGACACCTCCGCTTTAAGTGATAATGGTACTTCCTATCGGTATTGGTTCGTGGATGCCGGAATAACACTTCCGGTTGTGATTGAGGTAACACCTTTTATTGGTATCAATGGATTCTCAGGAGGTTTGTACCATCACATGCAAATGGATGCTCCAGGGAGCCCCAGTAGTTCTCAGCAGCAAACAAAACTTTCCTGTAAATCCTCTTCGGGTATGGTATATACACCGAATTCGGATATAGAGCTGGGTTTGTTAGCAGGTATTGGAATCCAATCAGTACCAACAAATGCGGTTTATAATGGGAAAATAACCTTTGCCATTGAATTTAATGATAATGGAGGTGTGAATATGTTCGCCTTCTTTGGTGAGGTTGGTTTTTTCACCCCTCCTGCTGAATCAGCAAGTCCTTCGAGTCTTTCATCTTCAACGACAGTTGTACGAACGGATTCACTTACCAGTAAAGCACCTCAGATACAAAGCACGCAGCCATCCATGGATGGAGCTTCTGTCATGGTACAATGGTTTACGGAATACGATGTACCAAACAAAACATTTACAGGCAAATTTGATGTATATGTAAATGTGGCAGACGTTGTTCAAGGCTCAAACGGAGGTTTTCTGGCCGGTGAAATTGACGTATTGTTCTCTCCATCCCAGCAATACATTTATATCGGTACTCCAACAAAGCCTATTAGCTTGAAAGTACTGGATCTCTTTAGTTGCACATCCTATTTCTGTGCCGGTAATGTGTTACCAAATCCTCCAATAGCACCATTGCCATCTGAATTTACACCACCACAGTTAAACGCAGATGCTCTGGAAACCGGTGCAGGCCTTTCCTTCGGTGCACGGGTTAATATTAATGCCGATTTTGGCGGAAGCACCAGTTTCGCTGGTTGTTCGGTAGGAGTGGATGCCAAAGCATGGGTGGATGCCGGATTTGATATCTTAATAACACAAACCAGCCAGCCGGTTTATTGTTCCAGTGGAGCGAGAGGTATTCACAATTGGTATGCTACCGGTCAGGCCTTTGTGGATGCAGGGATCAGTCTTGGAGGGCATTATTCATGTCTCGGAGCAAGTGGTAATTATACGATTGGTTCAGCTTCTATAGCTGCCTATGTGTTTGCGCAGTTACCTAACCCAAGTTATATGATTGGTTCTGCAACGGTAAATTTTAGTCTTTTTAGTATTGTATCTGGGAGCGCAACATTGAATGTACATTTTGGGCAACAATGTGCTGATCCTGATTTAGATAAAAACATTGCTTTTATTCAATCCATAACTCCTTCGAATGGCTCAACGAATATCAGTGTTACCAATAATATTGTTGTAAATTTTACAAAACCCATCCAGACGTTTCAATTTTATTTACCGGATGAAAGCTCAACGACAGGAGCTACCCTTCCTTATAGAGCTTTAGTAAGCAATTCGGATGTAGTCGTTTCTGCCAATGGAAATCCCATTTCCTGTAATTATTTATGGAATAGTGACAATACCCAACTAAGTCTGAATCCATTATCTGTACTTCCTGAAAATACGGCTATTACTGTTATTGTAACGGTTGAATTGCAATACGAGGTAAGCCCTGGAAACTGGGTATCATCTTCAACTGTGGAAGGAGACACATCTGTCTTTACTACTATGACAGAACCTATAACTATTCAACCATCCAATATCATGTACGCCTATCCGATGTTAGGCATGCAAAACTATTATAAGGACGAAAGCAATAGTGGTTATATTCGGATGTTCACGCTGCAACGCAAACCTATGCAATTGCCTTCCGGCTATTCATACAATGTTGTTTTTTATAACGGAGGTACAGAAGTAGCCAGAGTTACAAATATAACGGTAAACAACGCGCCTGATACGGATCAGTTTACCTATACGATTCCGAATAATGTTTTCCAGGACAATACAACGTATACCTTGGAATTGGTGAAAGCCATGACTGACAGCAGTCAGGCCATGTCCAAGCAGCAGGGGAATTATACCATGGGTACTTACGGAACGGCTCCAACCGATAGTACGATATTATCCTATACCTTTACCAGCAGTCAGTTCAGTAGTTTTGCCGAAAAGATGGCGTATTACAATCAATCGATTGTATCTGTAAGTGGAACAAATGTGGTGAATCAACTGACACCGAATCAACAGGACCTTAATAACGGCACAGCCGAACCATTTACTCAGCTTGAAACGACAGGAGCCAGTGTCAATGGTATTCAGGTATCCAGTCAATTGATCCGGAGTCTGGGTGCAGATCTTAGTCAGAGCTTTACAATAAATTCTTCAGTTACCAATTTCCCGGATAGTGTATCGTATAGCTATTACGGTGGTACGTTATATGTATTGTACGATGTTTTCAATCAGCTTTCTACCTCGAATCAGGAAAATCAATCCAGCGCGATTTCCTGTTCTGTTCAGCAAAATTCAAACAATTGTGTTTCTGCAAATCAAGCTTCCACCTTTGCAAAAACTACCTATTATTATAAGCTTGGCTATTACCTGCCGGGCAAAAATATTCAGACATCTTCCGTTCAGGTTGGCTTTATGTTGCCATCTGCTATAACGATACAATAAATTAAATGAAAAAATCAGGAGCACTGTTGCTAGTATCAGTAATTTTTCAATTATCAGTTATCGGGCAGAATGATAGCCTGGGCTTACTGGCAAATGTATCAGCAATGAATAATGTTCAGCTCAAGTGGCTGCCTTCGAGTTATGATGTATGGATTCAAGGATCTATGACCGGCTATACCATTGAACGATATGAGGTAAAACAAATTCAGGGGAAATGGTCCATGGTTAAAAAAGATATGTTAACAGCTAAGCCGGTTATGGCCTGGACAGATAAACAGATTGAAGATGTCGCTCAAAAAAATCCGGACTATAGCAATGCAAAAGTGCTGATAGCAGGAAGACTGTTACGGGATAATTCAGGACTGACAAATAATCTCGATGCATCTCTTGAGGTTCAGAATCAAAAAAACTATTTGCATGTCATGTGCTTATTATCTGCTTTACTTAAAAATAAATCAGCAGAAGCCATGGGTTTGTTTTACGAAGATAAGACGGTGCAGCCCGGCAAAATTTACCTGTACAGGGTTGTTTCAAATACAACAAAGAAGATTGGTGCTGAAACAGTTGTTAATATGAATGCACCAGCGGTATTATCGGATGTTATGGGATTTAATTATAAAACCATGAATGAAAAGCTGGAACTGTATTGGTTGCAGCCCAAACAATCGGGCTATTTCGCTTATAATGTTTACAGATCCGAATCCAGGAATGGAGAATTTCAGAAAATCAATACAACACCTTATCTGGGAGAAATGGGCCTTACCTTGGATTCGAAACGAATGAAATATATAGACTCGTTTCCTGAAATGAGTAAAACATATTACTATAAGGTACAAGGTATAAATGGCTTTGAGGCACTGAGTCCATTCAGTCAGATACTTTCTGTAAAGGCAATCAGTCATCTGAAGACAGCTCCATCTTTCAGGAAGGCCTCTTCTAAGGATAATGCAACCATTCAACTGGAATGGACGATCGACAGTTTGGAGAGAGATCATGTTGCATTCTTTTCTATTTGGTCAGCTTCTTCACCGGAAGGCAAGCTTTCTAAGGTGAACACAAAGGAAATTTCCGGCAAGACGTATGCATACCAGGATTTACGAATCAATAAACCGACCTACAACTATTATAAAGTATGTGCTCATGGCGAAGCAGGTGATTCCTTGTGCTCGCTTTTTAAAAATGCATTCCTCGTGGATTCCATTCCTCCGAAGCAACCATTTATTCTTTCAGGGATATGTGACACAAATGGTGTGGTTACTATTCAATGGAAAAAAGGAAAAGATAGTGACTTATATGGATACCGTGTTTTTAAAACAGTTCAGAAACATAAAGAACCAAACAGAATTACCCGTTCTATAACAACAGATACTACATACAGAGATACGATAGATATAAAATCTGGCTATCGTAAAATCTATTATTGTATTACGGCCATTGATCAGGTATACAATGCATCCGAGATGTCACCATATATTGAAGTAAAGATACCGGATAAGATTGCACCGGCAGGGGCTATTTTTAAAAATTACGTGGCCTCGTATTCCGGTATTAAACTCGATTGGATACCGAGCCCTTCCGAGGATATTAAATACCAGTAGCTCATGCGGAAATCAGAATTTGAATTTCAATGGAGGCCTGTACTGAAGATTAAAGGAGACAGTAGCTTTCTGAGGCATAGTTATAAAGACACCCTTACACAGACAGATATCTGGTACGAATACAAACTTGTTTCCGAAGATTCTGCCGGACTGCAATCAAAGAATGACAAGGTGTTGCGCATTCAGCAGCCGGAGAAAGATCCCTTCCCCATTGTAACCAATGTACGTGCCGTTATGAGTCGTCAGAATAAGATGATTAAACTTTCCTGGGATTTTAACAAAGAGGCCACCGGTTTTAAGATTATGCGGGGGCAGAACGGTAAACGCGTGGAAACCTATGAATTTGTGAATGGGAGGAAGCGTGAATTTTACGATACCTGGTTGACACCAAATACAGAGTATAGCTACGCCATTATTGCTGAGCTACCGGATGGCAGAACATCGGTTATGAGTGTGGTGATAAAAATTAACTATTAATGCAAAAAGAAATGAAAAGGACATTTTCTTCAATTCTACTGTTTTTTGCACTGTTTTTTTCGCTGAAACTTTCAGCCACAGTATATTATGTAAACGCAGGATATACGGGATCTGTTTCCGACGGTACTTCCTGGGTCACGCCTTATATAGTTCTTGATTCAGCTATAAAGTACGCCATAGACGGAGATGAAATCTGGATGGCAAAAGGAAACTATGTGGCGCCTAAAACGCCTAGAACAACTGGATATCTTATTACAAAGAGTATTGTCATATACGGTGGTTTTGCGGGTACCGAAACAAGTATTTATGCACGGGATCTGGTAAACAATCAGAGTACTATCTCAGGAAACAATGCTCTAATTTTTAATCTTATACAAAATAAATTATTTACAATTGATGGGCTAATATTAGTAAACTTTGGAGTAGCCATTGAATCCTTATCGGATTCTATTACCTATTCCAACAATCTCGTTCAAGGAGACCGCTACAAATTGACCATTAACAATTGTAATATATCAAACAGCGGTGAAATATTATATTTAGCTTATTATACTGATTTAAGTATTTCGAATTCTACATTTTCTTCAGCAGGCGCTATTGACATTGGCCAAATATTATCTTTTTCTGATGTTTCCACGATAAAATTAGAAAACTCAACATTTTATGAAATGGGATTCGACTTCAATACTAGCATAACATTCTCAGCCTTAAATTGTATTTTTAATAAATTAAGTTATCCAATAGATATAGATGACCAGCTTGTAGGTACCGGATCTTTTCAAGGCTGTTCTTTTAATAATCTTAATGACCCGGTTTTGGGATACAATAACAATACAAATGCAAATTTCGAAATAGATAGCTGTATTTTCTCGGGATGGCAAAATACTGTTTTGTTCTATAACCCAAACCTTGCATTAAATATATCCAACTCCATTTTCCAAAATGGCCTAAGCTCAGGCCCAATTCTTACCAGCAATAATATTGTACTAAACAATGTTTCATTTACAAATATATATTTAAATGAGCCGGGAATAAATTCAGTGGGTGTGATTCAAATGAACAAGGTAACGGTTGATACGATAAGCGGCTCATCCAATGCACAATTTATTAATTGTGAAGGACAATTAACGATAGAAAATTCTGTTTTTCAAAACAATAGTGTTCAATTAATTTACAATTATAGTTCTAGCAGCAGCACTGCAATTTACAATTCGATTTTTGAAAACAATACGATACCCAATGGCTCAAACAATAATGATCTGTTTCATCTGGGAGGTACAATAAACATCAACCATACACAACTTTTAAATAATACTTCAAATAGTTTAAACCCTTCAAACGGACTTATAACATTTAATTCTCCTTCAAATTCGCTTGTTAAAAACTCAATTTTCAAGGGAAATAGCACGGCTAATCTTTCAGGAGCTATCTGCAATCTTGATAATCTCGTTATTGACAGCTGTGTTTTTGATTCTAATTCCAATGAATTATTTAGTGCTCCATTTTTAAGTGCAGCGGCCATATATTCGTCTACGAATTATTCTGTTCAGACAATTACGAATTCAAACTTTATAAATAATAAAGGTTATACTACTGGTGCTGTGTTTGTGTCAGGAACGAATTTAAACCTTCAGAATTGTAATTTTAATAATAACCTTTCTTCTAATAATAGTTATTCTGCATCACAATATCAGGCATATTCAAATGCGGGTGCATTGAATATAAATCTTCAGACAACCAGCAGTACAGAGACGGGTGTGATCAGTAATTGTTCGTTTATTGGCAACCAGGCGAATGCAGGACCCGGAGCAATCAAAAATAGTTCCGGTGCTATAGGTATATCCATTCAGGATTGTATTTTTAAGAATAACAGTTCGGTTCAGGATGCATCTGCCATCCTCAATTATCAATCCAATCTTCAGATTATCAATTCGCTGTTTGATAGCAATACAAGTTCAGCAACACCAAGCAATTCTTTTTATGGAAATTCTACCGGAATGGTTGGTACAATTTTTAATTATGAATTGCAGCCTTTTGATAATACCTCATTGGAAATTTATAACAGCACTTTTGTTAAAAATACAACGGCATCCGGCGCGTCCGTTTTGGCAGGGCTTGCACCCAAATACTTGGCAAATTCTATATTATGGAACAATGGGACCAATTTACCTATCATCGTTACCAGTAAAAATTCAGTAGGATTCAATGAAGTAACAAGTTCTGTTTTAAATTGTGACATTCAAGGGGGATATAGTGGAACAGTCATATATAATGCAGATCCAAAATTCGTTGATTTTGTTGGTGGAAATTACCGATTGTCCTGTCAGTCTCCCTTAATAAACAAAGGTAATAATGCTTATGCCTTCTCGTTTCCAGATCTGGATGGTACAGCTCGTATCTTTGCTGATACCATTGATATGGGTGCATATGAAACACATGTGGATCCTTCTGCTTCCAACAAATCCATCGTAACGGCTTTTACGGTACCAGCAACGGCTTGCAAATCCCAGGTTATAACAGTTATAAATTCAACAGTAAATCCAGCAAACTATACCTATTACTGGAATTTCGGAAATGGTATAACATCTACCCTGATCAATCCAACCATTTCATATGCTTCGGCAGGTACGTACACGATTACACTGATAGCTTCAGATTATTGCGGAGAATCAAATTCAGTTTCGCAGCAAATAACAATTGAAGATATAAGTGCTGTTTCCATCACGAATCCATCAGCAGTATGTCCGGCTACCCAACAAACATACAATACGAATGCGGTTTGCCAGAGCCTGGTTTGGACGGTTACGGGTGGAACGATACAAAGTGGTCAGGGTACCACATCTATCAGTGTTCTCTGGGGAGATGGTTCTGGTGGTAATGGTACCGTTACCTTATTGGCTACAGGTTGCGGAACAGGGGCTTGTGAAGTACCTATAAGTATCAGTATACCCATTGTTCCGCTTAATAATGTTATTGTAGGAAATACTAAATCATGTCAGTCTTCTCTGGTGCAATACGGCACACAAGTTAAAGACGTAACTCCTTCTACCGTTTATACTTGGTCTGTCAAAGGGGGAAATATATATAGTTCTGCTTCGGGCTATAATCTTACAGGTATCCAGGTTCAATGGAGTTCCATTGATACATTAGGTGTAATATATCTTACGACACATAATGAATTACTGCAGTGCGGAGCTACTGATTCATTCAAAGTTAAAATCAGACCTTCCTATAAATTAACGGGACCAACGGTCGCATGTGTATCTCAGAGTTCAAATTATGCAGTATCCGTGAACGTAGGTAATATGATATGGCAGGTAACAGGTGGTTCTAACACCATTTCATCAGGTAATGCTGCTTGGGGAAATATACCGGGCCTATATAATGTGATAGCTAAGCCTCAGGATTCGACAATGTCCTGTACAAATTCAGATACGGTTACTATAAATGTCTATGCTGCTCCCGTCATTACCTCTATTACAGGTCAGACATCATTGAATATAAATGATGTGGACCTATATACAGCAATAACCAGCGAGGATCCTTCAAATCTGACATTTAACTGGACAACTGCCGGAGGTTCCATATTATCTACATATTCCAACACAGCAACCATATCCCGTAATGGTTTTCTTCCGGACAACATTCTGCTGACAGTTGTTTCAAAGGATGCAAATTGTTCATCGGCGCCATATTCATTGCCGGTAACGGAGCTGTTTCAATATGCGATTACCGGGCCTGATACAGTCTGTATTGGAACTACTGGAACATATAGCGTGAATTCCAATCCGAACAATGGAGACTCTTATATATGGTCAAACTCTTTTAATAGAATAACGGAAACGGCTGCTTCTGTAAATATAGATTTCAATTATCAGAACTATCAATTAATCATGCTTACCATTACAAATAATGGACGGCAGGTTAACATTCAAAAGGCGGTATATGTCAACGCTGCGCCAACCAATTTAACCATACAGGGTTCTTCAACAATAGATCCTGCTGGTTTGGAATCAGCTTCTTATACTATCGTGAATCCTGCTGGCATAAGTTATACAGATCAGGTTATTGGAGGTAGTATCACTTCAAAGACTGGAAATACAATCGCTGTTAAATGGGCTGGTATCGAACCTTTTGTAATTGTACTTACGGGTAATGTTTCAGGCTATACCTGTTCTGGAGTTCCTGATTCTTTTATTGTTCGTCCAGCTCAGAAAATAGATACATCCATTAACGCAAGTGCTTCACCTTGTCTGAACACATCTGTAACCTATTCATTTAATGCCGCAGATAGCTATACATCAGATATTGTATGGAGCCTGGATGGCGGAGGAACCATTACCACAGTAAATACAAACCCTTCCATAACCATTGAATGGGATCAACTTGGAACGCATACAGTAACACTCACGTACAATCGTTTCGGAGCTCATAAGGAAACCTTCACAGTAAATGTTCTCTCTCCACCTGTTCCGGTGATTAATCAAGGAACCATTTGTGGTAGTACGAGCTTTAATTTATCTACAACACAGACTTTTGCTCAATATAATTGGTATTACAATAGCAACGGGAGCCCGTTTTCATCTCTTGCAAATCCTCCGGTCCTGAATGAAGGAATGTATTCGGTTCAGGTAACCGATTACAATGGATGTAAAAATTATGCCAATCAATACATTCCTCATTTGCCTCTTCCTCAGGCAAAAATATTCTCATACAATCTTTTGTCCGATTGTTTGGATCCTTCATCAACGGCTTCAACGAATATTACACTTCTGACGTTTGAAGGAGAAAAATACACGTATCAATGGTATCTCAATAATAATCCTATTGCCGGGGCTAACTCATTCAGCCTTCCGGTGAATCAACCTTTAAATGCATCAAATACCTATGCATATTCGGTACAAATATCACTTGAAGCATGCGTGCAAACATCCGAGACCGAATATGTAACGATCATTCCTTGTAATAACTTAATTTCAAGTGCTTGCATAGATCCTCCGGTTTCATTTACAATTGCATCATCAAGCAATTGCCAGCCATATGAATTTACAAATACGTCACTTGATAACACGAAGGGTTTTGGTTGGAATTTTGGCGATGGAACAGCATCAAATTTAGCAGCACCTAAACCTAAAACATATTCCGATGCCGGGATATACAAAGTTCT
>Ga0210395_10004947_pt1 | contig 10232 bp, 9 predicted proteins | sample IncBWH4OmetaG_FD_150861 | JGI IMG/M metagenome (GOLD analysis project Ga0210395, IMG submission 150861) | Forest soil microbial communities from Barre Woods Harvard Forest LTER site, Petersham, Massachusetts, United States - Inc-BW-H-4-O ...
AGAACATCCTCTGCCTAAAGACTAGCCGCCTGCCTGCCGTGGGGATGAGGGCGTGGTGCCTTAAGCCGAGTTGGCGCGGCCGCCGCCGATGAACTCTTTGACTTTGCCAAAGAATCCCGACGACTCGGGGTGGGTTTCGGTTGACGACAGGCGCTCGAACTCGGCCAATAGCTCGCGCTGTCGCTTGGTGAGCTTTTGCGGCGTCTCGACGACGACCTGGACGTACAGGTCGCCGGTCTGGCGCGCGCGAAGGACCGGCATGCCTTTGCCAGGCAGGCGGAACCGCCGGCCGGTCTGCATGCCTTCGGGCACCTTCACGCGGGTCTTGCCGCCGTCGATGGTCGGAACTTCGAACTCGCCGCCGAGCGCCGCGGTCACGAGCGAAACCGGCACGCGGCAATGCAGGTCGGCGCCCTCGCGCTGAAAGAACGGATGCGTGCCGATCGACAGGAAGATGTAAAGGTCGCCGGGCGGTCCGCCGCGCACGCCGGCTTCGCCTTCGCCGGCCAGGCGGATGCGGGTGCCGTCCTCGACGCCGGCCGGAATGTTCACCGACAAGGTGCGCTCGCGCATCACCCGGCCAGAGCCCGCGCACGAGGCGCACGGGCTCTCGATCACCTGGCCGCGGCCCTGGCAGTTCGGGCAGGTGCGTTCCAGCGTAAAGAAGCCTTGGGCATGACGGACCTTGCCCTGGCCGGCGCACATCGGGCAGGCCTTCGGCTTGGTGCCAGGCTTGGCGCCGTTGCCCGAGCAGGCCTCGCAGGTGACCGACGTCGGGATGCGGATCTGCGCGGTCTTGCCCGCATAGGCTTCGAGTAGCGAGATTTCCATGTTGTAGCGCAGGTCGGCGCCGCGCTCGCGCCCGGAACCGCGGCCGCGGCGGCCGCCCATGCCGAACAGATCGTCGAAAATATCGGAGAAGGTGGTGGCGAAATCGGCGCCGAACCCGTGCGCGCCGCCGAAGCCGTTGCCATGCTCGAAGGCGGCGTGGCCGAAACGATCATAAGCCGCGCGCTTGTCCGGGTCTTTGAGGATCTCGTAGGCCTCGTTGAGTTCCTTGAAGCGATGCTCGGCGGCGGTGTCGCCGGGATTGCGGTCCGGATGCAACTGCATCGCCTGCTTGCGGAAGGCCGTCTTGATATCCGTCTCGGTCGCGGTGCGCTCGACCGATAGAGTTTCGTAGTAGCAGCGCTTGGCCATCATTCCCCACCCGATGACGTCCAATCATTCCACGTCCAGATACCGCGCGTCAAAAGCATGCACCCCCGTTTTGCGTCCGGGGGTGCAATCTGGGCACTTGCGAGCGGCATGGAAATGCCTCGCCGATCAAGCGGACTTTTTGTTCTTCTTGTCGTCGTCGACTTCGGTAAACTCGGCGTCGACGACGTCGTCCTGCTTGGCTTCGGCCGCGCCGCCTGGAGCTTGCTCGGCGGACTGCTTGTACATCGCCTCGCCGAGCTTCATCGACGCCTGCGCCAGCGCGTTGGTCTTGGCGGTGATCGCGTCGGCGTCACTGCCCTTCAAGGCTTCCTTGAGGTCGGCCATGGCGTTCTCGATGGCGCGACGGTCAGCCTCACCGACCTTCGAGCCGTGCTCGGCCAGCGTCTTCTCGGTCGAGTGGACCAAAGCCTCGGCGTGGTTCTTGGCCTCGACCTGGGCCTTGCGCTTCTTGTCGTCCTCGGCGTGAGCCTCGGCGTCCTTGACCATCTTCTGGATGTCGGCCTCGGAAAGACCGCCGGAAGCCTGGATGCGGATCTGCTGTTCCTTGCCGGTGCCCTTGTCCTTGGCCGAGACATTGACGATGCCGTTGGCGTCGATGTCGAAGGTGACCTCGATCTGCGGCACCCCGCGCGGCGCCGCCGGAAGGCCGATGAGATCAAACTGGCCGAGCATCTTGTTGTCGGCCGCCATCTCGCGCTCGCCCTGGAACACGCGGATCGTGACTGCGGTCTGCCCGTCCTCAGCGGTGGAGAACACCTGGCTCTTCTTGGTCGGGATCGTGGTATTGCGGTCGATCAGGCGAGTGAACACCCCGCCCAAAGTCTCGATGCCGAGCGACAGCGGCGTGACGTCGAGCAACAGCACGTCCTTGACGTCGCCTTGCAGCACGCCCGCTTGAATCGCGGCGCCGACCGCCACCACTTCATCGGGGTTGACGCCCTTGTGCGGCTCCTTGCCGAACAATTGCTTGACCACCTCCTGGACCTTCGGCATGCGTGTCATGCCGCCGACCAGGACGACTTCGTTGATCTCAGCGGCGCTCAGGCCCGCGTCCTTGATCGCCTGCCGGCAGGGCTCGATGGTCTTCTGCACCAGATCGTCGACCAGTGCTTCGAACTTGGCACGGGTCAGCTTCATCGTCAGATGCTTCGGACCCGACGCATCGGCGGTGATGAACGGCAGGTTGATTTCGGTTTGCGTCGTCGACGACAGCTCGATCTTCGCCTTCTCCGCGGCTTCCTTGAGCCGCTGCAGCGCCAGCTTGTCGCGGCGCAGATCGATGCCCTGCTCCTTCTGGAATTCGTCGGCCAGATAGTTGACCAGCCGCATGTCGAAGTCTTCGCCGCCGAGGAAGGTGTCGCCGTTGGTCGACTTCACCTCGAACACGCCGTCGCCGATTTCGAGAATCGAAATATCGAAGGTGCCGCCGCCCAGGTCGTAGACCGCGATGGTGCCGGTCTTGTTCTTGTCGAGGCCATAGGCGAGCGCGGCGGCCGTCGGCTCGTTGATGATGCGCAGCACTTCGAGGCCGGCGATCTTGCCGGCGTCCTTGGTGGCCTGGCGCTGGGCGTCATTGAAATAGGCGGGCACCGTGATCACCGCCTGCTCGACCTTGGAGCCCAGATAGGCTTCCGCGGTTTCCTTCATTTTCTGCAGAATGAACGCGGAAATCTGCGACGGCGAGAAAGTCTTGCCCTCGATCTCGACCCAGGCGTCGCCGTTGGAGGCGCGCGTGATCTTGTAGGGGACGAGCTTCTTGTCCTTCTCCACCATCGGGTCGTCGTAGCGACGGCCGATGAGGCGCTTGACGGCGAAAATGGTGCGCTCCGGATTGGTGACCGCCTGGCGCTTGGCCGGCTGGCCGACGAGCCGCTCGCCATCGTCGGTAAAAGCGACGATCGACGGCGTGGTGCGCATTCCCTCTGCGTTTTCGATGACCTTTGGCGTCTTGCCTTCCATGACGGCGACGCACGAGTTCGTGGTTCCGAGATCGATACCGATGACCTTGGCCATGGTGTTAATCCTCTCTTTATCGGCAGGTCGGGCAGGCCCGAAAGGCGCCCTTAGTCCGACCCCCTTGATAGTCTAAAACCGACCGCCCCGGATGATTTCCTGGCGATTTCCCTTGGCTCATATAGGAGGGCGTGATCGCGCTGCAAGACAGGATTGCACCTGGTAAGGCGCGGTGATTGGCGGCCAAAGCTAACAAAGGGGATGCGCGCGCGGCGATGAATTTACACTCCGACATGACAGGCTTTCGTCTCTATCCGGGACACCTCGACGGTGAGGCGCAACAGGCGCTGCTCGCTGCGCTACGCGACGTGCTCAAAGCGGCGCCGCTGTTTCGGCCGCGCATGCCAAAATCGGGCCGGCCGTTCACGGTGCGCATGTCAAATTGCGGGCCGCTCGGCTGGGTATCCGATGAAACCGGCTACCGCTATCAGCCGACACATCCCGATACCGGCGACCCCTGGCCGCCGATGCCGGCGCCGCTCGCTGGGCTATGGAGCGAGCTTGCGCGCTACGACCAGGCGCCGGAGGCCTGCCTGATCAACTTCTACGATCCAGACGCCAAAATGGGCCTGCACCAGGACCGCGACGAGGCCGATTTCGACGCGCCGGTGGTCTCGATTTCGCTCGGCGATTCCTGTCTGTTTCGGCTCGGCGGCCACAAAAGGAGCGAGCCGACGCGCTCGATACGATTGAGCTCGGGCGATGTGGCCGTTCTGGGTGGCGCCGCCCGGCTTGCCTTCCACGGGGTGGATCGGATTTATCCGAGTACATCGCGCTTGCTCCCGGAGGGAGGACGGATCAATCTAACGCTGCGCCGGGTCACGCGCAGCAATTCCGACGCGCAGCGTCCGTGGGCGTCATCAGAGACATCGCATGATGAGCAATAGCCGTCTCGGCCCGCTGTGGCCTTCCGCCGCCTTTGCCGCCGCATTGGCGATGCTGACGCTTCCCCAGCCGGCATGGGCCGATGACCCGGTCTTTCCGCCAGGCTCGCGTGTCGGGCTGGTGCCGCCGCCCGGCATGGTCGCCAGCAATAGCTTCGACGGCTTCAGCGATCCGACCAAGGATGCCGCGATCCTCATCACCGTGCTGCCGGCCGCCGCCTATGCGCAAATGGACAAGACGCTCGACATCGAGACGCTCAAGAAGCAGGGCGTGGTGCTGGATAAGCGCGAGCCGATGCAGCTTGCTTTCGGCAAAGGCTTTCTCCTGGTCGGCCGGCAAACCGCCGACAAGGTGCGCTACAAAAAGTGGCTGTTGATAGCGGGCGCGAGCGATCTCACCGCCCTCGTTACCGTGCAGGTGCCGATACCGGACGACAAGACTTATCCGGATAACGTCGTGCGCAGCGCGCTCGCGACATTGACGGTTCGCGCCAAGGTCCCGGAAGCCGAGGAGCTTGGCCTGTTGCCGTTCGCGGTTGGGGATTTTGCCGGCTTCCAGGTCGAAGACGTGCTGCGCGGCCGGGCGGTGATGCTGCACGAGACCCCCGGGGCCAAGGACTCCGCCAAAGATCCGAACGCCGGTGGCGTCGATGCACGCATGCTCATCGCTGCCCTGCCGGGTGGTCCTGCCGAGCCGGAAGGCCGCGCCAATTTCGCCCGGCTGACATTCCAGGAAATCGGCGGCATCCGCGATGTCACCATAACGCTGTCGGAGCCGCTGCGGATCGGCGGCCAGTCGGGATACCAGACAATGGCTGAGGCCAAGGATGCGCGCACCGGCGCCGATGTGCGGGTAGTCCAGTGGCTGCGCTTTGGTGGCGGCGGCTATCTGCAAATGGTCGGTATCGGTAGTGCCGATAACTGGACCGGCGTTCTGGCGCGCCTGCGCACGGTCCGCGACAGCGTCGAGTTGAAATAGCAACGTTTCCCGGACGCGGTGCAGCGCGATAGCGATGCACTGCTGATCCGGGATCGCTACGAACGCGGTGCCTCAGACGATCCCGGTTCTGCCGAGGATGCGGGTCGATTTTCAGGAATCCCGTGCCGCCGCGTTGTCGTTGACCGGTCGCGGCGGCGGGGCGGTTTTGGCTCCACCCTTCGACACGCCAACCAGCGCCGGGCGCAGCACGCGCTCGCCGATCATGTAGCCGGGCTGCACGACCTCGACGACGCTGCCGGCCGGTATCGACGGGTTCGGCACTTCAAACATCGCCTGGTGCACGTTGGGATCGAATTTTTCGCCGCGCGGGCTGAACTGGTGCACGCCGTTCTTTTCCAGCGCCTTGATCAACTCACGCTCCGTCAGCTCGACGCCGTCGATGAGCGCCTTGACGCCGGGCTCGGCACTTTGGCGGGTTTCCGCCGATATCGCATCCAATGCGCGGCGCATATTGTCGGCGACGCCCAGCATGTCCCGGGCGAACGAGGCGATGCCGTAAAGCCGCGAATCGGCCACCTCGCGCTCGGTTCGCTTGCGCAGATTTTCCATCTCCGCCAGCGTGCGCAACAGCCGGTCCTTCAGCTCGACGGCGAGCGCCACCGGGTCGGCTTCCGCTTGCGCGGTGCGCTGGCCGGCCGGCTGGGTACCCTCCGGCGGGGCCGCTGCGTCCTCAGCACGCGCGGTCTTTTCCGTCATATCCCTACCTAAAATTTGATGGTCGCTGCCCGGCATATCAGGGCTGTCCAGACAAAAATCAAGCGCGCGGCCGTTAACCGTCAGCCGCCGGCCATTAGATAACGCCTCAGCCGGCCAATAGTTTGCTCACAACCTTGGCGGTGTAATCGACCATCGGAACGATGCGGGCGTAGTTCAATCGGGTCGGGCCGATGACGCCGAGGACGCCGACGATATGGCCCGAGGCATCGTGATAGGGCGCGACGATGGTGGACGAGCCCGATAGCGAAAACAGCTTGTTCTCCGAGCCGATGAAGATGCGGACGCCCTCGGCCTGCTCGGCGCGGCCGAGGAGATCGACCACTTCGCGCCGGGTCTCGAGGTCATCGAACAACAAGCGTACCCGCTCCAGATCGGCGAGCGCCTTGAGGTCTTCCAGCAGGTGGGCCTGTCCGCGCACGATCAGCTTGCGCTCGTCGCGCTCGCCGCCCGACCAGCTGGCGAGGCCGGCGGCGACGATCCTCTGCGTCAGTTCATCAAGCTCGGCCTCGCCTTCCCGGAGCCGCCGCTCGACCTCGCCCTTGACCTCGGCGAGCGTGCGGCCGCGGATGCGGGAGTTGAGAAAATTGGCGGCCTCGATCAATGCCGAAGTCGGCAGCCCGACCGGGATATAGAGCACGCGATTTTCGATCTGACCATCTTCCCCGACCAGAACAACAAGCGCCCGCTCGGGCTCGAGGCGGACGAATTCGATGTGCTTTATTCGGTCGTTCGACTTTGCCGTGAGCACGACGCCGGCGGCCCGGCTCAAGCCCGACAGCAGCCCGGAAGCCTCGGTCAACACCGCCTCGACCGATTTCGACTGACCCAAGCCCGCGACCTGCGCCTCGATGGCGTTACGGTCGCGTTCGGTGAGGTCGCCGATCTGCATCAGCGCGTCGACAAAGAACCGCAAGCCGGTCTCGGTCGGCAGCCGCCCGGCCGAAGTGTGCGGCGCGTAAACCAGGCCAAGCTGCTCCAAATCCGACATCACATTGCGCACCGACGCCGGCGACAGCGTCATGGGCAGGATGCGGGACAGATTGCGCGAGCCGACCGGCTCGCCGGTCGCCAGATAGCTTTCGACAATCAGCCGGAAAATTTCGCGCGATCGCTCGTTGAGCTGAGCGAGGCTCAACTGGCTCGAGGCGAGCGGAAGATCATGACTGGCCAAAATCTGCTCCGGCGGAAAAAGTGCGCGCTGGCGCGGGCCGTTTCAAGGCGACGCAGCCGCAAGGGTAGCGGCAAGATGCCGGAGGAGGCAATCGCCACTGACCGGCGATCGCCAGAGCGTTAACGCGTTAACCGCTCGCTTGGAGCTGATCTTTTCCGAAAACCGGTTTCCCCTTTGCGGGATGATGCTCTAAAAGACTGCGCCGATCAGCGTCGCGTGGCGCCGCTGTTCCGCCGCCAAGAACAAGGGCGCCAAGGAGAGACCTGCATGCGGCCGAGCCGCCGACAGCCTGATGAATTGCGGCCGATTTCGCTCGAGCGCGGCGTCGTCAAATTCGCGGAGGGCTCCTGTTTCGTCCGGTTCGGCGATACCCATGTCCTGGTCACGGCGACGCTCGAGGACCGGCTGCCGCCCTGGCTCAAAGGCCAGGCCCGCGGCTGGATCACCGCCGAATACGGCATGCTGCCGCGCGCCACGCTCGAACGCACCCGCCGCGAGGCATCCACCGGCAAGCAGGGCGGCCGCACCGTCGAAATCCAGCGCCTGATTGGCCGCAGCTTGCGTTCGGTCGTCAATCTCAAGGCACTAGGCGAGCGACAGATCACCATCGACTGCGACGTCATCCAGGCCGACGGCGGAACCCGCACCGCTTCGATCACCGGCGCCTGGATCGCGCTCTATGACTGCATCGCCTGGATGAAGACGCGGCAAATGATCGAGCAGGAGGTTTTGCGCGACCACATCGCGGCAATCTCGTGCGGCGTGTGCGGCGGCACGGCCGTCCTCGACCTCGATTATGCCGAAGACTCGCAAGCCGAGACCGATGCGAATTTCGTCCTCACCGGCTCCGGCAACATCGTCGAGGTGCAGGCCACCGCCGAGAAGGTGCCGTTCTCCGAAGAGCAGCTGACGACCCTGTTGGCGCTGGCCCGCAAGGGCATCGCCAAGCTCATCGATCTGCAGAAAATGGCGGTGATGTGAGCGCGAAGGACGCAGGACGCACGTCAGACGACGGATGAGCAAGAGTCCGACATTGATACAGCATCGAAAGATCCGTCCTCCGTCGTCCGCCACCTGTCGTCTGGTCATAGCCACGCATAATTCCGGGAAGCTCAAGGAAATGCGCGAGCTGTTGGCGCCCTACGGGATCGAGGCCATATCTGCAGGTGAGATGGGATTGAGCGAACCAGAAGAAACCGGCACGACGTTCGCCGAAAACGCGCGCATCAAAGCGGAGGCGGCGGCAACCGCGTCCGCCCTGCCGGCCTTTGCCGACGATTCCGGCCTCGTGGTCGACGCGCTCGACGGCGCGCCCGGCATCCATTCGGCGCGTTGGGCCGGACCCGACAGGAATTTCCGGCACGCGATGGAGACCGTCGAGCAAAAACTTCGCGAGCGCGGCGCGGCCACGCCGCGGCAGCGCAGCGCGCATTTCGTTTCTGCACTCGCCGTCGCCTGGCCCGATGGGCACGTCGAGGAATTCGAGGGCCGCGTCGACGGCACGATCGTGTGGCCGCCGCGCAGCGACAAAGGCTTTGGCTACGACCCGGTTTTTTTGCCCGACGGGCATGGGCGCACGTTCGGCGAGATGACAAGCGAAGAAAAACACGGCTTGCCGCCGAACGGTAAGGGACTGTCGCATCGCGCCCGCGCCTTCTTGAAACTCGCGGAGGCGTGTCTTGTCTGAGCAAGTCTTGTCTGAACAAGTTTTGTCTGAGCAAACCGACGCTGCGCAATTCGGCGTTTACGTGCATTGGCCGTTTTGCTTGTCGAAATGCCCATATTGCGATTTCAACAGCCATGTGCGCCGCGCCGCAATTGATGAAACGCGCTTCGTGCGGGCCTTTGCAGCGGAGATTACCTGGACCGCCGCCCGCGTACCGGGCCGCACCGTTTCCACGATCTTCTTCGGCGGCGGCACGCCGTCGCTGATGCAGCCGGCGACGGTCGGCGCCATCCTCGATGCGATCGCGCGCCATTGGGCTGTCGCGCCGGACGCCGAGGTGACGCTCGAGGCCAATCCGACCAGCGTCGAAGCGGCGCGGTTTCGCGGCTATCGGACGGCCGGCATCAACCGCGTCTCGCTCGGCGTGCAGGCGCTCGACGATCGCGCGCTGACGGAATTAGGGCGCATGCATTCGGCGCGCGAGGCGATCGACGCCGTGCATGTCGCCCGCAGCGTGTTCGAGCGCTATTCGTTCGATCTCATTTATGCGCGGCCGCAGCAGACGCCGGCGGATTGGGCGAATGAGCTCAAGCGGGCGCTCAACGAGGCCGGCGAGCACCTGTCGCTTTATCAGCTCACCATCGAGCCGGAAACGCCGTTCGCCGCGCTCCATGCCGCCGGCAAGCTCAAGGTCCCGAACGACGACACCGCGCGGGCGCTCTACGACACGACGCAGGAAGTCTGCGCGGCGCATGGGCTGCCGGCCTACGAGATTTCCAATCATGCGCGGCCGGGCGCCGAATGCCGGCACAATCTGGTTTATTGGCGCGGGCACGAATATGCCGGCGTCGGCCCCGGTGCCCATGGCCGGCTTGATATCGACGGCGACCGGCATGCCACGGCGACCGAAAAGCGGCCGGAGACTTGGCTCACGGGCGTGGAGACCGAAGGGCACGGCCTCGTCACCGACGACGTGCTCACCCGCGAGGAAATGGCCGATGAGTTTTTGCTGATGGGACTTCGCCTCGCCGAAGGCATCGATCCTTCCCGCTACGCGGTACTGGCGGGACGGTCGTTGGATCCGGAGCGGATCGCGGCTTTGCGCGACAACGGCCTGGTCGAAACCACCGCTGGCGGACGCTTGCGTGTCAGCCTGCCCGGCTTCCCGGTGCTCGATGCGGTGGTCGCCGATTTGGCCGCGTGAACGCGCTAAATTCCCGAGGCGCCGCCAAAGCTCCGCGGCGGCGGCGCAATCACCTGCGGTCCCGTTGGGGTGACGCGCATTACGGCGAGCCCGCGCTCGTTAGTCCCGTCGGGGCGGAAGCGGAACAGTCCATCGATGCCGGAAAAGCCCGACGGGTTGGTTAGGACTTCGAACGAGAAACGCTGCGGACCCTGCGTCTTCACCAGCGCCGCGATCAGCGCGACGGCGTCATAAGCCAGCGTCGCCGTGCGCACCGGCGACTGCTTGAAGCGCGCGGCGTAGCGATTGGCGAAGTTGCGATAACCGGCGCCGTCCGGCGCTGCGTACCAGCCGCCGTCAAGCGCCGGCGTCTGAAA
>Ga0210395_10004949_pt1 | contig 10229 bp, 10 predicted proteins | sample IncBWH4OmetaG_FD_150861 | JGI IMG/M metagenome (GOLD analysis project Ga0210395, IMG submission 150861) | Forest soil microbial communities from Barre Woods Harvard Forest LTER site, Petersham, Massachusetts, United States - Inc-BW-H-4-O ...
GTGTGAAACGAGCACTTTGCCTGTGAAATCCAACGAGCCTGCCATCACGCCCGAACTGATCGCCGAACACGGTCTCAAGCCGGACGAATATGCGCGCCTCGAGAAGCTGATCGGCCGCAAACCGAGCTTCACCGAGCTCGGCATTTTCTCGGCGATGTGGAACGAGCACTGCTCGTACAAATCCTCAAAGATCCATCTGCGCACGCTGCCGACCAAGGCGCCTTGGGTGATCCAGGGGCCGGGCGAGAATGCCGGCGTCATCGACATCGGCGACGGGCTCGCGGTCGTGTTCAAGATGGAGAGCCACAACCACCCAAGCTACATCGAGCCCTATCAGGGTGCCGCCACCGGCGTCGGCGGCATTTTGCGCGATGTCTTCACCATGGGGGCGCGGCCGATCGCCTGCCTCAATGCGCTGTCGTTCGGCGATCCAAAACATCCGAGGACCCGCGCGCTGGTCGGCGGCGTCGTCGCCGGCATCGGCGGCTACGGCAATTCGTTCGGCGTGCCCACGGTCGGCGGCGAGGTGCGCTTTCATCGCCGCTATGACGGCAATTGCCTGGTCAATGCCATGGCGGTGGGGCTGGCCGACACCGACAAGATTTTCTATTCCGCGGCGTCCGGCGTCGGCATGCCGATCGTCTATCTCGGCTCGAAAACCGGCCGCGACGGCATCCACGGCGCCAGCATGGCGTCGGCCGAGTTCGGCGCCGACGCCGAGGAGAAACGCCCGACCGTGCAGGTCGGCGATCCGTTCTCGGAAAAGCTTTTGCTCGAAGCCTGCCTCGAGATCATGGCCAAGGGCTGCGTCATCGCCATCCAGGACATGGGCGCGGCCGGGCTGACGTGCTCCGCGGTCGAGATGGGCGCCAAGGGCGATCTCGGCGTCACGCTCAACCTCGACAAAGTGCCGTGCCGCGAGACCGGCATGACCGCCTACGAGATGATGCTCTCGGAGAGCCAGGAGCGCATGCTCATGGTGCTCAAGCCGGAGAAGGAAAAGGAAGCCGAAGCCATCTTCCGCAAATGGGGCCTCGACTTCGCCGTGGTCGGTGAAACCACGCCGACCAAGCGCTTCATCGTCCGCCATGGCGGCGCGGTCATGGCCGATCTGCCGATCAAGGAGCTCGGCGACGAGGCGCCGCTCTATGACAGGCCTTTTGCCGAGCCCGAGAAACGAAAGATCGTTGCAGCGGCTGAGGTGGTGCCGCCGATGCCGATCGCCGCCGCGCTGGAAAAGCTGGTCGGCGCGCCGGATCTGTGTTCAAGGCGCTGGGTCTGGGAACAATACGATCACGTCATCATCGGCAACACGGTGCAGCGGCCGGGTGGCGACGCCGCCGTGGTGCGCATCAACGACGGCCCGAAGGCGCTGGCGCTTACCTCCGATGTGACGCCGCGCTATTGCGAGGCCGATCCGTTCGAAGGCGGCAAGCAGGCGGTGGCCGAAGCCTGGCGTAATCTCTCAGCGGTCGGCGCCAAGCCGCTGGCACTTACCGATAATCTCAATTTCGGCAATCCGGAGCGCCCGGAGATCATGGGGCAACTGGTCGGCTGCATCCGCGGCATCGGCGAAGCGGCGCGCGCGCTCGATTTCCCGATCGTGTCCGGCAACGTGTCGCTCTACAACGAGACCAACGGGCGGGCGATCCTGCCGACCCCGACCATCGGCGGCGTCGGTGTACTCGACGACTTCACCACATCGATGACGCTTCGCTTCAAAGCCGAGGGCGAAGCGATCCTGCTGATCGGCGAGACTCAAGGCTGGCTCGGCCAGTCGGCTTATTTGCGCGATATCTGCGGCCGCGAGGAGGGCGCGCCGCCGCCGGTCGATCTCGCCGCGGAGAAACGCCATGGCGATTTTGTCAGGAGCCTGATCCGCGACGGCCTCGTCACCGCGGCGCACGACATTTCCGACGGCGGCCTTCTGGTCGCGCTTGCCGAAATGGCGATCGGGTCCGGGATCGGTGCGGTGCTCGAAGGTCCTGCGGCGCTTGCCGCCCACGCGTTCTGGTTCGGCGAAGATCAGGGCCGCTACGTCGTGACCGGCAAGAACGCCGATCTCATCGCCGAGCGGGCCAAAGCGGCTGGCGTGCCGGTGACGCGGCTCGGCGCGACCGGCGGCAAGGCTTTGGCGATTGCCGGCGAACGCCCGATTGCCGTTGCGCAGCTCAAAGAGGTGTTCGAGAGCTGGCTGCCGGCCTATATGGCGGGTCAGCCGACCTAGAGCATGATCCGGAAAAGTGGATGCCGGTTTTCCGAAAAGATCATGCTCCAACGAAAAAACTAGACCATGATCCGATTCAATTTGATCGGATCATGGTCTAGGACGCGGATCGGTCAATTGCGGGATCAACGCGGCAACGATCCTCAAAGTTCGCAGCCGGTGTCACCGCGGTGGCCATAAGGAAAGGGTTCCGCCGACGATCGGGCCCGAGAAATAATTGGTCCCATCGCTGAATGCGGCGCTGTTAGCGCTCAAAAAATCAACTCCGGAAGTGCTGGCGGATCCGGCGGGAGCGGTCTGGGTTACGTGGGAGAGAAAAACATTCGTATTTCCAAGTAGGTAAACACCATAAATGTCCTGATTCAAAGTCACGTTTTTCAGAATCACGGTGCTTATCGCACTGGGACTCGATCCACCTAAATAAACCGGTACACTCGTGCTGCCGACGTTGTCGATGTAGCTGTTTGAGATCGACAGATTAAGTGCCGCGTAGAAGGCGCCGGCATAAACGCTGGCGCCGTCGAGCGCGACTTTGTCCAGGACGCCGGTGATGGTCGCCCCCGACGCATTCGCGTTGAGAGAGATGCCCACGCCGGGGCCCCTGACGATCGTATTTGAAATCAGGAGCGACATCGCAGTCGCCGAGTAGACTATGATTTCGTTATTATTGAAGTTGCCAACCACGCTGTCGGTGATTTCGAGTCGGCCACCGGAGTTGAAAAAGACGCCGATGCTGGCGGGGACGTTGAACCCATCGAGCCGTACGCCGCGGATCTTGATCGTGTCGCCGGCGCCGGCATTGATGGTGATTGCCGTCGGGTTACCTGGTCCGGTGGCTGGCGGTGCTACGTAGGCCCAACCTTGGCCCGCGATGGTGATGGCGTGGCTGATAGTGAACGCGCCGTAGTCGGCCGGATCAAGCGCATCGACCTCGCCTCCCACAGCGGTCGCGTTCACCGCGGCCTGAAAATGCTGGCAGGGTTGGGTGATGGTGCACGGATTGCTGTCGCTACCTGTTCCCGAGACGAAGGTTTGCGTCGATTGGGCCTGCGCCGGCGCGGCCGGCAACAAGCAAACCAGCACGGTTACAAGCAGTAGCAAAGCGATCTTGTGCATGACCGAAGCCCCCCGTCGGAAAATGATGCACGGAATCGGTGTGTCCCCGGGGGAGACTATACCAAAGCGGGCAGCCTTGGGGCAGATGGATGCGCGCGGCCTGCGCAGTGCACGTCCTAGTTCACCGTTATCTGTTCGCCGCCGCGCTCAGCGCGCCGTAACAGCTCGGCGACAGGCTGGACGCGTTTTCCGCAAGGCAACTGATGATACGGCCGCCGCCGAACGGAACACCGGCACAGAGCGACCGCACTTCGACGCCGCAGATTTGCACGATCGCCAGCGCCTCGCGCGGGCGCAGCATCGGCATCGGTCCGATGGGCGCGACCGTGGGTGTAGCCGTTGCCGCCGGTGCCCCGGAAGGGGCCGCCGGCGCGCCAGCGCCGCCGATTGCGGCCACGGCGCTGCGGCACGCTGCCGAGAGCTGTGCTTCGTTGCGCTTGAGACATTGCAACGCTTCGGCGCCGCCGGGCTGCACGCCCGCGCAATGGGACATGAAATCGGACCGGCACGACGCCCGGATAGCGGCTTTCTGCTGCGCCGTTGGCGCCGCCGGCGCAGCGGCCGGTGCGGCCGGGGCAGGGGGAGCACTGGCGCGTGCCGGCTCCGCAGGTTTTGGCTCTACGGGTTTTTTGGCGGGCGCCTCCTGCCGTGCCGGCTCAGCGGGTGCCGCGGTGACGGCTGGCGAGGCTGGAAGCGCTTGCACCGCAGCTTGGCAATTAGGTGAAAGATCGGTCGCATTGGCTTTCAGGCACTGCAGAATTTCGGGATTGTTCGGCGCGATCCAGGAACAATGCGCCACGAAATCGTTGAGCGTGCAGGCTTGCTGTACGGTCTTCAGCTCGTCGTTCTGGGCTTCGGCGGGGGCGACCTGAATCCCCGGCGGTGCACGCTCGACTTTGGCGGCCGGTGGTGCGGTCTCGGATTGCGCCGGAGCCGCAGGTGCCGGCGCGGCGGTCGCGGCGGGTTCGGCCGGCTTCGGCGCCGCGGCGTTCACGGCGGCCTGGCAAGACGGCGAAAGCTTGGCATCGTTTTGCAGCAGGCACGCGAAGGCCTCCTTGCCGCCGGGCTGGACGCCCGAACAATTGGCCATGAAATCCGAGCGGCAGGCCGCGCGAATGGCGTCACGTTGAGCTTGCGTGGGCTGTTGGGCCGAGACTTGTTCGTGGGACAGCGCCAGCAGCAAGCCGGCAAACGCGAAATACCGCAACATCGCATGGCCCTTTCCGCAGCGTGGTCGCCGGCATGTTTTGCGGCGAAACATGCATGGCCACCTGCACGGCGTCCAGCGGAGGAACGGCCTCAAACCTTTGCCGTGCGGTGCCGATCTGCTAATCCCTCTGGGCGCTTCGCCGGCAAAGCGTGGCCCCGCGAGGAGACGCATCATGGCAATGGCTGCGAACGATATCGAACGCCTGATCCGGGCGCGCATTCCCGACGCCGAGGTGACGATCCGCGATCTCGCCGGCGACGGCGACCATTATGCCGCGACCGTGATCGCCGAATCGTTTCGCGGCAAATCCAGGGTCCAGCAGCACCAGATCGTCTATGAGGCGCTCAAGACTGAAATGGGCGGCAAGCTCCATGCTTTGGCGCTGCAGACCGGCACGCCGGAACCCTGAACGAGCCGCCGCTGACCGCCGTGCTGCGCGGCCGCGCCCGCATGGCAAACCATGCTCCCAGGCGACGAACCGGCGGCATTCCATTGCCGCCCAGCATTGCCCGACGAAATTTTGACCATCCAGGCATGAAATCGCGGCATGGGCTTTGCACTGTTTTGCGGGACGTATTTGGGCTACATATATCCAGGGCTTGAGAGGGTGAGAGTCGCGCGGCTAGGGCAGCCGGCGGCGTCAGGAAGGATGACCGCGATGTCAATCGAGCAATTCATCGACAATGAGCTGAAAGGCAACGACGTCGTGCTGTTCATGAAGGGCACGCCGCAATTCCCGATGTGCGGCTTCTCCGGCCAGGTCGTGCAGATCCTCGACTACCTGGGCGTGCCCTATAAGGGCCTCAACGTCCTTGAGAACGACGACCTGCGCGGCGGCATCAAGAACTATTCGAACTGGCCGACCATCCCGCAGCTTTACGTCAAGGGCGAGTTCGTCGGCGGCTGCGATATCGTGCGCGAAATGTTCCAGGCCGGCGAATTGCAATCGCTGCTCAAGGACAAGGGCGTCCCGGTCAAGGAAGCGGCGCAGGCTTAATCCCGCGCGGCGTTCAGCGCATCCGGTTGGTGAGCAGGATCGCCAGCGCCAGCACGATCGCCAATCCGACCAAGCTTTGCGCCGGCAGCGCCGCTGCGAATTTCAAGACATTGTCGGCGACCCCGGATACGAACACGCCGGACGAATCCGGGCCCAGAATCAAATAAATCAAGATGACGGACAGAACCGTCAAAAATCCGATTTCAACGAAGGCCCAAAGGTACTGCTTGGCCTTTTGCAGGTAGTCGAGCATCGCACCCGAACCCGGTTTTGGCTGGCGCCTGATCTCATCCGAAGATCGCCATCTGCCCCGGAGTTCGTCCGAGGCAGACTTTTTCTGGATCATGCTCAGGTGCTGGGCGGCAGATTGCCTCGCCACCCAACGCTGTTTTGATCATGCGTGACGGTTGTGCCGGAGTAACGGCTCAGGCCGTTTTCCGACCCGCGAACAGCCACATGATGATGCCCAGCGTGATCAGGCCCACCAAGCCGGCATCGCCGAGCGATTTGACGAGCGCCATGATGTTGGCCGTGACATTGCCGAAGAACGGCAGATTGGCCCCGACCAATAGCGCCGCGACGATCGCCAGCGCCAACAGCATCAGCCCGATCTCCGTCAGCGAGCCGATCCACCCCTTGATTCTTCCCAACGCATCCATGTGCGCTCTCCCGGTTTGTTTGTTGAAGAAGCCCCAACCCGAACGCTACGCTGCAAACGGCCGTGTGCGACAATTTGCGGCAGCACCGTATGAGAAATAGGCAGAGTCGACAAGGCAAGCGGCGCCAAGCGCCGCCGGCGCACGGTCGCTCCGCCGCTTTTGTCAGCAAATTGAGTGGACTTACCGCACCGCGTCTAAAACCGGACGCCTGGGGATAAGTCGCTGGCTCCAGGCGCGTTCGGCGCCGCGGCGCCGGACGGCGCCCCGGTCAGCGCGAGTAATATTCCACCACCAGGTGCGGTTCCATCTGCACCGGGTAGGGCACGTCGCCGAGTGCCGGGATGCGCGCCAGCTTGGCCGACATTTTGGTGTGGTCGACGTCGATATAGTCCGGCACGTCGCGCTCGCCGAGCGCCGTGGCTTCGAGTACCAGCGCCAGTTGCCGCGACTTCTCCTTGACCTCGACCAGATCGCCGACCTTGACGCGGTAACTCGACACCGTGACGCGCTTGCCGTTCACGGTGATGTGGCCGTGGCTGACGAACTGGCGCGCGGCAAAGACGGTGGGTACGAATTTGGCGCGGTAGATTATGGTGTCGAGCCGGCGCTCCAATAGCGCGATCATGGTGGCGCCGGTGTCGCCTTTGAGGCGGCGCGCCTCGTCATAAATGCCGTGGAAGTGCCGCTCCGACATGTTGGCGTAGTAGCCTTTTAGCTTCTGTTTGGCGCGCAATTGCACGCCGTAATCGGAGAGCTTGCCCTTGCGGCGCTGGCCGTGCTGGCCGGGGCCGTATTCGCGTTTGTTGATCGGAGATTTCGGCCGGCCCCAGATGTTCTGGCCCATACGGCGGTCGATCTTGTACTTCGCCTGGTGGCGCTTGGTCATTCGCGTCCTCGTTTGCAATGCTGGCTGAGGATCGCGCCCTCCTCCTGTCCCGATCATTGACCGGAACCGACAGGTTTTGCCGCCGAATTTTAGCGCCGGCGCAAACCGCGGGTGCGAAACACCGCGCGGGCCCTTTGGGCCCGCGAAGTGGCCGGTTTCTAGGGGGAAACCCGTGCAGTGTCAAACCGCGGGTCGAACCGCCGCTGGATCAGCCCGAGGGTGGACGCGCTTGGCCGGCCGGAGGTGAAAATCGCCATGGTCGATCCGAGCTGATCGCCGCCCTTGCCGGGGCCCAAAAGCTCGGTGACCCGCCGCGCGATGGCCGGCGCCGGATCGATGAAATTGACCGGCCATGGCGCGAGCTTGCGCAGGCGTTCGATCAGCAGCGGATAATGCGTGCAGGCGAGCACGATCGTATCGGTGCGGCTGCCGTCATCGACAAAAGCCGGCGCGATTTCTTCGCGAATGGCGGCGTCATCGATCTTGGCGCCGGCCAGATCGTCCTCGGCGTAGGCCGCAAGCTTCTTCGCGCCGACCAGTGTGACCTTGCAGTCGCCGGCGTAATCGCGAATGAGCGAACGGGTATATTCGCGCGCCACGGTCGCTTCGGTGCCGAGCACCGAGACACGTTTCGTGATCGATGCCGCGCACGCCGGCTTGATCGCCGGCACGGTGCCGACAAACGGCAGCGAAAATTGCTTGCGCAGGTCCGGCAGCACGATGGTCGAAGCGGTATTGCAGGCGATCACCACCAGGTCGGGCCGGTGGGTCTCGATCAACTCGCCCATCAAGGCGACGACGCGCGACACCAGCGCCGGCTCTTGCAGGTCGCCATAGGGAAAGCCCGCGTCGTCGGCGACATAAACAAAATCGACGTGCGGCCGCGCCGCCGCCACCTCGCGATAAACGGTGAGCCCGCCGAGGCCGGAATCGAATAGCAGGATGGTTTCGCGCGCCGCCATAGCGCGACCTCATGCCATGAGGTGCCGGACGCCCGCAATCGCCCCGCGGTGGGAACCGTTAATCGGGCTTAAGCGAAAGCCTCGACCAACCGCGGACCTTCCTTGGGCGGGGCAACCTCCTGCCGGGCAGCGAGCTTTGGCCGGCTCGCCACCGGCGAGATCAGGCCTGAGATCACGGTGAAGGTGAGCACCAGGATCACCGCGAAGTTGCCGTCATGGATGCCGGCGAACGCGACCGCACCCATGAGATAGGCCCAGAACGGGAATGCGATGGTCGAGACCGCGGCATTGACGATCCAGGCGTCGCCGTCCTCGCGCACATACCAGCAGAACAGCGGCGTCAGTATGCAGCCGATCAGCAAAGCACCGGTGGCGATGGCGCCGATCGGCAGCCCGGCCATGGCGGCATTCGGCCCGCCGGCCTTCATCGCCTGATCGAGGATGGCGTTGATCAGCATGGAAAAGCCGATCACTTCGCCCGGAATATATTTGATCATGCGCTCGACATAATTGTCGCCGGGCACGGCAGCGGCCAGCTGCATTCCGGCGATGTCGGACTGCAGCACGCCCTCGAGACCCGCGATTTGCAGATCGAGGTCGGGCACTACCGGTTTACGTACCAATCGGCCCATGATTCTCTCCTTAAGAAGGATTTGCTCTTGAGATGTTTGTCGGACGTTACGCCGGGGCAGGTGAGTCGGGCAAACAAACAATGCGATCGGGAGCCGCGAAATCGCGGCGCTGCGACGATGAAGCTTTCGTGGACAGCGTGCCGACGCCGTGTCAGGCGACGCTGATTCTCACGCCCGGCCGAACACGCGGCGGAAGATCGTATCGACGTGAGAGAAATGAAAATCCAGGTCGAAATTGGCGGCGAGCTCTTTGTCGCTCAAATGTTTGCGTAACTCCTTGTCGGCCTTGAGCAGCGTGAGGAAATCGCCGCCGCCTTCCCACACTTTCATGGCGTTGCGCTGCACCAGGCGATAGGCGTCCTCGCGGGCGACGCCTTTTTGCGTGAGCGCCAGCAGCACGCGCTGGGAATGAACGAGGCCGCCGAGGCGGTCGAGATTCTTGCGCATGTTCTCCGGGTACACGATCAGCTTGTCGATCACGCCGGCGAGGCGGCCGAGCGCGAAATCGAGCGTCACCGTTGCGTCCGGGCCGATCACGCGCTCGACCGAGGAATGGGAAATGTCGCGCTCGTGCCAAAGCGTCACGTCTTCCAGCGCCGGCGTCACATAGGCGCGCACCATGCGGGCGAGACCGACGAGATTTTCCGACAGCACCGGATTGCGCTTGTGCGGCATCGACGAGGATCCTTTTTGGCCCGCGGAGAAATACTCCTCGGCCTCCAACACTTCCGTGCGTTGCAAATGGCGGATTTCCGTCGCCAGCCGCTCGACCGAAGCCGCGACGACGCCCAGCGTGGCGAAATACATGGCGTGGCGGTCGCGCGGAATGATTTGCGTCGAGATCGGCTCGACCTTGAGTCCCATCTTACGCGCCACGTGGGCTTCGACCCGCGGATCGACCTGGGCAAAAGTTCCGACCGAGCCGGAAATGGCGCAGGTCGCGACCTCGGCGCGCGCCGCGATCAGGCGCTCTTTGGCGCGGGCAAACTCGGCATAGGCGACGGCGAGCTTGAGGCCGAACGTGGTCGGCTCGGCGTGAATGCCGTGGGAGCGGCCGATGGTCGGCGTGAATTTGTATTCGCGGGCGCGGCGCTCCAGTGCCGCGTTGAGCGCTTCCACGTCGGCGACCAAAAGATCGGCGGCGCGCACCAGCTGCACGTTAAAGCAGGTATCGAGCACGTCGGACGAGGTCATGCCCTGGTGCACGAAGCGCGCCTCGGGGCCGACGATTTCGGCGAGGTGGGTGAGGAAGGCGACGACGTCGTGCTTGATCTCGCGCTCGATCTCGTCGATGCGGTCGATATCGAACTGCGCCGCCTTTCCCTTGGCCCAGATTTTCTTCGCCGCCGCCTTCGGGATCATGCCGAGCTCGGCCATGGCTTCGGCGGCATGGGCCTCGATCTCGAACCAGATGCGAAACCGCGTCTGCGGCGTCCAGATCGCCGCCATCTGCGGCCGGGAGTAGCGCGGGATGGTCATCACGCCATATCCCCGCGCGCCAGCGCCGCCGCGTTGCGGATCGCCGCGCTATTGGCGCGAT
>Ga0210395_10004950_pt1 | contig 10229 bp, 7 predicted proteins | sample IncBWH4OmetaG_FD_150861 | JGI IMG/M metagenome (GOLD analysis project Ga0210395, IMG submission 150861) | Forest soil microbial communities from Barre Woods Harvard Forest LTER site, Petersham, Massachusetts, United States - Inc-BW-H-4-O ...
CCGGGCGATGGGTGCCACTCGACCTTCGCCACCACTCGTCGCGGCTTGTTCCACGAGCCGGCCTGTTAGCTGAAGCTGGAATAGTAACGGCGCACCTCCTGCGCCTGGCGCCCGCGCAACGGCGCGCTGGTGAATCCCAAATTTTGGCTTACAAAATTATCGATCGGCACAGCCTTGGCCCGCGGGGGGTATTTCATGCTAACAGATCGCTACGGGCTTCCCCTATCCACAACGTCCACTGCGGCGCGGGACGATTACGTCCTTGCCACGGATCGAGCGCTGACGTTTTACCCCGGCGCAGCCGAGGCGTATGACCGGGCCATTGCCGCCGAGCCGGGTTTTGCGTTGGCTCACGTGGGTAAGGCGCAGGTGCTGATGCGGCAGGGCGACATCGCGGCCGCACAGGCGGCGCTGGCGGCCGCGAAGAACGTGTCCGCTGGTCTCACCGAGCGTGAAGCTAGCCATATCGGGTTTTTTAATCTGGTGTTCGCGGGCCGAACAGAGGCGGCAATCGCCGCCTTGTACCCGCATCTCGCGGCATGGCCGCGCGACGCGCTGGTTGTTTCCGTAGCCGCGAACCCCAACGGAATAATTGGCGGCTCCGGCCGGATCGGACAGAAGCGCCAGATCGCGGAGATGATGGATAGTCTGGCCTCGCACTACGGCGATGATTTTTGGTTCAGGTCGTATCACGCCATGGCGCTGTCCGAGGATGGACAGCTCACGGCGGCCCGAGCGAAGATCGAGCAATCGGTGGCGGCAAACTCGAACAACGCGCATGGTGCGCATGGCTTCGCCCATGTCTGCTACGAGAGCGGCGACCCGGACACGGCCCGCGCCTTTCTCTCGTCGTGGCTCGCCACCTATCCGCGCGACGGCTTTTTCTACGGTCATCTGAGCTGGCATCTGTCGCTCTGCGAAATCCAGGCCGGCAACGGGGAAGGAGCATTCCAGACGTACCGGGATGCGATCGCCCTTGACCGGCACAGCGGCGGCCCACAGCTGAAAATCTCCGATGGAGCGGCGTTCTTATGGCGCGCCGAACTCGCCGGCCATCCGCGCGACCCGGCCGCCTGGCGCGGCTTGTACGACTACGCGAACAGCGCATTGCCGCGGCCAGGCAACGGGCTCGCCGACCTGCACATCATCCTGGCCCAGGCGGTGATGGGGGATGATGCCGCGCTCGATGACCGTGCCCGGCAGATGCAGGAACTGGCGCGCGAGGGGCGTTACCCCTCGGGCTCGTACCTTCCTGCTCTGGCTCGTGGCTTTGCGGCGTTCGAGCGGGAGGATTTTTCCGGCGCGATCGAGGCGCTGGCGCCGCTGGCGGGCCAAAACGAACGCATTGGCGGCAGCCGCGCACAGCACGACCTGATCGAGTTCACCTTGCTGAGAGCCTACATCGAGGCCAATCGGATGCAGGAAGCGAAGCGCCTGCTTGATGACAGGCGGCCGGGTGCATCCGGGATTCCGGTCAAGGGGATTGCCGCGGTGCATTGACCAAAGGGGTCGACCTGCAGCCATCGGCTCAATCGCACTTAAGAGTTGCGGTCGGTTTACAGCGCGCCGCTGCCGATACTGTCGGATCGTAGCCGGCGGCAAAATCGCTCTATCCTCTCCCCCATAACCGCTCGGAGCTGCCCGCCTGCCATGCCCGAAACCAGCCTCGTTGTCGTCGATCCCGGTCATTTCCACGCCACGCTGGTTCAGCAGCAGATGTATCCGGAGTTATCCTCGGTCGTGCGGGTTTATGCGCCGCTCGGCCCCGATCTGATCGACTACCTGAGCCGGATCGCCAGATACAACCGCCGACCGGAAGCAGCCACCGACTGGCGGCTGATTGTCCACGCCGGCCCTGATTTTCTCGATCGGATACGGAATGAGCCGCCGGGCGGGGTCGCGATCTTCTCGGGCCGCAACCGCGGTAAAATCGATCGGATCATCGCCGCTCTTGAAACCGGCCTACATGTGCTCGCCGACAAGCCCGCGATTATCGAGCCCACGGATCTGCCGCGGCTGGAGGCGGCTCTTAGGATGGCGAACGAACGGCGGCTCGTGTTTGCCGACATGATGACTGGGCGACACAACACGCTCGTTCGGCTCGTGCACGCTTTGCGAAGCGACCCCGACGTGTTTGGGGATCCGGTTCCGGGTAGCGTTGACGAGCCGAGCGTCCTGCTGAGCGGCGTGCATTATTTGCGTAAAGTCGTCGCCGGCCTGCCAAACCCGCGTCCCGCCTGGTATTTCGACATCAGCGAGCAGGGGGAGGGTTTGGCCGATACCGGCGTGCATCTGGCGGACCGGGTGCACGAGACGCTGTTTCCTGAGCAGCCGCTCGACTGGCGACGGGACATCGAGATCCTCGCCGCGAGCCGCTGGCCCACTCCGGTGAGCCTGCCGCAATTTCGCGAGCTAACCGGCGAGGGCAAATGGCCCTCGGATCTCGCGCCGCGGATCCGCGGCGATGTGCTGGAATATTTGTGCAATGGACGGGTCGATTATCGGGTGCGCGGCACTCACGTCCGGCTGGAGGTGCGCTGGGATTGGCAGGCCGAGCAAGGGGACGATACGCATCACGCTCTTTACCGCGGTACCCGTTGCCGGCTTGCAGTGCGGCAGGGTCCGGCGGAACGCTTCCGGCCGGAACTATACGTCCTGCCGGATGAGAATATCGATGCGGCGCTGCAGCGGCGCATTACCGAGTTGCAGTCGAATTATCCCGGGGTAGCGGTGGTGGCTCTCGGATCGGAATGGCGGATCGCGATACCCGAGGCGATACGGGTCGGCCATGACGCCGCTTTCGGGGCCTTTACTCGTCGCTTTCTCGCCTGTGTCGCGGATCCGTCGTCGCTGCCGGCGAGAGACCGACCCAACCTTCTCGCAAAATACCGGGTGACGACCGGCGCTGTGGCGATTAGCCGGTGCTGATCACCCTCATGCCCGCGTGCGGCTCTGCTGGCTGCCGCTGAAGTCGTGGCAGACTGCCATGACTGGGACGGCGCCTTTCGCGTGACCGGCATGACTCATGAACGAAATCAGCATCGGTCGGCTTCAAACCAGGAGGACGCGACATGACTGCGAGCGGCATCCATCACCCACCCGAATTCAAGCACGCTGCGGACATGGAATGGGAGATGGGTCGATTTGGCAATGTCACCAAATTCCTCTTTCACCCGCGACCGGAACGTCCGACCGAGCCCAACGCGGGTTTTCTCAAATATGCGCCGGGCGCGTCTTTCCCGTTGCACCGGCACGACTTCGCGCAAATCTGGCACATCATCGAGGGCGAATTCACCTTTGTTGGAAAGCTCTACGGCCCTGGCACGATCGCCTATATGCCCGACCCGCATTTCGAGCATGAAATGCACACGGCGACCGGTGGGACGATATTCTTCGTGCAATACCCCGGCCCAACCACCGGTGCGCCTCCTATCTATGACGGTCGCATGAATCTGAAAGAGGTCCCACCGCTCACGCAGCAGGACCTGGAACACTGAAGCGCGTGAGTGAGCGAGAAGCGCGGCAAGACGGCGAGGATTAGCGGATGGTGTGGCAGATCGGGGTCGATGTCGGTGGCACGTTCACCGATCTGCTGGCACTCGATCCGGAGCGCAGCGTGTTCCGCGTCGCTAAGGTGTTATCGACCGCCGAGGACCAGTCGATCGGCTTCATTGCCGGGCTCGACGAACTGGAAACCGATCTCGCCGCGGTGGCCGCGCTGGTCCACGGGACTACCGTCGCCACCAACGCCGTCCTCGAACGCAAGGGGGCGCGGTGCGGGTTGATTACCACGGCTGGGTTTCGCGACGTTCTCGAACTGGGCCGCCGTACTCGTCCCAACCCATACGGCATGATCGGAAGCTTCGAGGCGTTGATCGCGCGCGACCTGCGAACCGAGGTGCCTGAGCGCATCGACGCCGCCGGTCGGGTCCTCACACCCCTTGACGAAACGGCGGTGCGGCGGGAAGTGCATCGCTTGCGCGAGCGCGGCGCCGAAGCATTGGTGATTCATTTCATTCATGCCTACGCCAACCCGGCGCACGAGCAGCGCTGCGCCGAAATCGCGCGCGAGATCTGGCCCAACCGGTTCGTGACCTTGGGCAGCGATATTCTGCGCGAAGTGCGGGAATTCGAACGCGGCAGCACGGCGGCGCTTAACGGCTACGTGCAGCCGATCGTATCGCGCTATCTCGGCCGCCTCTCACAGAACCTGCGCAGCGCCGGGCTGAGCAACGAGCTTCTGGTGATGCAGGGGAATGGCGGCATGATGGCGGCCAGTACCGCCATCGATCTCGCCGTACACACCGTCATGTCCGGCCCGGCCGCAGGAGCGATTGCCGCGGCGCGGATCGGCGTGCAGGCCGGCTATCCCAATCTCGTCGCCTGCGATATGGGCGGGACCAGCTTCGACGTTTCTCTGATCGCCGCCGGCGAGCCGGCACTGAGCGCAGAGAAGGACATCGCCTACGGCGTGCCGTTGCGCGTGCCGCTGGTCGACATCCACACGATCGGGGCCGGCGGCGGCAGCATCGCGCGGATCACCCGGGCCGGCTTGTTGCAGGTCGGCCCCGAAAGCGCGGGTGCTCGCCCAGGGCCGATCGCCTATGGCCGAGGCGGCACTGCTGTTACCGTTACCGATGCGAACCTTCTGCTCGGGCGTCTGAACCCCGATCGCCTGACCGGGGTCGAGGAGTCTGCGCCGATGGAGAAGATCGCAGCCGCCATGCACGAACAGATCGGTGCGACGCTAGGCCTGGATGCGACCGCTGCCGCGGCGGCGGTCCTGGCCGTCACCACCAATCAGCTGGCGCACGCGATCCGCCTGGTGTCGGTCGAGAAGGGACACGATCCGCGCGATTTCGCCCTGTTCGCCTTTGGCGGCGCGGGTCCCTTGCACGCCGTCGAGATCGCCCGCGAACTCGGCATTCCGACCGTGCTGGTGCCGCGGTTTCCCGGCATCACCTCGGCTCTCGGGTGCGTGCTTGCGCCGGTGCGGCACGATTTTGTCCAGAGTGTCGGCCAACCGCTCGCCGATGCGGCGACCTCAGAGATCGACGGTCGCTTCGCCAATCAGGCTGCGGCGGGACGACGGCTGCTCGACCAAGACGGAGTGCCGCTCGCCGAAATCGTGGTTCGCCTTGAAGTCGATCTGCTGTTCCGCGGTCAAAGCCATGTGTTCCGGGTGCCGGTGACCGCGCCGGGTTTTGATCCCCGAGTGGTGCTGGCTGATTTTCTGGAGCGCTACAAGGCGCGGTTCGACATCGAATTGCCTGAGATGACAGCGATACTCGTGAACCTGCGCACCACCGTGATCGGCCGGCGCGCTCCGCTCGATCTGGCGACTTTTGCTCCTGCGAGCGGCGTGTCCGAGGTGCCCCGGCCGCGTGATGCGCGCCAGGTCCGCTTCGACGATCGCTGGTTCGATACCCGGATCTTCGACCGTGCCTCCCTCGGGAGCGGTGCGACGGTTAACGGGCCTGCGATCGTAGAGCAGCCCGATACGACGGTGGTCATCGACCCCGGCGCAACCGCCGCCGTCGACAGCCTGGGCAATCTGGTGATTTCGGTAGGTGAGACATGACGCTCGATCCCGTGACGCTGGCGGTCATTCAGAACGGACTGCGGCAGGTGGCCAGCGAGATGGATCTGGTCCATGAGAAAACCTCGTTCTCGCCGGTAATCTCCGAGGGATTTGACCGCTCAAACGGCATCTACGATGACGCCACCGGCGAGGTTGTCGCCCAGGGCGAACTCGGACTGCCGATATTTGTCGGGGTGATGCAGTTCACGACCCAGGCCGTCATAGCGCGTCGTCACGACCTCGAACCGGGTGACGTGATCCTGGTCAACGACCCCTATCTCGGCGGCACTCATCTGATGGATGTCAAGATGGTGCGCCCGTTCTACTACCGCGGCCGCCTGTGGTGCTATCTGTCGAATACCGGCCATTGGCCGGATACCGGGGGCATGGTGCCTGGCGGCTTTTCGGCGACGGCGACCGAGATCGTGCAGGAGGGCCTAAGGCTGCCGCCGGTGAAGCTCGTCCGCCGCGGTGAGATTTGTCAGGACATCATCGACATCGTCCTGCACAACATCCGGGTCGCCGAGGAGCGGATTGGCGATATCCGCGCGCAACTGGGGGCGCTCAGCGTCGGCGAGAAACGACTGACCCAATTGCTCGACCGGTACAGCGTCGAGACCGTAGACGCCGCCATCACCGAGCTGAGGGCCGGCTCCGAACGGCTGATGCGCGCCCACATCGACAGCATCCCGGACGGGACATACTCGGCGACCGCGATCGTCGACAGCGACGGCATCGTTGACCGTCCGCTCGAGGTAGTCTTGGACATGACGGTCTCTGGCTCCGACATCCATTTTGATTTGTCGCGGTCAAGCCCGCCATGCCGGGGCCCGATGAACTCGGTATGGGCGACGACGCAATCGTCCGTTTATGTCGCGATGAAGCACATCTTTCCCGATGTGCCAATCAATGCCGGCTGTTTCGCGCCGATCCACATTGCGCCGCCGGACGGCACCTTCCTCTATGCCCGCTATCCGCGTCCCGTTGCCGGCTGCGCCGCCGAGGTGGCGCAGCGCATCATGGAGGCGGTGTTTGGGGCGATGGGCCAGGCAATCCCGGAGCGTCTTTTCGCGGCGCCGGCCGGCACCAGCGGCAATTTCGGGCTCGGCGGCTATGATCCCGAAGAGAACCGGCATTACATCATGTACCTGTTCAGCGGCGGCGGGTATGGCGGCTGGTGGCAGACCGATGGGCTGACCAACGGCTGCTCGAGCGTCGGGATCTCGAAAACCCAGCCGGTCGAGATTCTGGAACAGCATTATCCGATCCTGTTCGACCGATTCGCCTTGCGCGAAGGCTCGGGGGGCGCCGGGCGGCACCGCGGCGGCTTCGGGGTCGACTACCGCATCCGGCTGTTGCGCGGCGAAGCGAAAGCCTCGTTTCTGATGGATCACGGTCGGGTCGGACCGCCGGGCCTACTCGGCGGCAATCCCGGCGCAGTGAACGAGATTACCGTGCGCCAGTCCGACGTGGTTTCCACTCCGCCGCATCTCTCGAAGGGTGAAGGTTACATGCTGGCATCCGGAGATTGGATCGCGGTCAAGACGCCGGGCGGTGGCGGCTATGGGCCGCCCGCGGAGCGTGACCCCGCGATGGTGGAACGCGACATTGCCGGAGGTTATTACACCGATGTGGAGGCTGTCAGGCTGTTCACCCGCACCCATCCGGCTGCCGCGGAATAGCTTATTGCGCGGTCAGCGAGCTGCTGGCATCTGTTTTGACTGAGTTGTGCGGCGCTTCGGCATCGCAAGCGCGTCTCAGCAAACGGAGATCAATAATGAAGGAGCGTACCGTTCCGAGCGATGCGGAGTTTTGGACACGCGCTCGGCGTCATCTGCTCCAATATGGCGGCGAGTTCGTCGATTTCGTGCCGGTTCGTGCCGAGGGCGCGTTTCTCTACGATGATGCTGGCCGGCGCGTATTGGACTTCACCTCGGGGCAGATGAGCGCGGTGCTCGGCCATTGTCATCCCGAGATTGTCGCAACGGTACGCGACGGCGTCGGGCGGCTCGATCACCTGTTCTCCTCGATGCTGAGCCGTCCCGTGGTCGATCTCGCCGAGGCTTTGGCCGAACTGGCGCCGCAACTGCCGAAAGTTATGCTGTTGTCCACTGGTGGCGAGGCCAATGAGGCGGCCATCAAACTGGCGAAACTCGTCACCGGCAGCTGGGAGGTGGTGGGGTTCGCGCAATCCTGGCACGGCATGACCGGAGCGGCGGCGTCGGCGACGTACAAGGCGGGCCGTCGCGGCTACGGTCCGATGGCGGCCGGTTGTTTCGCCATCCCCGCGCCAAACGCCTATCGCCCGCGCTTCGCCGGCGTCGATTGGCAAACCGAGCTCGATGATGCTTTCGACCTGATCGACCGGCAAAGCACCGGCAACCTCGCCGCCTTTATCGCTGAGCCGATTCTGAGCAGCGGCGGGGTGATCGAGTTGCCAGCGGGTTATCTTGCTGCCCTAAAGCAGAAATGCATCGAACGCGGCATGCTGCTGATCCTCGACGAAGCGCAGACCGGGATGGGGCGCACCGGCACGATGTTCGCCTTCGAGCGCGACGGGGTGGTGCCAGACATTCTGGTGCTGTCAAAGACGCTCGGCGCCGGACTGCCTTTGGCAGCAGTAATGACCACCGACCGGATCTCGAAAACGGCTGACGATCGCGGTTTCCTCTTCTACACCACGCACGTGAACGACCCCTTGCCGGCAATGGTCGGCTTGAAGGTGATCGAGATAGTACGGCGCGATGGATTGGCGGCGCGCGCGGCCGAGTTGGGTGATCTCCTCAAGCGGGGGCTGCTGTCACTGAAGCAGAGGTATCCCTGTATCGGCGACGTGCGCGGGCGAGGTCTGCTGCTCGGAGTGGAATTCAAAGCGCTCGGTCGGGACGAAAACCACTCGGCACGCGCTCTTTCGGATGCGGTCACCGACAAAGCGCTGCATCTCGGACTGAGCGCCAACATCGTGCGTACCGGCGCATCCGATGGGGTCATGCGTATCGCCCCGCCACTGACGGCGACCGAGGACGAAATCGATCTCGGTCTCGACCTCCTGGATGCAGCGCTCGAACAGACGCTCGAGAAACTGCCCCGCGTTCATGCAGCGGAATAACTCGGCAGCTCGGATCTATACGGGGGGCTCGTCTGGGAGATTGCCGGGACAAATGATCGAGCAAGGACCCTTGGTGCCACCACCAGTGGGATCTTGAAACCGAGGTCGTTGTCGCCGGGGTTCGGCGCGGCCGGGCTTCCGGCATGGAACGTCTGATCCCCTTCGGGCCGTCGCGGCGTACGAACCAGGCGAGAAGGAAAGATCGTATGAAGAATACATGGCGCGCTGATCCGCTCGCATGGGGCCAGGGGTCTCGCATCTTGGAAATGTTCCTGGAGCCGACCTGCCCATTTTCTGTTAGGGCATTCGGCAAACTTGACGACCCTTCTCGGCGAGGCCGGCGAGGACCGGATCACTGTCAAGCTCCGCCTTCAGTCGCAGCCTTGGCACATGTATTCGGGCGTGATCGTGCGCTGTATCCTGGCCGCCTCGACGCTCGACCGCGGAAAGGCAGCAGCAAAGTCTGTTATGGCGGCTGTTGCCGCACATCGTGAAGAATTCGAATTCGACCATCATTGCGCCGGGCCGAATCTCGATGCTACGCCCAACGACATCATCGGGCGTTTAGAGCGCTACAGTGGTGTGAAGCTCGCCAAGGCTTTTTCGATCCCCGACCTCGATCGTGAAGTGAAGTGGCATTGCAAATATGCCCGCCAAAACGGCATCCACGTGTCGCCCACTTTCATGATTGACGGCCTGGTTCAGGCGGATATGAGCAGTGGCGACCCCGTGGTCGATTGGGTATCACGTCTTTTAAGGTAGTAACTTTATCAACTTAGGGGTAGGAGACTTCTTCGGTTCTGCTTTTTCTCCGGCTTACGCCTTTTAGAAAACAGCTCGGTTAGACGCGCGCTTCCTTCGGTTGTGGAACCGCTCCAGTCAGATGGCGCTTGTCCGAGACGACTCGGCCTTCTTTCAGGACCAGCTGCAGCCGCCGCACATTGGTGATGTCCTCAAGCGGATTGGCCCCGACCACAATCAGATCGGCAAGCTTGCCCGCTTCCACGGTTCCCAGTTCGCCGCCGACACCGCACAGCTCGGCGCCATGGCGCGTGGCCGCGAGCAGCGTCTGCCACGGCGTCGCGCCGTCGCGAACCCACAACCCCATCTCGAGAAATGCTGCTTCCTTGAGCGGGCGGATGTCGGAGCCCAAGGCCATCCGCACACCGGCATCGAGCGCTCTGCGGAACCATAGGGCGTGCACGTCCGAAGCTGCCTCGGCGCGGCAACACAGCGCAGGCGACAGACCTCGTTCGGCAACCCAGGCGGCTTCGAACGAATTGGTGGCCTGGCTGGCGGTGAGATGGCTGATCGCGAGGGTCGGCACGTACCAGGTACCGTGCTCGATGAGGAGCTCAATGCATTCGTCGTCCATGACGTAGCCGTGCTCGACGCTGTGGGCGCCCAACCGGATCGCATTCTTGACCGCTTCGGGGTTGGTGGCATGCGCCATGACCTTGAAGCCGCGCTTGCGGCAGATCTCAAAGGCGGCGCGGATCTCGTCGTCGAGCAGGAACGAGTGGGTGTGGAGGTCCCAGG
>Ga0210395_10004951_pt1 | contig 10229 bp, 9 predicted proteins | sample IncBWH4OmetaG_FD_150861 | JGI IMG/M metagenome (GOLD analysis project Ga0210395, IMG submission 150861) | Forest soil microbial communities from Barre Woods Harvard Forest LTER site, Petersham, Massachusetts, United States - Inc-BW-H-4-O ...
CACACGATTCCGCTGGTGGATTTCCAGCCACCGCCGCGCCGATCGGGACCGCTCTATTCGGTGCCGATGACCAGCACGTTCGTCAGTTGCGTCGCCACGGTCACGCTGGGCATCGCGCGGGCCGCGCTCGACTCGCTGGTGGAGATCGGCGCTGACAAGAAGACGGCCGGCCAGCCGACGGTGCTGCACGACAAGCCGCTTGCGCAGGCCGACCTGGCGCGGGCCGAGGCGATACTGGGGGCGGGGCGGGCGTACCTGTTCAGCGAGCTGGGAAAGATGTGGGAGGACACCGTGGCGGACCGTCCGATCACGATACGCGCCCGGGCGGCGGTGAAGCTCGCGGCATGTCATGCGGCGCAGTGCGCGATCCAGGCGGTGGATCTGGCCTATCAGTCGGCGGGTGGCGTGTCGGTGTTTCAGGGCAGCCGGCTGGAGCGATGCTTTCGCGACGTGCACGTCGCCGGGCAGCATGTCGCGTTGAGCATGCAGGCCAGCCTGGAGCCGGTGGGACGCGTGCTGTACGGCCTGCCGCCGGGGGCGGCGCGGTTCTGAGCTTACCGCGTCTCGGTCACGCCACGGTCAGCTCTGCGACCATCTGCTTGCCTTTGGTCTCTGGGCTGCACAGCAGGGCGGCGATGAAGCTGACCAGGCCCACCAAGGTGCCGATGAGCATCGGAATGGCGAACCCCATGTGCCACGTGGTCGCCGCGTACGCCATGATCGGTCCCATCAGACCGCCGAAGATGGCGCCCTGGTGATAGCAGAAGCCGCTCGCTGTCGCGCGTACCTCAGTCGGGAAGCGCTCGGTCATGTAGCTTGCATTCTGGCCGTAGATACCGCCGGCGCCGAAGCATCCTTGCAGGGCGAAGAAGATCACGATCATGGTGTAGTCGTTGGTCAACAGGTAAAGCGGCGTGACCGGGATCGCGAGAATTGCCGGCAGGATCATCGCCCAGCGGCGTCCAAGCACGTCCGCTACTCGGCCCCAGCAGCAGCACGAGATGAAGAACAGCACGTTCTGCAGCATGATCGGCAGCGCGACCAATGCAGGGCTGAGGCCCAGGTCCTTTTGCAGATGCGTTGCGAACAACGTGCCGATCGAATAGCCGACGACAAAGCTGCTCGCCATCCACCAGCACGCCGTCAGCGTATTGCCAAGCAGGTCACCCTTGAAGATCGTCAGCAGCGGCACACGCACTTCGCGCTTTTGCGCGCGCTGGAGGCGGCGGTTTTCCAGCCAGATCGGCGGTTCGTTGACGAACTTCCGAACGTAGACGATTGCCAACGCCGGCAGGACGCCGATCCACAGCAGACCACGCCAGCCGATGTAGTCGTAGAGCAACCCGTAGGCAGCGGCCGACAGCAATCCGCCCAGCCCCCACGAGCCCTGCATCGCGCCCGCCATGAAGCCGCGCGAGCGGATCGGCCACTGCTCCAGCGCGAGCGAGGCGCCGACCGGCCACTCCGCGCCCATGCCGATGCCCAGCATTGCGCGGAAGAAGAACAGGAAGGCGAAGCTAGGAGAGAAGCCTGCGATGAAATTGCAAACGGAGAACCAGGCGATCGAGATCATCAGCGGCTTCTTGCGGCCGATGCGATCGGCGAGCCATCCGGAGCCGGTCGCGCCGATCAGCCGTAGCCATAACGTCAAAGTAAAGACAGCAGTCACCGCCGTTAGCGGGACATGAAACTCCTGCGATATCGGCAGCATGATGAAGACGAAGATCGTAAAATCGAAGGAGTCGAGCGTCCACCCTAGCCATGCCGCTATCCAGGCATGCCACTGTTCTCTGGTGGGCTCCCGCCACCACGCAATCTGCCCGCCGTGATGAACCGATGTCGCCATGGCTCAATCCTCCCAGGTCGGCGCGGTCCCTTCGAGCGGGGACATCCTCCGACCATACATGTGCGACAGCTGCGCACATGATCACGTTTCGCGGCGTATTGTGAATCGCTGAAGCGGATGTCTGGGATTCGCCTTGTCTCGATCAGGTCGTATGCATCGCGACGGCTATTGCGGAGCGCGCGATACACGGCGCGCCACGAGGCACTATCTCTGTGCCTGTTCCGGCGAGACGCCTTGGTGACATGATTGTTGCAGGTACCCTATGGGCCTGGAGCGCGTGACGTCGAGCGGATGATCGATCAGCGGCTGCACATGTTTGAGGAATTGTACTGTGTGCGGCAGTTCAGCGTGGTGATCGAAGGCTGCTTCATCCTTCCAGCATGAGTGGATGTAGAACAGCAATGGATCGCGTGTGGAGCGATAGGCCTCGACCGCTCGACAGCCTGGCTCCGCGCGAGTCGGAGGGATGACATCGCGCAGCGCCGCCGCGACGGCGTCCTGCTGGCCCTCACGGGAGTGGAAGCGGGCGAAGATGAACAGTTCCATCGGATGCTCTGCTTGATCGGATCGAAAAGGGCGCGGCCGCAAGTACTAAACCACGATAACCGTATCGCTGTATTGCGCAACGCGGGCGTCGTGCGTGAGCAGACGCAGTGGCACGGTGATGGCCTGCGCGGAGGGCGATGTGGGTGTCGAGCAGCAGCCTCACTCGGGTTTCCCGGTGAACAGCGCGGTGATCGCGGCTTCATCATCAGTGTCGATCGTGTCGGGGACGACGAACTTGCCTTTGGCGACCCCCCGATCCGCTTGCCGGTCTGGGCTGGCTTGATTGCCACCAACTTCGCAGCAGGCCGGCCGTTGCGGGCGATGATGATCTCCTTCTCGGCGCCGGACTCGACCGCCCCGACGAGCCGCAAAAGGGTGGACCTGGCTTCGAGCATGTTGACGGTTGGCATGGGCGGTCTCACTTGGCCAGACCAGACTAAGCCAGGTGCGTTCGGGGGCAAATTCAAGCGCCGTCATCGAGCGGGGTCGACAGAGGGGGACATGCGGCATATGTTTCGGCATATGCCATCAAAATCGCCACGCCACCCGGAACGTCATGTCAGGTTGTTCAAGAACGGCCGTAACCAGGCTGTGCGGATTCCGCGCGAGTTCGAGCTGCCCGGCGATGAAGCCGTCGTGCGCAAGGAAGGCGAACGGCTGATCATCGAGCCCGCCCCGGCCAGGTCGCTCCTTGCTCTGCTGGCTACTCTCATGCCCCTCGATGAAGACTTTCCGCCGATCCCCGACGCGCCGCCTGATGCCGTCGAGTCTTGATGCAATATCTGCTGGATACCAACATCGTGTCCGATCTGGTCCGCAATCCGCAGGGCCAAATCGCGGACCGCATTCGCGAGGTCGGAGAGGCGCAGGTATGCACCAGCATCATCGTCGCCGCGGAATTGCGCTATGGCGCTGCGAAGAAGGGTTCGGTGCGGCTGGCGCGGCGGGTGGAAGCGATACTCGGCGCACTCGACGTGCTGCCATTTGAGGCACCAGCCGACGCGGCCTATGGCTTAATCCGCACGCGGCTGGAACGTAGCGGCAGACCGATCGGCGGCAACGACCTGCTGATCGCGGCGCAGGCGATGGCGCTTGGCTGCACGATCGTCACGAACAACACAGCGGAGTTCCGGCGCGTCAGGGATTTGGTCAGCGATAACTGGTTGCAGCGCGCGCCGCTCTGATTTGGACGCAGTGCTCCAGCAGCGCTACGCTTCTCATCAGAGAGAATTCGGAAACACACCCACTCATGTCCCTCATCGAGCGAGGCGGTATTGACTGCGACATCCATCCTGCGGTGCCGAACCTGCGCGCCCTTCACCCTTACCTTTCGGACCACTGGCGCGACGTCGTCATCCAACGCGGCGTACACGAGCTCGAGTCGATCGCCTACCCCGCGAACTCGCCGCTAACCTCTCGTCCCGATTGGCGCCTGCCCAACGGCAAGCCCGGCTCCGACCTCGACGCACTGCGCGCCCACGCGCTCAACCCGTTCGGCACGTCAATCGCCATCTGCAACTGCCTCTACGGCGTGCAACTGCTGTTCTCCGAGGACATGGGTGCCGGCTTTGCCCGCGCGGTGAACGACTGGATGGCGGCCGAGTGGCTGGACAAGGAGCCGCGCCTGCGCGCCTCCATTGTGGTGCCGATGCAGAACGCCGAACTGGCGGTCGAGGAAATCAACCGCGTCGCCCCCGATCGTCGCTTCGTGCAGATCCTGCTGCTGGTGATGCACGACCATCCGCTGGGCAAGCGCCACTACTGGCCAATCTACGCCGCCGCCGAGAAACACGGCCTGCCGGTCGGCATCCATGCCGGCTCCGCCTATCGCCATCCGGTCACGCCGCTCGGCTGGCCGACCTACTATACCGAGGACTACGCGGCACAGGCACCCGCCTTCCAGGCCGCGCTGTCATCGCTGGTCTGCGAGGGCGTGTTCACCAAGTTCCCCGACCTGAAGGTCGTGCTGCTTGAGTCGGGCTTCACCTGGCTCCCTGCTCATCTGTGGCGACTGACCAAGTTCTGGCGTGGGCTGCGCATGGAGATACCGTGGGTGGACCGTGCCCCCACCGACATCGTGCGGTCCAACGTCCGCCTCACCACGCAGCCGTGTGACGCGCCACCGACCACCGAGGCGTTCCAGCGCCTGCTCGACCACATGGGATCGGACGAGATGCTGCTATTCTCCACCGACTATCCGCACTGGCAGTTCGACGGCGACGCGGTGCTGCCCGAGGGCTTGTCACGCGAGCTCGTCCGCAAGATCATGATCGACAATCCCCGAGACACCTATTCCCGCCTGACGGAGACCGTTGCATGAACGTCCAGGTCACCAGTCGTCCCGACATCCAGCCCGCCGCCACCTCGAAGCTGGCGATCGCCGATGGCGACATTCATCCGCAGCGCAACTCCTACAAGGACCTCTTCCCCTACATGGAGGCCCGCTGGGTGGAGATGGCGAAGACCTTCGGCTCGCGCCCGCGTCAGGCCTACCAGGCCGGCCCTGCCTATCCGAAGGGCCAGCCCAACGCCTCGCGCCGCGACGCCTGGCCGCCGAACGGCCGCCCTGGCAGCAGTTTGCCGTTCATGCAGAAGCAACTGCTGGACGAGAACAACATCACCCTCGGCATCCTGAACCCCACCGGCGACAACGGCTCCAGCTTCCAGAACCGCGAGTTCGGCAACGGCGTGGCCAGCGCGATGAACCGCTGGGTCGAGGCCGAGTGGCTGATCGAGCCGCGCCTGAAGGGCTCCATCGTGGTGCCCTATGAGGATGCCGAGGCCGCGGTGGCCGAGATCGAGCGCTGGGCCGGCGATCCGCGCTTCGTCCAGGTGCTGATGGTCAGCCGCACCGCCAATCCGCCCGGCCAGAAGCAGTACTGCAAGATCTACGAGGCGGCTGCCGCGGCCAACCTGCCGGTCGGCGTGCACGCCTTCGGTTTTGGAGGCTATCCCGTGACCGGCGCCGGCTGGCCCTCGTTCTACATCGAGGACATGGTCGGCCACGCACAGTCGTCACAGGCCTTCCTCACCAGCCTCGTGATCGAGGGTGTGTTCGAGCGCATCCCCAACTTCAAACTGGTCCTGATCGAGTCAGGCTTCGCTTGGCTGCCGCCGCTCGCCTGGCGGCTCGACAAGCTGTGGAACCGCCTGAAGCAGGAGACGCCGCACCTGAAGCGTGCGCCGTCGGAATACATCCGTGAGAGCGTCTGGCTGACCACCCAGCCCATGGAGGAGCCGCTTCCGCGCGAGCACGTGCTTGACGCGATCGACTGGATCGGCTGGGACCGGCTGCTCTTCGCCACCGATTATCCGCACTGGGACTACGACGACCCGACGCAGGTGCTGCCGATGCCGCTGCCCGAGCAGCAGCGGCGAGATTTCTTCTTCAACAACGCGATGAAGCTGTATCGGCAGATCTGACCTGCCGCCTTTTGGTTGACCGCGCCGCCGGCGCTCCCTAGCCTGCCGGCGGAATCCCGTGATGGACAAGCCAAGCATTCCGCCCAGTTTCGCCGCGCGCGCCGCTGTGCCGCCCGGGCTGGACGCCCGCTCGGCCGCCGTGCTGCGCGAAATCGTCGAACAGTATGTGGAAACCGGCGAGCCGGTCGGCAGTCGCACGCTGTCGCGCCGGCTGCCGATCAGCCTGTCGCCCGCCACCATTCGCAACGTGATGGCGGACCTGACCGACGCCGGCCTGCTGTTCGCGCCCCACACATCCGCCGGGCGGCTGCCCACCGATCAGGGGCTCCGTCTGTTCGTCGACGGCCTGTTGCACTTCGGTGAACTCGCCGAGGATGAGCGCGAGGCGATTACGGCGGCGTTGGCAGCCTCTGGCCGCAGCCTGGAGGATACGCTGGCCGAGGCCAGTTCCATGCTGTCCGGCCTGTCGCAGGCGGCCGGCCTCGTGCTGGCGCCGAAGTCGGACGGAGCGATCCGCCACATCGAATTCGTCCCTCTCGGCCCAGGCCGCGCCCTGGTGGTGCTGGTCAACTCTGACGGCCATGTCGAGAACCGGGTCGTTGACACACCGCCTGGCCTGCCGCCTTCCGCGCTGCAGCAGGCGAGCAATTACCTCAACGCGCGGCTGTCGGGTCGCTCGCTGACCGAGCTGCGCCGCATCGTCGCCGAAGAGATCACCGCCAACCGCTCCGAACTGGATGCCCTCTCCGCGATGGTGGTGGAGGCCGGCCTCGCCACCTGGACCGGCGAGGGCCGCGCCGGCAGCCTGATCGTCCGAGGCCAGGCGCGTCTGCTGTCCGACGTCACACAGATCGAGCGGCTATCCGCCATCCAGATGCTGTTCGAGCGGCTGGAGGCGCAGGAGACGATGCTGCGCCTGCTTGAGCTGGCCGAGCAGTCCGACGGCGTCCGCATCTTTATTGGCGCGGAGAGCGGGCTGTTCGGCACCTCTGGTGTTTCGATGGTGGTCGCGCCGGCGCGCAACGACGGCGGCCGCATTGTGGGAGCTATCGGCGTCATAGGCCCGACGCGGATCAACTACGGACGGATCATCCCCGTGGTGGACTACACCGCGCGGGTGATCGGCCGGCTCCTGGGGTAGGAAGCCGCCGTCTGGCGGCACGGCCCGGGTTGATTACGGTAAACGCGCGGTTCACCTTTCGCCGCTAAACTGAACCCGCGCCCCTGTGCACTGGGCCAAACCGCTTGTCCGCCGCTCATTGTCATCCTAACTGAACGCGCCATGAACAACGAAAATGACCCCATGAAAACCGAACAGGCCGCCAACGACCAGTTCCGGAAGGAGCCGCGAGACGCTCCGCAGACGCCCGAGCAGGTGATGCAGGCGGCCTCGGCGCGCATCGCCGAACTCGAGGCGGAGCTGTCGGAGATGAAGGACCGCTGGATGCGCGCCGAGGCCGAAACGGCCAACGTTCGCGCCCGCGGCCATCGTGAGGTGAACGAAACGCGGCAATACGCCGTTCAGAAGTTCGCCCAGGACGTGGTCGAGGCGGCCGAAAACCTGCAGCGTGGGCTGACAAGCCTGCCGGCCCCTTCGGCGGGCGAGCCTGAGATCGTCACCCGCATGCGCGAGGGCCTGGAGAGCATCGAGCGGAATTTCCTGGCCATCCTTGAGCGCAACGGCATCAAGCGGGAGGACCCGACCGGCACTCCGTTCGATCCCAATCTGCACCAGGCAATGTCGGAGCAGGAAAGCGCGGCTCACACGCCGGGCAGCGTGATGCACGCCTGGACGCCGGTCTGGACGCTGAACGGCAGACTGCTTCGTCCGGCGATGGTGGTGATCGCCAAGGCGCCGCCGGGCGAGATAACATCGGGCACGAGCGGCGCGGCACTGGACACCACGGCCTGATGGTTTTCGTGTCGGCCTCGCATGAGAATCCGCCGCCGGCCCCCTTGCCCGACCGGCTACCCCCCCATACATCCATGTCACACTTCCCGCGTGGGGACGCTCGCGGTGCTTCGGGTCGCGCGTGTCCGCTGAAAGGAGCTAACATTAATGAGTAAAGTCATAGGTATCGACCTCGGCACGACGAACTCCTGCGTCGCCATCATGGAGGGCAAGGACGTTCGCGTGATCGAGAACAGCGAGGGCGCGCGCACCACGCCGTCGATGGTCGCTTTCAGCGACAATGGCGAGCGCCTGGTTGGTCAGTCTGCCAAGCGTCAGGCAGTCACCAACCCGTCAAACACGCTGTATGCCATCAAGCGCCTTATCGGCCGTCGTTACGAAGACCCGATGGTCGGCAAGGACAAAGAACTGGTGCCCTATACCATCGTGCGCGGCGACAACGGCGATGCCTGGGTCGAAGCAAAGGGCGAGAAATATTCGCCGAGCCAGGTCAGCGCCTTCATCCTCGGCAAGATGAAGGAGACCGCCGAGGCGTATCTCGGTGAGCCGGTCAGCCAGGCAGTGATCACTGTTCCGGCTTACTTCAACGACAGCCAGCGTCAGGCCACCAAGGATGCGGGCCGCATCGCCGGCCTGGAAGTGCTGCGCATCATCAACGAGCCGACCGCGGCGGCCCTCGCCTACGGCATGGACAAAAAGCACACCGGCACGATCGCGGTGTATGACCTTGGCGGCGGCACGTTCGATATCTCGATCCTGGAGATCGGCGACGGCGTGTTCGAGGTGAAGTCCACCAACGGCGACACCTTCCTCGGTGGCGAGGATTTCGACGCCAGGGTTATCGACTATCTCGCCGACGAGTTCCGCAAGGAGCAGGGCATCGATCTGCGTCGTGACAAGCTCGCACTGCAGCGGTTGAAGGAAGCCGCCGAGAAGTCGAAGATCGAACTGTCGTCCTCCAAGGAGACAGAGATCAACCTGCCATTCATCACTGCCGATGCCTCCGGGCCGAAGCACATGGTGATGAAGCTGACGCGGGCGAAGCTTGAGAGCCTGGTCGATGACCTGATCAGCAAGACGCTCGATCCGTGCCGTGCCGCGCTGAAGGATGCGGGCGTGAATGCGGGTGAGATATCCGAGGTGATCCTGGTCGGTGGCATGACCCGCATGCCAAGGGTCATCGAGACGGTGAAGACCTTCTTTGGCAAGGAGCCGGCGCGCAACGTCAACCCCGATGAGGTGGTGGCGATCGGCGCGGCGGTGCAGGGCGCGGTGCTGTCCGGCGACGTGAAGGACGTTCTGCTGCTCGACGTGACCCCGTTGTCACTTGGCATTGAGACGTTGGGCGGCGTGTTCACCCGGCTGATCGACCGCAATACCACGATCCCGACCAAGAAGAGCCAGGTGTTCTCGACTGCCGATGACAATCAGCAGGCGGTCACCATCAAGGTCTATCAGGGCGAACGTGAGATGGCAGCCGACAACAAGCTGCTGGGCAACTTCGACCTGACCGGCATCCCGCCTGCTCCACGCGGCGTGCCGCAGATCGAGGTGACGTTCGACATCGACGCCAACGGCATCGTCTCGGTGCAGGCGAAGGACAAGGCGACCGGCAAGGAGCAGCAGATACGCATTCAAGCCTCCGGAGGTCTGTCGGAAAGCGACATCCAGCGCATGGTCAAGGAAGCGGAGGCAAACGCCGAAGCCGACAAGCAGCGCCGCGAGCATGTCGAGACGCGAAACCAGGCGGACAGCCTGATCCATCAGGTGGAGAAGAACCTGAAGGAACATGGCGACAAGTTGCCCGCGCAGGAGAAGGGTGAGGCCGAGGCGGCGATCGCTGCGGCGCGCTCCGCCATGGAGGGTACCGACGCGGCTGCACTGAAGCAGGCCACCGAACGTCTGAGCCAGTCGGCGATGAAGCTCGGCGAGGCGATGTACAAGGCGCAGCAGGCTGAGCAGACAGCGGACACGACTGGGCAGTCCGGCCCTGGGCAGCCGGGCGGCGGTGCCCAACCGGACGAAAAAGTGGTTGACGCCGAGTTCGAGGAAGTTGACGAGAAGAAAAAGAAGTCTGCCTGATAGTCAGGGTCGACAGGCATGAGGGATCGCGCCCGCGCTTCGTCGAAGGCGGGCGCGATTCCGTTCAGCGCCAACGAGAAGGGCTGAAATGGCGAAGCAGGACTACTACGCCACCTTGGGTGTGGCGCGGGAGGCGGGTTCGGAGGACCTCAAGAAGGCCTATCGAAAACTCGCCATGCAGTTTCACCCCGATCGCAATCCGGGGGACAAGAAGGCGGAGGCGAAGTTCAAGGAGGTCAACGAGGCCTACGACATCCTGAAGGATGATCAGAAGCGTGCGGCCTACGATCGCTATGGCCACGCCGCCTTCGAGCAGGGCGGTGGGCCGGGTGGCTTCAGCGGCGGGTTCGACTTCGCGGCAAGCGGCGGCCTCGGCGACATCTTCGATCAGATGTTCGGCGAGTTCATGGGCGGGCGCCG
>Ga0210395_10004954_pt1 | contig 10227 bp, 9 predicted proteins | sample IncBWH4OmetaG_FD_150861 | JGI IMG/M metagenome (GOLD analysis project Ga0210395, IMG submission 150861) | Forest soil microbial communities from Barre Woods Harvard Forest LTER site, Petersham, Massachusetts, United States - Inc-BW-H-4-O ...
CATCGCCAACTATCTTTCCACCGGCTTTGTCGACGGCGTGTTCCGCGACCCCGCGGCGAATTCGAGCCTTGATCTCATCTTCGGCATGTATGGCTACGCGCTGGAGATCTATTGCGATTTTAGCGCCTATACCGACATCGCCATCGGTATTGCGAATTTGCTCGGCTACGAGTTTCCGCAGAACTTCAACTATCCGTATCGCGCCGTCTCGGTGCAGGATTTCTGGCGGCGCTGGCACATGTCGCTGTCGAGCTGGCTGCGCGATTATCTCTACATCCCGCTCGGCGGCAGCAAGTTCGGTACCTTTGCGACCTATCGCAACATCATGATCACCATGGCGCTCGGCGGCTTGTGGCACGGCGCCAGCTGGGCGTTCCTGATTTGGGGCTGCCTGCACGGCGCTGCTCTGGTGATCGAGCGCATGCTCGGCATCACCGGCGATCATGCCGCCGCCAAGCGCGGCACGTTGGCCACCGCAATCGGCTGGTTGGTGACGACGCAATTCGTCTGCCTCGCCTGGGTGTTCTTCCGCGCGCCCTCGACCGACGCCTGGCTCGGCTATTTCGCGACCATGTTTAGTGGGCGGAGCTGGTCCACCACCGTGACGCCGTTCGTCGCCTTCATCTTCGCGCTCGGCGCGCTGTCGCACATCCTGCCGCCGCGCTGGTTCGAGACGCTGGAACGGCGCTACGACGAAGCGCCGCTCCTGGTGAAAGTGCTCGTTCCGTTCGTCGTCATTTACCTGATCTCCGTCGCGGCGCCGGCCGGCATCGCGCCGTTCATCTACTTTCAGTTTTAAGGATTGTTGCGATGAAGCACGTCAACGCAGGAGAGTTCGAGCGGCCGCGCTCCGCAAATCCGCTGCGCACCGCGGCGATCGTCATCTATGCGACGCTCGTGCTGCTCGCGGTCACCATCCCACAGAGCGTGGAGAACTGGCTCGCCGACACTAACGGCAATCCGGTCGAGGACACCGCATTGCGCGGCGCCGAGGTTTTGCGGAACCTGTCGGAGCGGGCCGGCGTTGCGGGGGTGTATCAGCGTGCCAGGGACATTTTCATCGCGATATCCGGCGTGGAGCCCGATTAGGCCTTATTTTGCGACTATTTGTGGCCCACGAACGCGAAAAATGACCGTGGTTTAATCGTTCTTTGACCATATTGATCAAGAGATTAGCGGCAGGGTCGGAGTGGAAGCGGGACGAATGTTGCGTTCGAAATGGGTGTTGGGCGGACTGATTGCGCTGGCGGCGCTGCCGCCGGCGACGTGGTCGTTGGCCAGCGGCACCTACGTGCTCGGCGACAGCATCGGCGACGGCTTGGCCACCACCATGGGCTTCAACAATCTGGCCCAGATCGGCATCCACATCCGCGGCCCAAAAGCGCTGGCGCAGATCGAGCGGACGCCGCCCGGCTCGACGGTCTACATCTTTCTCGGCACCAACGACGCCGAGGGCAGTCTCAAGAATATCGATAAGAGCATCGACGATATTCTGGTCGCCGCCGCGCAACGCCAGCTCACGGTGATCTGGGTCGGGCCGCATTGCGTGCGCAAAGCCTGGGACAAACAGGCCAGCGAGCTCGACGGAATTTTGCGCAACCACCTCGCCAAAACTTCCGTCAAATATATCGGCACGCGGGATGCGACCATCTGCTCGGGAAAATTCCAAGAGCCCGACGGCGTGCATCTTACCGCCAAAGGCTACCGCTATATGTGGGCGATGATCGACGGGGCGGGCGGCACGCCGAACACGGCCGTCGCCGGCGCACCGCAGAAGCCGAACGACGCCGATCTCACGACGGCATCGCTTGCGTCGCGGCCGGCCCCGGCACGCGTCGACCATCGTCTCGTCATGGAAATCCACGTTCCCGGTTCGCCGTCGGAGCCGCTGGTGTGGACCCGAAGTCAGAATTAGCGTAACGCCGAGCGTTGCCGCGGCGCCTGGTATTGTGATCGCGTACGAAGATGGCCGCAAATTTTGGGCCGTAATTTTTTTGGGTTGGACCGATGGCTCGTACGCAACGGGACCGCTTGTCGTTTGCCGCTATGCTGGTTGGCGGCGGCTGCGTCGTCCTGGTCGCCGGCGTGCTGGTTTCGGTGCTGCGCTCGCCCGCGGTGCCGCGGCCGCGTGGCTTGATCACGGTGGTCGAGCAGATCGCTCCGGAAACGACCCACCCGCCGCAGGATAGCCGCGACGATGCGCGCATTCCGTCGGCGACCGAGCCTGTGCCGCCGGCGCCGCAAGCGCGCGTTGCCAGCGCGCCGCCGCCGGCCGCCGCCGCCACCGCCGCCGATAGCAGCGCTGCCGCGCCCGCGACAGCAATGACCCCGCAGCCTGTCGTGGAGATCAGCACGCTGCCGCTGAAGTCGAGCACCAGCGGGCCGGGAAATTCCGCCCCGAAAACCCAAGGCCAACGCGGTCTCGTCATTTTGCAGATCGGCGACAGCCACACGGCCGCGGATTACTTCACCGGCGAACTGCGGCAGAAACTGCAGGCGCGCTACGGCAACGGCGGCGTCGGCTATCTCGACGCCGGCAAGCCACATATCGGCGTGCGCTCCGGCGCCATGAAAATCACCGCGTCGGCGGGCTGGACCTATCACGCGATCCAGCGCTCCGACAATATCGCCGAGTTCTGGCTGTCGGGCTTCAACGCGGTGGCGACGGCGTCCGGCGAAGTGCTGACATTTGCATCCGATACGCCGGTGCCGTTCGACTCCATCGAGATCGAGGCGCTGCGCCAGCCGGGCGGCGGCGCGATCGACATCAGCCTCGACGGCGCGGTCAAGAGCAGCGCCGATCTCAACGGCACTGCCGTCGAGCCGGTGGTGTTGCGGCTGCGGCCCGACGGCGCGCCCAGCGACCGCGTCCGCCAGATCGAAATCCGCACCCGCGGCGACGGTGTCGTCAGCATCGCCAGCATCGGCATCTACCAGAAGCAAGCGGGCGTCTCGTACAACAATATCGGCTATCCCGGCGCCACCATCGATCTCGTCAACAAGTTCGACGAGAAGCTGATGGCGGACGGCTTGCGCCGCCTCGATCCGCAAATCGTCGTGCTGGTGTTCGGCACCAATGAGGCGTCGAAACCCAATCTCGACGCGGCGCGCTACGAGCGCAACTACGAGAAGGCGATCGCGCGGATCAAAGCGGCGCTGCCGAACGTGCAGATCGTTCTGGTCGGCCCGCCCGACGGCGCCGAGCGGCCGCCGCATTGTCTCGGCAAAGGTCCGGCCGATGCCGCCTGTCATCCGGCGCCGCCGAGCGATCCCAACGTATCGGCGTCGGAGCCGGCGGATTGCGACTGGCACACCATCGCGCATCTCGATCTCGTGCGCGACGTCGAGCGCAAGATCGCCGAGCGCCACGGTTTTGTTTATTGGAACTGGGCGACAATCAATCCGAGCCAGTGCGCCTCGCATCAACTGGTCGGGGCTTCCCCGCCGCTGATGACGCCGGACCACGTCCACTTCACGCCGGCGGGCTACGTCAAGGGTGCCGACCTGTTCCTCGACGTTTTGATCCCGGTGATCGACAAGCTGCAGGTGCGGCCGAATATCGCCGCAAGCAATTGAGCTGTAGCGACGCTTGAGCGCTTCAGTCGCGCCAGAACGGCTTGCTCGCCTCGTTCATGGCATCGCATCGCGTGATGCCGATGTCGCGGAGCGATTGATCGTTCATGGTCGCCAGCGTCCGCCTGTCCTGCATCCGGCGCCACCACATCTTGAACAAAGCGATCCAGCCGCGATCGCTGCGCTGATGCCGTTGCAAGCTGTGCCAGCGCAAGCCGTGCCAGCTATGGGCTATTTGCACGATGCTCATGGGTCTCTCCTGTTTATTGCCGGTTCTGCCCGCCGTGCCGCGGTCAGGTCACGGTGATATAAAGCGAGCCGATGTCGGGGATGCTCGGCGCCGCCAAGGCGATGAACACCGCTTCCGCGATCACCACCGCCAGGAACAGCGCGGCGGCGATCAGGAACGCCGGATCGGTGCCGGAACGGCGCGCCGCGCCGCGGCCGGCAGCCGCCGGCGCTGAACGCGTCATCGAGGTCATGGTCATTGTCGCTCTCCTTTGCGCGCATCATGCGCCTGTCGGAGATTTAACGTTTCGGGCGTTTCCGAATAATCCGTGATATGGTAATGTTATCTATCACTGGCAGTGATAGGTGCGGCGATGCAAGATCTGCGCACATTGGCGATTTTCGTGAAGGTGGCCGAGCGCTTGAGCTTCGTGCGCGCCGCCGCCGACCTCGGCATCACCCAGTCCGGCGTCAGCAACGCCATCAGCCGGCTCGAGGACCAGATCGGCACGCCGCTTCTGGCCCGCACCACGCGCAAGGTCAGCCTGACCGAGCACGGCGCTGCCTTCTTCGAGCGCTGCCGTCAGGCGCTGGCCGAGATCGAGGAGGCCGAGCTGGTGCTCAAGAACGCGCAGCTCAAGCCGTCGGGCAACCTGCGCATCGACATGCCGGTCTCGTTCGGCCGCATCAAAGTGGTGCCGCTCTTCGGCGCCTTCCAGGCTCGCTATCCCGACATCAGCCTGCGCGTCACTTTCAACGATCGCTATATCGATCACATCGAGGAGAGCGTCGATGTCAGCGTAAGGTTCGGCAATCTCCAGGACTCAAGCCTGATCGCGCGGCGGCTCGGCGGCGCGCAACTCAGCGTCGTCGGCGCGCCGCGCTATTTCGCCAAATACGGCCGGCCGAAGCGGCCGGAAGACCTGGCCGGACACAATTGCTTGGCGTTTACGTTCCGCGAAACGCGCCTCGCCCGGGAGTGGCGCTTTGCCCAAAGTGGCGCGCAAGGCGGCTCAAAAGCCGGCGGCGAAACGGTGCTCACGCCCAAGGGCAATATGAGTTTGAGCGACGGCGCCTCGGTTTGCGACGCCGCGCGCGCCGGTTACGGACTTGCGCAGCTGCAGGATTTCTTCATCGACACGCTGATCGCGCGCGGCCAATTGGTTCCCGTCCTGGACAAATTCAAACCGGCGGCCCAGCCGATCTGGCTCGTCTATCCGCAGACCCGCCATCTGTCGCCGAAGGTGCGCGCCTTCGTCGACTTCATGGCGGCGCAATTCAAGCCGCGCGCAGGAGAATGATTCCGGAAAATGCTTGTCCTCGGACTTGATCCGAGGATGGAAACCAGTTTTTTTGAATCCCGGCGCCGGTCAGCATCGCCGAAATTTCGCGCTGCCCGTACAGTTTTGTGCAAGCGCAATCTGAAGTATGCGTGAGAAAGATCATTAAGAATTTATTGGTAATGCTCCGTATCGTTCAGTCGGGGCGGCTCCAGAAACGACCTGCATATGAAAGTCGCGCTTCGTCGTTTGCCGGCGTTGGTTGCAATTCGTTGGCTCGATCTGTGGCTGATCGCAATCTTGGCTGTCGGGAGTTTCACCGTAGTTTTGCGCGTCGGCTTACTGCCGGCCAAACCTGACGCGGGAGTCGCAGTTATCTATGCGCCATGGACGACGGCCGATCAGACCATGGTTCGTGCAGTCGGCGCCGGCGCACGATTTGTTCGGTTTGGCGGCTTCGATTTCATTGCAATCGTCTTACCGGAGCAGCCCGACTACGTTGAACGGGTGCTCGCCGGTTCCGCGCTGCTTGCGGTCGACCCACAAGTTCTTGCGGGCTGTCTGCCCGCCTCGTTTCTGAAAAAGGCTGACGCACTATGAGCGATCTGCGATCGTTCCAACTGACACTCGCAAAGGTGTTGACGGGTCTCGGCATTGTGCACGTGCCGGTGCTGGCCGCGATCTGCGCCGTGCTGGGGCGAAACATTGCGGCCAATACGATTGCCTGTGCCGCGCTCGCCGTTATCCCGATAGCGCTGTCTTACGCCGGACGATCGATTACGACGATTGCCATCGGCATTGCCATCACGCTGGTTGGCCAGACCTCGTTGTTGGTGCTCGCATTCAGCGGGCATCCGTGGCAGGTCGAAATGCATTTCTACTACTTCGCAGTTCTGGCGATGCTGTCGGGATTCTGCGACTGGCGCGTGCTGGCGCTGGCGGCCGGCCTGGTGAGTCTGCATCACTTGAGCCTCAACTTCATTTTGCCGGATGCCATCTATCCCGGCGGCAACAACCCATGGCGGGTCAGCGTTCATGCCGTCGTTGTGGTGATCGAGGTGGCGATGTTGATGTTCATCGGCCACACGATTCGGGAGGCTTTCGCAACGGCGGCGCAGGCGCGGCAACGCGCCGAAGCGGCGGCCGCCGAGCTCGAACGTATCGGCGGCCAGCGCCAGGACGACCTCGTCGCGACCAACAGACGCGCCGACGCGACGGGCAGGCTTCTGGAGAACTTCAAAGCCGAGATGGCAAATTCGATCAACGTTCTCAACGACGCGGCCTTTGAGCTCGAGCAAAGTGCCGATACGCTCGGCGCCACCGCCGACCGTGCCAAGACCCAGGTGGCGACGGCTTCGTCGGCTTCGGGCGAGACGACGGCCAAGGTCGCGACTGTCACGGAGGCCGGCAAGGAATTGGCCAAGACCATTTCCGAGATCAGTGCGACGGTCTCGCAATCTTCGCGTCTTGCCAGCGACACGGTCAGCCGCGCCGATACCGCGCATCAGACAATTGCCGAGCTGACGACCGCGGCGAGCGAAATCGGCGACATGACCGGCCTCATCAACCGCATCGCGGCGCAGACCAATTTGCTCGCCTTGAATGCGACCATCGAAGCGGCGCGCGCCGGAGCAGCGGGCAGGGGATTCGCAATTGTCGCCCAGGAGGTGAAGGCGCTGGCGGCGGAGACCGCACGGGCGACCGAGGATATCGCCAGGAAGACAACGGGAATTCAAAGCACGACGGAACGCTCGGCGGCAGCCATCGAGGCGATCTTGACCATGGTTCGTGAATTGGACTTGCTGTCCGCGCAGATCGCCGGCGCGATCGAGCAGCAGGCCTCGGCAACCCGTGAGATCGCACAAAATGTCGACGCGGCCGCCATCGGTGTCGGCAATGTCGCCGCTTCGATCGGTGATATCGAGGCCATGGCCGACCAAACCGCCCACGCGACAGTTGGGCTGCGGCACTCGGCCGTCGAACTCGCGGCCCAGACCAAGGCTATCCGGGAGCGGATCGTCTGCTTTGCGGATGATGTGCGCGCGGCGCAGGCGTAGCGGCCAGCCCATTCGCTGGCGACTGCGCTAAAGAAGTTCCGGGATTCGCGTTACCGCGCTCCCCCGATCAGCACCATCGAGATCGCCGGCACGTAGGTGATCACCAACAGCGCCAAAAAGTTCACCACCACGAACGGCAATACGCCGCGGTAGATCATACCCATCGGCACGTTGAAGATGGCGCGGGCGGCGAACAGGTTGAGGCCGAACGGCGGCAGGTAAAGGCCGATCGACAAATTCACCGCCATGATGATGCCGAAGTGCAGCGCGTTGATGCCGGCGGCCTCGACGACGGGAAGCAACAACGGCGTGAGGATCAGGATCGCGGCCGGCGGCTCGAGGAAGCTGCCGGCGACGAGCAGGCCGGCATTGACGAACAATAGCGTCTGCCAGTGCGGCAGGTGCATCGCCGTGATGGCGCCGATCAGGCTCCCCGGAATGCCGCTCGTGGTCATCAGCCAGGAATAGACCCCGGCGCCGGTGACGATGATCAAAATCTGCGCGATCAGATAGAGCGAGCTGACGATGACCTGCCACAGCCCGTTAAGATCGATCTCGCGATAGATCACCATGGCGACGAACAGCGAATAGACCACGGCGACGCCGGCGGCCTCGGTCGGCGTGAACACGCCGCCATAGATGCCGCCGAAGATCACCACGATGGTGCCGATCGCCCAGCTTGCGTCCTTGGTCGAGGCCCAAATATTCTTCCAGCGCGCCGGCGACGACAGCGGCACCATTTTGATACGCGCGTAGATCAGCACATAGACGGCGTCGACCACGCCGATCAGCAGGCTCGGCAAAATGCCGGCGGTGAACAGCTTTATCGCCGAGACCTGCGCCGTCATGGCGTAGAGGATCATCGAGATCGACGGCGGAATGATCACCGCGACTGCGCCCGATGAGGTGATCAAGGCCACGGCGAAGCGCTCATTGTAGCCGTGCTTGGTCAGCGACGGAAACAGCAGCCGCCCGATGGCGACCACGGTGCCGACGGTGGTGTGCGCCATGGCGCCGAACAATTCCGACGACGCCACCGTGGTTACGGCCAGCGAGCCGCGCACGCCGCCGACGATGGAGACCACCCAGGTGACGACGCGGTTGGCGATGCCGCCGCGGCCCATGATCTCGCCGGCGAGCACGAAGAACGGCACCGCCAGCAGCGGAAAATTGTCGAGGCTGCCGAACATGTAGGTCTGGATCGCCTGGGTCGGCACGTGCGCCACGAAGACGATCGCCGCCGTCGAAGTCAGGATCAGCACCACGAAGATCGGCAGGCCTAAGATCAGCAGGATGGCCGGCAGGATGAAATAGACGAACGTCGCCGCCATTTCAGCGCTCGATCTCGCGGCTCGAGATCACGTCGTCGTGGCGCACGCCGTGCACGACAAGGCGCACCGCAATCAACAGGGCCATGAGCAGAAGCCCGAGCGGCACCACCGCCTGCGGGATGACGAGGGGAATGTTGGCCATGTCGCTCTTCTGATCGAGCTCGGCCAGCATGGTCATCACCGGCCAGGCGAAGATCGCGAGCATGATGCAGGTGGCGATGGTGACCAGGTCGGAGAAAATCTCGAACGCCTCGCGCGCCCGCGGCGGCAACAGCGACACCACGACGTCCATGCGGATGTGGCGGCCGAGCCAGCCGACCGGCGCCGCGGCGAGGAACACCGCGCCGATCATCAAAAACAGCATCATCTCCTCGGCCCACGGGATCGACACCGAGAGGAAATAGCGGCCGATGATGTTGGCGAAATTGATGGCGACGCTCGCCACCAGCATGCAGCCCGCGGCGATGCGCAGCACCGTCATCAGCGCATTGGCGCTCCGCCGCAGGATGTCGCGCACGGGTGCTTAATGCTTCGCCGCCACCGCGCGCACCATTTGCAGCATGTCGTGCACCGCCGGCTGATCCTTGGTGGCGTCGTCGGCGACCGGAGCGAGCAGCGTCTTGAGCTGGGCGAGGTCGTCGGGCGGCAGCGATTGCACGGTGCTGCCGGTCGCGGTCCACTTCTGCTCCAGCTCCTTGGTGAAATCGACCTCCCACGACTGCGCCTTGGCCTGCACCACGGCGCCGGTGTTGAGCACGATCTTCTGCAGATCCGGCGGCAGCGAATCGAGCCACGGCTTGCTGATGACGGCGATGGCGATGATGTAGGTGTCGTTGGTGACGGTGATCACCTTGAGCAAATCGTTCATCTTCAGCGCGACGAATACCGACAGCCCCGAGATGGTGCCGTCGATGGTGCCCTGGTCGAGCGCGGGCATGACTTCGGACAGCGGCATGCCGACGCCGGTGGCGCCGAGCTTTGCCATCTTCTGCCGCTCGAGCTCGGTGCCGTTGATGCGCAGCTTCTTGCCCGAGAAATCGGCCAAGCGCAGGATCGGCTTCTTGGCGCCGTAATCGGAGGCGCCGATCGAGAGCGTGGCGATGCCGACCATGCGCTTGGGCGCGGCGAGATCGAACATCGCCTTCTGGATCGCGGGATCGTGGATGGTCGCCTCGGCGTTGACGTCGTTCTTGAACAACAGCGGCGCCGAGAACACGCCGAAGCGCGGATCGACGCCGACGAAAAAGTCCACCGGCCCGATAAAACCCTGGATGTTGCCGAGCTGGACGCCTTCGATCTCGCGCGGGATCGGGCCGAGCTGGCTCGCCGGATAGACCTGCACCTCGATGCGGCGGCCGGAGGCTTTTTCGAGCTCTTCCTTGTAGAACTTGATGAATTGATGCTGGGTCTCGTTGATGGTCGCGGTGCCGAATTTCAGCACGAAATCGGCGGCGCTGGCCGGTGCGATCGGCGCAAGAATCGGCAAAAGACACGCGAGCGCGGCCGCAGCCGCAACGGCAAAAAACTTTCCAGGCATTGTCCCCACCCCGATGGTTGTGCGCGGCTTGTGCTTATTATGACGGCTTGCCAGTCCGGTAAGGTCGCCGACTATACTGGGCCGACCGCCCTTGCCAAGGGCTGAGGGGACGTTTCGCTTCGACATGACGCATGCGCTGAAGAAAAACGCCATATCGTTCGCGTCGAACGTCGTCATCGGCGTCGCCTCGACCGCGCCCGCGTACTCGCTCGCCGCGGCGC
>Ga0210395_10004956_pt1 | contig 10226 bp, 7 predicted proteins | sample IncBWH4OmetaG_FD_150861 | JGI IMG/M metagenome (GOLD analysis project Ga0210395, IMG submission 150861) | Forest soil microbial communities from Barre Woods Harvard Forest LTER site, Petersham, Massachusetts, United States - Inc-BW-H-4-O ...
TTAATTCTTCTTTAAAGAAAAAGACACAGATTAATAATGACAAAAATAAATTACTTTTTGTAAGTAAAAAGTGCTATATAGTTGACGAATTTTTTAATGGAGCAAATGCAAGATAAACAGATAAAAAGACAATGAAAGCTAATAACATAGAGTTAATAGTAAATAAAATAGTTGAAACAATAACAAAAAAAACAGTTAATAAAATAAGTCGATATAATATGGTGGTTGTTTCCATAGTTAATGTTCTAGAAACTTGAGTTTGAACAAAAGCATAAAGTCCTGATGGACCGGCAGTTTCATATAAACCCTTATCTAAAAGCTTATAACTATTATCTAAAGCCCAATTTAAAGTAGGTATAGTAAGGTACCAACTATAGATTGCATCAATATAAAATTTTTTGGAAAAAAGAAAAGAAAAAGTTAATAATTTCTTATATAAGAAATTTCCAAAAGAAACCTTATTCACATAAAATAAATAAACAGAAATAATTCCTAATAAAGAAAAAAAAGTTGGTAATTTTTTGAAAAAATCATTGAAAAATTCAAGATCATGATTAATCGTACTGAAGGGGGCTTGTAAGAAAAAATCAAATGCAGTATAAGAAATTAAAAGATCTTTCAAAAAAAAACCAGAAAAAATGGAAAGAATTCCTAAAGTAAGCATGGGACCATATAAAAAAGGAGAACTTTCACTGACACTTCTAAGTATTTTTTTTGGAATAGCAATTTCTCCAAAAAAAACAAGATAAATTAATCTAAAAGAATAAAAAGAACTGATAAAGGTTGATAAACCAGAAATTATATATATAACGTAACCTAATTGTTGAAATTGTGCAAAAGTGCCTTCTAATAAGAAATCTTTACTATAAAAACCACTAAGAAAAGGGAAACCAACTAACGATAACGATGCTACCAGCATCGTAATATAAGTTATTGGTAACGATTTGAAAAGTCCACCCATTCTACGAATATCTTGGTCATTAACAGCGTGAATTACACTACCTGCACACATAAATAATAATGCTTTAAAAAAGGCATGATTTATTAAATGAAAAAGTGCAAACTGATAATTTCCAACACCTGCAGCGTAGATCATCATTCCTAATTGACTACATGTAGAAAAAGCTATAATACGTTTGATATCATATTGAAGTAGACCCGTAAAAGATGCAAAATTAGCGGTAATTAAGCCTAAAATAGCCATAGTACTACTAATAAATGGTGCATGAGTAAAAATTAATGAGGAACGTAATACTACGAACACACCTGCTGTTACCATGGTTGCACTATGAAGTAATGCACTAACTGGAGTAGGTCCCTCCATTGCATCTGGTAACCATGGATGTAATAAGATTTGAGCAGATTTAGCAGATGCTGCTACTAATAAGAAAAAAGCTAATATTTCAATTGCTGGAAAATTGTAAGAAAAAATAACAATATTTGTTGATTTAAAAGTAGGAAGTAATAATTCGATATCCTCAAATTCTAAAGAATGAAAAAGTAAATTTAAAAGTGCTAAACCTGCTAGAAATGCAATGTCACCCACTCGATTAAATATTATTGCTTTTAAGGCCGCTTGATTAGCTTGGTTTCTAGTAGTCCAAAAATTTATTAATAAATAAGAAGCTAACCCTACTGTTTCCCAACCCAAAAACATTACTAAATAATTTCCAGAAATACACAAACATGTCATCGAAAACGAAAAAAAATTTAAATATGAAAAAAATTTCACTAAATTTGGATCATTATAAAGATAATCATACGAATAAATAAGAATAAGTAAAGTAATAAAAGATATTAAAGTCGCAAATGAAATCGATAATGGATCCAAAAGAAATTTATATGGAACAATAAAATCACTTATATGTATCCAATTACCTAGAAAAAAAACGGAAATATGTCCAAAAAAAAATACATCTATGAAATAATAAAGGTTTATTACTAATGAAATAATCGAAAATCCTATTGATATAGAAAGAGAAACTATCCGTCCAAGATATCGTCCAAAAAAAAATAGAATTATAAATGCAGTTAACGAAAATAGTAATGACATTATCCTATTTTATTATATTCTACTAACAATTTCAATAAGTCCTCTTCTTAAAAAATTTCGTTTACACTATTTATTTTTTCCAGATCTCGATATGAATTGTTTTGCATAAACAGTCCACAATTAATACTGAAATCTTTGCTTTCGTCGTATGTTAATTCTATAATTTTACTTTCAAATTTCAATTTATATACAAAATTATAAAATTGAATTATTTTTTTAATTTTCTATATTCTATCCAATTAGCCATTCGCAGCTGTTAAAGCCATTTTATGTACAGTATCATAAAACATTACTGCTGGTACTCCCTGGTATTGAGGATTATTAGCCATTTGCTCCCAAATTTGAATACAAGCCATATAACGATGCGCTATATACGAAGCTTTTTGTAATGAATATCCATAACTAGTAAATAGTTCACCAACTACTACGGCTATTTCAGTTTGACTTTGAATATTAAAAATATTAAATCCATAATAAGAATTAATCCTTTGAATTTCAACGAAATCAATACCTACATCAGTGTAACCAATTTCATTGTGTTTGAGTAAGTAATTATAAACGGTTCTACCTACTTCTTGATATTGATTTACCCACTGATAAGATACTGGTACAGATTTTGGCTCCGATGGTACTGATGATGGTACTGATGATGGTTCTGGTGTTCCTCCATCTATTGATAGAGTAGAAGTTCCACCACTAAAATATTTTCGTCTAATAATTTCAGCAAGGATAATTGCTGCTATGATTGCGGCAGTACCAATAAGTATTTTCTTCCACATTGCCATTTTATTTTCAGATTCATTTCCAATTTCATCATTGGAAATTTCATCATTTGAATCCAATAAGGAAATATTAAAAGGAGAAATCAAAAAAAAAACAAAAAAACAAATTAAAATAATAAATATTTTCCTATATTCATTAGGATTACTACGAGTCACAATAATATTGTACTCCTTATTCATAAATGTAAAAAATTTAAATAAAACATTATTTCTCATATTTTTCTAAAAGACCAAGTTTAATAGCTAAATACTTAAAATAAAATATATTTTAGTTTATTTTCCGCAAATATTTAATCAACCAATTCTGATCCATTTCCTAAATCCGTTGAAGTACTTGTTACTGTATTTTGTATTACATAACAAATTTAGCGTTTATATTAAATATTCTTCGAACATAAACTAACACTAACGAACCGATCATAATATTACCAATAACATATTGTGATTTTGAATTTTTTTTAAGGACCTTAATAAGACGTACAAATATAGACTTATATTCCAATAGATTTACTTTAGCAAATAAAATTGTAAACATAAATTAATTAAAACTTTAGATAAAAACTACTGGTGTGATAGACAAAATATTCCACATAAACTTTATTCCATTATGTAGATAATATAGGTGCGCTTGGAGGTTAACCAAGTAAATAATATTAGGGAAGTTACTCCTATCATTTCTGCTATAAGCAGTGTATAATTCTACTCGCACCCTTAATAATCATGTTTCGTATTCATAAAATCTAGAAATAATTTTAACTCGATTAATATACTCCGATTAATATTAATAAATAAAATAAGAATCCTATAAAATATAACATATAGTAGATCGTAAATAATATGGTTTTATATCTCTCGTAAATATTTATTATGAAGATTCTATATAATCCTGAAAGCATATTATAATAAAAATCCCAAGCATATTGAAAATATGGTCCACTTTCTTCCTCTTTCTTTAACCAACCTTCTTGTATTTCTATCTCTTTTGGATCGGTTAAATTTTTTACAGTTATATGAAAAATTTGTGTTTCTTTATCATAATAAAAACTAAAATATTTTTCATAGGATTTCATTATAGATTCAGAATGAGATTGTAGAATACCAAAATAACCCTTTATTATTAATGGGAGCAATAATAATGGAAGTACCTCATAAAATAAATTTAATTCTCTAAGATAAATTACTTCAATTACCAATACCATACTAACAATCAATCGTGGGAATACAATCATTATGATATAAACTAAATAAGGTAATTTTTTGTAGTCAGTAAAAATATTAAATAAATGAATACCTATTTTTTCAGTACCAACATGTACCAAACGAGTTTGATTATAAAGGAAAAGATATAAATATAAAGGACCCTCCATAAACGCTTTTTTTACCTGTTGTACAAATATATATATTTGGTATTTATTTACCCTTTCTTCCATGATAATTAATTTCTTTATTATCCTTCCTGGTTCTCTTGGTAAATATTTGATTAAATTTAATAAATAATATATAAATAATATTCCAAATATTACGGTCAGTAAAAACACAATAAAAAACGTAAGATCATATTCGTTAGTAATAAATAACTCTTTTGGTAATCGAACACGAATAAGCCTATTCCAAAGAATAAAACTAATATAAGAAATCCCGAAAAGTATACTAATAAAAGTCCAATTAGTTATCATCTGCATCTTTAATTAAAGTAGGAATAAAATTCGGCTCATTATGCATCTTTTGCGTACTAGAGTGAAACTCTTTCGTTTTACTTGTAGTATGAGCCTTAGTATAAACCCTTGCATGTTGAGGACCTTGTTTCCCATTCATTAAGGTTGGGGAAACATTCTCTACAAGGATACTATCACCATTAGTAGGAGCCGAATTTGAACTTGTTAAATTAGCAATCGCTTTTCGATCGTTTATAGAATCACATAAATGTGGACAAACTTTCTTTGTACAATCACATTGAATACATCGAGTACGATGAACTTCACTATGACGAAAAGATACTCCATTTTTGGTTACCGTAGGGTTATTAATATCACCTTGAGGATCTGTTGATTTATTCTCAGCAGCATTACAATTATACATAGCGTACATCCTTGAATTTTTTACTGAAGGCACACATCGTAACATAATCCTGGTAGCTTTTGAAGAATACATAGTTCTCGAAATAACATTCTTTTTTGACACTACGAAGCAATGATGAACCATACCCATTGAACAGCTATGGATACCATTAAAAGTATGAAAATTACGAAAACTAATCTTGTGATTTAATCTAGAAAATTTAGAGGAGGAAATTTTTCGTTTTCTTTCAGGAGACACGGTTTCAATTATTGGTAAATTGATCATTTGAAACATTCTTTTATTTTTTCGTATACAACCCAATGTTAAAGCCTGCACTGACCGTTTTTCCTAATTTTTGATCCAATGACTAAAGACTAAAAACTGTTTCGAGGTTCCTCGTCGGCATATGGGTACCAACCCATAGAACAGTCTTCACTGCCAAGGTTTTTCTCCTTGTCGAATATGGGTCTTCTGGACCCCCCTTGCTATTCTGCATTCCCTTCTCATCTTCCATTAATTTTTCCACTCCCAGTTCTAATTCCATGGAATTTCTACCAGTGCAGCGCGACCCTTAATAATGTATTAAATAAAAATCTTCTACCCATTAACACCGGCTAAAGCCATTTTATGTACAGTATCATAAAACATTACTACAGGTACTCCAGATAATTCAGGATTATTCGCCATTTGCTCCCAAATCTGAATACAAGCCATATAACGATGCGCTATATACCTAGATTTCTCTAATCCGTAACTTGTAAATAGTTCACCAACTTTTATGGCTATTTCAGTTTGAGTTTGAATATCAAAAATATTAAATCCATGATTAGAATTAATCCTTTGAATTTCAACGAAATCAATACCTACATCAGTGTAACCAATTTCATTGTGTTTGAGTAAATAATTATAAATGCTAATACCTACTTCTTGATATTGACCTACCCACTTACAAGATACTGGTACTGATTTCGGCTCCGATGGTCCTGGTGTTCCTCCATCTATTGATACAGTAGAAGTTCCACCACTAAAATATTTTCGTCTAATAATTTCAGCAAGGATAATTGCTGCTACGATTGCGGCAGTACCAATAAGTATTTTTTTCCACATTGCCATTTTATTTTCAGATTCATTTCCAATTTCATCATTGGAAATTTCATCATTTGAATCCAATAAGGAAATATTAAAAGGAGAAATCAAAAAAAAAGTAAAAAAACAAATTAAAATAATAAATATTTTGGTATATTCATTAAGATTACTACGAGTCACCATTTTTTTTTTAAATACGATTAATTAAAATACTATGTTTTGTGTGGGGGGGTATCGGTATAAATTATTTGTTATTGAAGAAGTTTACTTCTAGAATACGCACTGCTTCAAAACCTAAATGCTCAGTTTTTACTAAAATGATTTTTAATAATTCCAATATCCAATATGCAATAATTACATAGGTGCGCCTCGGAGGTTAACCGAGAAAAACGATAGTAATCGTTGATGGAGTTTTCTAGCGCACCTTATTCAAAATTGCTGGGCTAAGTAAGATAGATAACTATCAAATTATATGTCAAAAAACTGACATAGACCTGGATAAGAGGTCTTTATTTAGCCCAAGCGAAATAAATAGAAAAACCATTTTCCCTTATTATTGAGTACTTGGTATAACCTACAGTAGTGATATTTGGTTATTATATATACTGTAAGATTCTATTTATTAGTGATTGTGGATGAAACCTATTCGTTGATACATCGTCTCTTAGTAATTCTAAACAACTATGGCACATCAAGATAAGTATCTTTCCCTATACAGGTTTTAAGTGTCTTACAAGACTAAAGCCATAGCTCCCACAAAAAATAAAGAATCTTTCGATTTCAATATTTTTCGATCAGGGAGCGTTTCACAACTCAAATTTCCGAATCCTATTAACATTGTATTGTACAATGGACATGAAAGAAAAAAGAAAAACCTTTCTCACTTAGATTTAATTCAGCGATTAATGATTCGTAGATGGCCAACAAGCATCCTATTAAAGAGCTCGAAAACTAGAGCTACCGTCCCCCCATTCCTCTCGTACTAGGCGAAACAATTTCTTACTTTCTTATAATAAGGTAGATAGGGACCGAACTGTCTCACGACGTTCTAAACCCAGCTCACGTACCCCTATTAATCGGCGAACAGCCGAACCCTTAAGACCGACTACAGCCTTAGGATGGGATGAGCCGACATCGAGGTGCCAAACACTTCCTTAGATTGGATATTCCTTAGAAGTATAAGCCTGTTATCCCCAGAGTACCTTTTATTCGTTGGCTATTTCCTTACCATTAAGAGAAATAGGATCATTAGGACAGACTCTTTTTCGAATCCTTACATGTACTGTCATACACTTAATCAATGAGGTATAAACCCTTACGTCAATAGTAAATTAAAATTTGCTATAACCTCACATTGTGCGCTCTCCGTTACCATTTGGGAGGCGACCGCCCCAGTCAAACTGACCTTCTTCGACCTTTCTATGTAGTCGCATACTTCAGTTAAAATGGTCTTTCATGAACGCCTCAAGAAAAAACATGTTTTCCTTTTTCTGGGAATTAATCTTCTTAATCCTCCCTCACATCCAACTTGGAAACTCCGCCCTCCGCCAAATGACATAAGCATCCCATATATTCCTACTTCAACTTGATATTTGACTGTCAAAGATTACAGTAAAGGTTCACGGGGTCTTTCCGTCTAGCCTTATTTGTCCAGCATCTTCACTGAAAATTCAATTTCATCGGGCTTATAGTAGAGACAGTAGGGAAGTCGTTACACCATTCGTGCACGTCAGAACTTACCTGACAGGGAATTTCGCTACCTTAGGACCGTCGTGGTTACAGCCGCCGTTTAAAGGAGTTTACATGATTCACCTTCAAAATTAAATCAAGAAAGTTTCTCAATTTACCTATCCTTCACCGGGCAGGTCTCAGCTTCTATACATCAGATTTTCTCTTTGGCAGAAGCCTGTGTTTTTATTAAACAGTCGCTACCCTCTATTCAGTGCCTCCGTCCACGAATAGACACTTATCGCTTTATTAACTGTATTTACATACCAATTAATAAAAAGTGTCTACTGTGTTTCCTATAATACGAGAATTCGATTTGATCCTCAGGATACGGAAAATCTTCTCCCGAAGTTACGATTTTAATTTGCCGAGTTCCTTTACTATAATTATCCCGTCTCCATATTATTTTAATAGTTTACCTGTGTCGGTTTTAGTACGGTTTTATCAATCTAACGATATTTCTTGCCAAAACAATAACATGGTAACCACTTTTTTCAGCTACAAACTTAGTCATAGTTTTTGGGTCTCGTATAGACAGAAGTTAATATTAAATTTTTACTCCTTTCTTATTGCTTTCGCTTTTTACAAGATGAGAGACCGTCTAACCCTTACCTTACCAGAATAGGAAAGGAAACCTTTCAACTTGGAGATAACTTTTTATTATTGAAACTACTCATACGATCATTCTTCACTTAGATAAATACATAAATTTTTACAAATCTACTTCCTTTAACTAAGGACTCGACTACCAACTGTAGTTTTATTCTACGTTCTATAGCTTTACCAGCCATTTAAATCCCTTTTATTTTCGAAACATACATCCTCTATTAGTGCGCTTGGAGGCGTTCTTTAAATAATAGCGGCTACAAAGCTTATATCCTAATAGTCTACATATGTATATTTCTTATTGTTATTTGGCTTTATGGAGTTTAGCTAATAGTCTGAGTTCTTGCTCTTTCAACTATGAACCTTAGCACCCATAGTTTGATTGATAACATCCTTTTTTGAATATTTAGAGTTTAAATAAAGATTGCTCCTTAATTCATGCTTTACCTTTCAAAAATATTGTTATTATTGTCCCTAAAGACCTTTCGTCGAGAACTAGCTATTACCACTTTTGAATGCTCTTTCGGTCCTACTCCATGTTCATCGGTGCTTTATGCAACAAGCTACCGTTCGACCCTCCAAAGTTTTTCACGCAAATTCAGTCTGACAAGGAGTAGATCAAGTGGTTTCGAGTTTAATAATTATCATTTCTTCACTCTCTTCGAGTTTGCTTTCGCTACGCTTTGTTTTTGACTAAGCTTACGATCTTTATTAACTCGATCATTCATGATACAAAAGGTACGTAGTTGAATTATCCTTCATTCTTCTACTGCTTTTAAATTAACAGTTTCAAGGGCTTTTCACTCACTGTGTGTTCTTTTCATCTTTCCATCGCTGTACTGTTCACTATCGCTTTCTTTGTTTTGTTTCTTATCGGAGATGCACATTAGCGGGTATTGCTAATTATTTCAATAGTTCTCCTCTTTATAGACAGAGATAAGACTTCCGTCACTATATATCTTTTCCTTATTTCATAAGGGCCTTAAACCCTTCTTGAACTTTGTACTGTTTTTGAAATAATTTAATAAGATAAAATCATGCTTTGGCTCACCACTACTCACATGTATGAGATTTCTTTTCCCTGAATTTTACTAAGATGTTTCAGTTCAAATTGTTTTTCTAGTTTTCACTATTTTGTTACCAAATAGGCTATCATGTTATTAACCTTTTGTCCTACATGTTTCTGAATTGTCAGCCTTTCACAAAGAAGCTAGATATCCACTGTTAACCCTTAATAATGTATCGAATATAATCTTACCCAGTGGAACACTAACCATTATAAAATAATGTTTTTTTATTTACTTACTTATTTTTATTATTAATCACCTTGTATAGTTACTATTTTTCATATTCCTTTTTATATTATTTTTAGTATTTTTACGAACTTTTTGATTAGTTCGTATATTACCTCAGGGTCATTTTTTATTAGTTTGAGCGTTACTTCTATTATTTCATATTGCGTTAGCAAATATTTCATTACTCCTCCTATTATTATTGTATTTCTTATTAATTTTACTATTTCGGGTAAGGGTATATAAATTAAATTACTATCTATTTTTAGATATTGTATATTATAATTGTTAAAGGCCAAATTTATTGCTGATCTTATTTCATTTATATTTTTGGATAATTCCATACTCTCGTTTGAATATAATATTATTATTGAGGAATTTAAGATATTGCCCGTAGGTAAATAATATTTGATATAGTCTAATACAAATTTAGCTTTTTCTTCTATAGTAAAATTTTGAGTGATTACTATTCCAAAATTATCCAATATTGTTTCACTCGCTGAAAAAAGAAAACAATTTTTATAGAATAAAATAAAATAAAATACATATTGTAAACCAATTAATATCCATAAAAAAATATACCAATATTTATTATACGAAGCATATTCTACTTCTACTTGA
>Ga0210395_10004958_pt1 | contig 10225 bp, 9 predicted proteins | sample IncBWH4OmetaG_FD_150861 | JGI IMG/M metagenome (GOLD analysis project Ga0210395, IMG submission 150861) | Forest soil microbial communities from Barre Woods Harvard Forest LTER site, Petersham, Massachusetts, United States - Inc-BW-H-4-O ...
TCAAACGATAGACGGTGTAGAGCGTGATGGCGACTGCAACCGCGATCACTGCGTATTTCAGGATGAGGTAGTAGATAACATGCCGCTGAAACGGCAGGTCGTCGCGTTTCATTGCAGGCTCCCCGGCCCGCCCCGCAGCTCGTTCGGCTTGCCGGCGGCGAGCGGCTTGGTCATCGTCGTGTTGGCGAGCCATTCCCCGGCGAGCGACACGGTATTGCGGGTCTTGGCGACAAAGCCGCGGCGCTCAAAGAAACCGCGCGCCGTATCGCTGGCGTCGACGCTGAGCTGTTTGCTGCCGCGCGCGGTGGCGAGCTTCTCTAGTGCGTCGCACAGCATGGCGCCGGCGCCCTGCCCGACCGCCGCCGGATGCACGTAAAGCATGTCGATTTGGGTGTTGTCTTTGAGCGAAGCGAAGCCGATCGCCGCGCCGGCATGCGTCGCCACCAGCGTCAACTCGGCAGCCAAACGCGCGCCGAAATTCTCCTCATCGTCAGCCGCCGACGCCCAGGCCTCCTGCTGCGCCTCGCTATAATCGTCACCCGCCAATTCCTCGATGCTGGCGCGGAAGATTTCGGCCAACAGCGGCACGTCGGTCGGCAGCATCGGCCGCATCGCCAGCTTGGTCTGCGGGCGAGCGGTCATCGCGCGATCTCCCAGGTGGTGACCGGTTTGCCCGTTACAGCGTCCTTCCGGTCCTTCAGCAGCACACCCATATTAATTAGTTGGAGCCGGATTTGATCTGCGTCTTCATATCGTCCCTCCGCACGAGCCGTGTCGCGATCCGCAATCAATCGTCGAACTTGTCTCTCGAGGGGCGAGTCGGCTGGCTTAGCCTCCGCAAGCAGTTGACTCCTAACGTGATTCAGATATTGGGAATGAAAGCCGCCGTCATAGTTTGTGGCCTTCCAAACCTCAACCAACGTATTCAAATATCCAATTAGAAGGGCTTCAGGCTTTAGCTTTCCACCTTTGAAATTTGGCCTGCTTCTTGCAGAAGCATAGAAATTATCCCAATCGAGTTTGGAGAAATGACCAAGTTCACCAATGCGTCGAGCAAAACTGTCTACCAACAATTCAAGGTTTGCTCTCGTTGGCGTTTTGTAAATTCTGTACGGGGCAACAAAGTACGCGCCGCTGAACCAATTTGTTTGCGCATTTCGTTCCTCCCAATAGTCAGAAATGACGCTCAACATCACAATTAATTCGACTTCCGGTCCTGGAGGCTCGCTCGATGATCCTGCGTGATCAAACTCTTTGGTAGAGGCGGCGTATTTTGCCAACCGATCTGGCGGAATGTTTGTAATTTTTTCAAGTACGCCGTAGAAGTTCTGGGCAATCCTGCTTACGCGGGTTTGCTTGCCCTTCAGCCCCAGAAGATGGAGTATTTTGTAAACTGTAAATCGATCTTCATCCGTAGGAGCGTCATTGCCAACAATATTGTCGACGATCGCGAGGGCAGCTGGCGTGTTGAGATCATCGTTAAGCGCCTTGACAAAGCGATCGAACAATTCCTGATTTCGCCTCCGAACAGTTCGTTCAGCAACGAAGTCTCGCCACTTGTCGAGGCGAACTTCCGACTGCTCTAACAAACGCACGCTCCAATCAATCGGTTGTCTGTAATGCGTTTGCAGCATCGCAAACCTGATAACTCTACGCTTCCACCTCTTGCCGCCAAACTTTCTTGAGCGATACAGATCTCTTATAACGATGAAATTTCCAAGGCTTTTCGACATCTTCTCGCTTTCAACCCGCAAGAAGCCGTTATGAACCCAGTAGTTCGCCATTTTGGGGGTGTGAAACGCACAACGCGTTTGCGCTATTTCATCTTCATGATGAGGAAAAATCAGGTCGTTGCCACCTCCGTGAATATCGAACTGATGCGGGTGTGCGCGACCGAAATCTGAAAGTTTGGTTCTAACCTCTGCCCACAGCCACTTATCTGCCATCGCGGAGCATTCTATGTGCCAGCCAGGTCGCCCAAGCGCCTTAATGCCAGCCGGCGACTTCCAGGCGGGCTCACCGGCCTTGGACGGCTTCCACAACACAAAGTCGCGTGGGTCCCTCTTGTAGGGCGCGACTTCCACGCGTGAGCCGGCAATCATCTCGTCAAGTGGCCGCTTTGACAGCTGGCCGTACTCGGGCATCGAGGGAACGCTGAAGAGCACATTGTCTTCCGCGACATAGGCATTACGCGATTCGATTAGACGCTCGATCAACGCGCGCATTTCGGCGATGTGTTCGGTCGCTCGTGGCTCTACGCTTGGCGGGAGGCACCCGAGTGCTGCAGCGTCCTCATGGAATTGCTTGTCAGTTTTTTCCGTGACCTTCCGGATCGCTTCGTTGAGCGGAAGAGTTGGATATTCCTGCGCTGCGCGTGCGTTGATTTTGTCGTCGACGTCGGTGATGTTGCGCACATAGATGACGTGATCGTCTCCGTAGATGTGGCGCAACAGACGGAACAACACATCAAAGAGTATCACTGGACGCGCGTTGCCGATGTGGGCGTAGTCGTAGACCGTCGGCCCGCACACATACATGCGCACGTTTGCCGGATCGAGAGGCCTAAAGACTCGCTTCTCGCGCGCAAGCGTATCGTAGAGTTTGAGTTCCATGTGCAAATCTCGCTTCGAGCCCAAGTTCACTTGGATTGCTCTATCGATGGCCGGGACAAGCCGGGGCGTGACGTTGGAAGGTCATCGCGCGATCTCCCAGGTGGTGCCGTCCTTGGTGTCCTTGAGCACGACGCCCATTTTGGCGAGCTCGTCGCGGATGCGGTCGGACTCCTTGAAGTCCCTGGCCTTGCGCGCGGCGTTGCGCGCCTCGACCAAGCTATCGACCTGGTTTTCATCGATCGCCGCCGAGGCCGGACGAAAGGCCGCCCATTCGGCCGGCGTCTGTTGCAGCAAGCCGACGAGCTGGGCGCTCGCCTTGAGGCACGCGGCCGCAGCCTTGGCGCCCTTGGCCGCCTCGCCTCGCAACTCGTGAAAGGCAGCGATCGCCTTCGGCGTATTCAAATCGTCGGCCAGCGCGTCAAGCGCGTCGGCGCACAGAAATCCCGGCGCGACGTCGGCAGTGAGCGCATACCAATTGTCGAGCGCCTTTTGCGCTTCCCGCAAGCCGGCGACGGTCCAGTTGATCGGCTGGCGATAGTGCGTCTGCAGCATGGCGAGACGGATCACCTCCCCGGGCCAGTCTTTCAGCAGATCGCGGATGGTGACGAAGTTGCCGAGCGACCTTGACATCTTCTCGCCTTCGGTCTGCAGAAAGCCGCTGTGCATCCAGAAATTGGCCATCGCCGGCGTCTGGAAGGCGCTGCGCGACTGGGCGATCTCGTTCTCATGATGCGGGAAGACAAGATCGATGCCGCAGCCATGGATGTCGAAAACTTCGTCGAGATACTTCCACGACATCGCCGAGCATTCGATATGCCAGCCCGGACGTCCGGGCGTCGTGATGCCCGCCGGCGACGGCCACGCCGGCTCACCGGGCTTCGACGGCTTCCACAGCACAAAGTCTTGCGGGTCGCGCTTGTATGGCGCGACTTCGACGCGGGCGCCGGCGATCATCTCGTCCAATGGCCGCTTCGACAACTGACCGTAGTCGGGCATCGAAAGCACGCTGAACAGGACATTGTCCTCGGCGACATAAGCGTTGCCGGATTTCACCAGCTGGTTGATCATCGCGCGCATCTCGGCGATGTGCTCGGTAGCGCGCGGCTCGAATGTCGGCGGCAGGCAGCCGAGCGCGGCGACGTCCTCGTGGAATTGCGTGTCGGTCTGCTCGGTGACCTGGCGGATCGCCTCGTTGAGCGGCAGGTCGGGATATTCTTCGGCCGCCCGCGCGTTGATCTTATCGTCGACGTCGGTGATGTTGCGCACGTAGGTGACGTGGTCGGCGCCAAAGAGATGGCGCAGCAAGCGAAACAGCACGTCGAACACGATCACCGGGCGGGCGTTGCCGATATGGGCGAAGTCGTAGACCGTTGGCCCGCACACATACATGCGCACGTTCGACGGATCGAGCGGGATGAAGAACCGCTTCTCGCGCGTGAGCGTATCGTAGAGCTTGAGGTCCATCTTCGTGTTCATGGTGGCGATTTTACGCGCAAATATACATGCACCGAGGCCTGCTGGCCGGGCGTGTCCACAATCTCGAAGAGGAGAAAAGACGGCCGCAGCCAGCGTAGATCGCTAGCGAATAATCCCCGGACAAATGCCGCAGATATGGGTCAGGCCGTTCATGGCGCGGACAATGGTCGAGGATAGCCATGGCGTCAAGGGTTTGGCTCGGCGGTGGTGACTGAGTTGTAATCTTCCGCCGGCGGCTTGCGGTCAGGTCTTGTCGGGGCCTTTAGGGGCACTTGAATTCTAGGAACAGCAACCGGCATCCGCTTGCATAGGTGGGCACGGCACGGAGCCGTACGAGCAGAACACGCAACAGTCGCCTGGGAGAGGCTTTAGCCGCTCCCCACATCCTTTGCAGTCATAGAAGAACTGGCACGCGTCCGTCGGCATGGTCTCGGTCGCTCGATATCCGCACCTCGGACAGGTCAGTGTCGATTCCGCGATCACTTGAGCCTTCTTCCAGCGATCGCCCCGCCACGTCGGCACCATATAACACCGCTGCTCCCAACTGCCACGCGCCTTAGCGCGAAATGTCCACCGCCCGCGCAGCGTTGGGACCGCAATAAAGTTGCGCGTTCTATCCCCCGTCTTCTTTGTCCACCGAATCATCCACACCGTCCGCTTGCCGCGCCCGTCGGGTTATGGGGGTTAACGCGGTCTTAACTTGATCGTCGCATTCTTCAGCATCATTGCAATGCCGTTTTGCGGCGCTTCCGCGCCCGGGGGTGGGGATTTTCATGCGTTGTTCGATCACACTTGCCGTCGTTGCGGCTGTGTTGACCGCCGCCGGCGCCGCACAGGCCGAGAAGCGGTTGTTCATCGTCGCCAATAACGGCGACGGCTATGGCGTCGACCGCTGCCTCGCCTCGGGCGCGGCCTGCGGCGCCGCCGCGGCGAATTCCTATTGCCGCACGCACGAATTCGGCCAGGCTTTGTCCTACCGCAAGGTCGATCGCGACGACATCACCGGCGCGATCCCGGCGAGCGGCCCGGGCTCCTGTCACGGCGCGCACTGCGACGACTTCGTCGCCATCGAGTGCTCGCGCTGATCTCGAATTCGTCATGCCCGGCCGGTTGTCGGGCGTGACGATGTGGGATGAAATTAGAGCGCCCCTGGCGCTCTAATTTTTTTATAGACTGGTATCGCGACCAGTTTTTCCGCTCATTCCCGCGAAAGCGGGAATCTAACTACTTGCTTGCATTCTGGGTCCCCGCCTCCGCGGGGACGAGCGGCCGAGATTACTTGGCTGCCTTCGCCAGCGCGATGGCTTCGCGCAGCACCTCGAGATCGCCGACGTGATTGGCCAGAATGAGCACGAGCTTGGTGTCGAGTTCGGCCGCTTCAGCATCAGATAAGTGGCGGCGCGCTTCGACCAGCGTCAGATAGGCGGTATCTGGATCGGGGAATTGCGAGGCGGTGACGAGCTTGGCCATTGGCAGCACCTTGGGCATCACCTTGCCAGCGCGCGCTGATGTGCGTGCCTCACCGTGGCGGCGTCGAAGCTTCGCCAGCGGGCGCACAAATGCTGATCGGGCCTGACCAGATAGGTCGCGCCCGGCGTGGCGTCGAGGCGCTGCGTGAACTTGCCTTCCCGCTCGAACAAATCCTCGCCGATGACAGTGAGCGCGACGCCGTCGAACGCGCGCGGCGCCGCGCCGCCCGCGACGCCGTCGAACGCGACGCCGTTCTTCGCATGAATGAGCGCGAAACCGCCGCGCAGATTTTCGAGAAGATGCGTCGCCGAGCCGCCGGCGCGCGTAAGCGGCGCATCGGGCAGCGGCGCGCCGAGCTTCGCCGTACCGGCGAACGGCGTCGTGTCGGGAGTAGACAGCGGCGTGTCGTAGACCGCAGGCAGCGACAACCGCCCGGAATTGACCATGCGGCGCGCGAACTCGGCCGTTGGCGCGAGCGCCAGCACGGCGTCGCGCAGCCGCCGCTCGGCAGTCGAATGCGGCGACATGAAATCGGTCGAGCGCGTCGAGTGGCCGATATTTTCGTCGGCCGCCTGGATGCGTTCGCTATCGTAGCTTGCGATCAGCGCGCTGCCGCCCTCCCCCTTGAGCACGGCGGCAAGTTTCCAGGCCAGATTTTCCGCGTCCTGGATTCCGGAATTGGCGCCGCGGGCGCCGAACGGCGACACCTGATGCGCGGCGTCGCCAATGAAGATCACCTGATCATGCACGAAGCGATCGAGGCGGCGGCAATTGAAGGTGTAGACCGAGACCCATTCGAGCTCGTAGGGGTGGGCCTTAAGCACCTTGTCGAGCCGCGCGCGCACGCGCTCCGGCTCCTGCTCGACGACCGGATCGGCGTCCGGCCCAAGCTGTAGATCGATGCGCCACACATTGTCGGGCTGGCGATGCATCAAGGCCGACTGACCGGAATGGAAGGTCGGCATGAACCAGAACCGGCGCTCGGTCGGAAACTCCGCCGCCATGCGCACGTCGGCGATCAGGAATTTGTCCTCAAAGGTGACGCCGGCAAAATCGAGGCCCAGAAGGCGCCGCGCGGTCGAGCGGGCGCCGTCGGCGGCGATCAGCCAATCGGCATCGAGACGATAGGGTCCGTCCGGGGTGTCGATCGTCAGCCGCACGCCATCATTGAGGCGGTCAAGGCCAGTGAGGCGATGCTTCCAGCGCAGTTCGAGAGGGTGAAGCTCGAGCGCGCGGTCGACCAGCGCCTTTTCCAGATAATATTGCTGCAGATTGATGAAGGCGGGCATTTTGTGCCCTTCCTCCGGGAGGAGGTCGAACGAGAACAGCAGCTCATCGCCACGGAACACCTTGCCAAGCTTCCAGGTCACGCCCTGCGCCACCAAGTGCTCGCCGATGCCGAGCCGATCGAGAATTTCCAGCGTCCGTTTCGACCAGCAGATGCCCCGCGAGCCTTCGCCGATGCGGTCGGCATCGTCGATCAGCACCACCGGCACGTCGTGCAGCGCCAGATCGATCGCGGTGGCGAGCCCGACCGGGCCGGCCCCGACCACCACGACCGGACGGCGCACAATCGCGGCCGCGTCCTGATCGGACGAGCGGCGATAATCGTAACGGTAGATTGATTTGTGGATGTTAGTCATGGACGTTCACAAACTGCCGCGTCATCGCGAGCAAAATATGCGAGCAGGCAAAGAACGGCGCCGAGACAAATCATAAAATCTCCAAACCAAAACAGGATTCCAAAATAAACGTAGTTTAGTAATCTCAGATCGCCCACGTATGCTTTCGCACCTAGTCTACCGAAGAGGTAAAGGAAAAGGAGAGTCGCGACAAAGGCCGCGGCGGCTATAAACGTTTTTGTCGATCGCCCCGTTTCGGCGATCAATTTGCCAGCGCGCTGACTAACGGCCGGCGCGCCCCTTCTCAGATCAACAAAGACCGCCAGAACGATAGGGATTGGAAAGAACGCAAACAGTAAGAAGTTAAAGGAGAGCGAGTTTCGGACGGCAGGAACCAGATCCCGTCCATTGCTTTGTTTAAGAAATTCGGCAGTCAAATCAACCACCGGAAGGACGTCGCCCATCCTGTTCGTCAGCGGCTCAGACGCAGCCAGCCATTTCGCAAATAGAAAAGGATCAAAAGACCATAGAATAATCATCGCTCCGTTGAAAACTGCGAAAGAGAATAGGCAAGCCAAGAAAATAATATTCGCGTTCGGAAAAAGCCGAAACAGCACGAAAACTGGAAGGCTGGTCTTTTTCTTATTTTCCATCGCAGGCACGATTTATATCCCGCACCATTACCCGCGCAGCGCCGCCCACATGGCGCGGTCGCGCTCCGCCGTCCAGATCACCGGATGCTCGATGCCCTTGGCCTCGTCGTAGGCGCGCGACACATTGAACGGCATGCAATGCTCGTAGATGGCGAAACTTGCAAATTTCGGATCCATGACGCGGCGGGCGTCGTCGTAGGCCTCCTTGAGCGAGCGGCCTTTGCCGGCGCTGTCGCTGACGGAATCGTAAAGCGTGGTCAGGAAATCCTCGGTCAGCGCGATGCCGTCAGCCACCTGCTTGGCGGTCTTCAGCGCCGCACCGCGCCCCGGCACCAGCGCGCTGGCGGAAAACTCGGCGAGCCGGTCGAGCGTTGCCGGCCAGTCGGTGAAATGGGCGTCGCCGCAATAGCAGGCCGAGTGGTACTCGACGAGGTCGCCGGAGAACACGACATTGGCGTCCGGCACGAAGGCGACCGCGTCGCCCGCCGTGTGGCCGCGACCGATATGCATGATGCGAACTTCGCGACGACCGAGCCAGACCGAGATCTGATCTGGGAAGGTGATCGACGGCCAGGTCAGGCCGGGGATGCTTTCGACGGCGCGAAACAGCCGGGGGAAACGGCCGATTTCCGAATCCATGTCGGCCTGGCCGCGCTCTTCGATCAGTTCGCGCGTGCCCGCCGACGCCAGGATTTCGGCGCCCACATAGGCGGAGGCGCCAAGGACGCGCACGGCGTGATAGTGCGTCAGTAGGACGTATTTGATCGGCTTGTCGGTGACCTTCTTCACCCTCTCGATCACCTGCCGCGCCATCACCGGCGTCGCCTGAGCGTCGACCACCATCACGCCGTCGTCGCCGACGATGATCCCGGAATTCGGGTCGCCTTCGGCGGTGAAGGCGTAGAGATCGGGCCCGATGGCATCGAAGGTGATGGTCTTATCGGCCAGATCGCCGGTCGAGGCGAAGCCCGCGCTCATCGTGATTTCCTCCCGGTCACCGCATCCATCACCTAGAGGACCGGCCCAATTCCAGCAAGACCGTCACGCCGTTGCGCGGCATCCTGACTTCGTTCATGTTCGCGTCACAGCGCGGCCAGGCAAAGCGGCGCCGGCGCGGCGGGCTGGCATTGACGCCGTGCAGGATTGATAGCTTGGTTTGATGCCATGGCTGGTCAGCGGGCAGTGGAAGGCGAGATTAGACGCGAGCCGGCCGCGGACGAGCCGAAGCTGGGCGACCACGCGCCGCTCAAGCTCGAGCATTTCCTGCCCTACCAGCTCAACGTGGTCTCCAGCTTGGTCTCCCAGGCCCTCACCCGCGTTTATGCACGCCGTTACGGCATCGGCGTGCCGGAATGGCGGGTCGTGGTGACGCTCGGCCAGTATGGCGTCATGACCGCAAAGGCGATCGGCGCGCACACCCACATGCACAAGACCAAGGTGTCGCGCGCGGTGGCGCTCCTGGAGAAGCGCCGGCTGATCGCGCGCCGCGCCAACCGCGAGGATATGCGCGAGACGTTCCTGTCGCTAACCAGCGCCGGCCGGACCATGTACGAGGAAGTCGCGCCGCATGCGCTTGAATTCGCGCGGCGACTGACTGAAATTCTGTCGCCGAGCGACCGCGAAGCCTTCAATCGCGCCCTGCAGCAATTGACCGCGCGGTCCGCCGAACTCGTCGCCGAAGCCGGCTTCGAAGAGGACGCTGACGAGTAGCGCGTCTGGTATTCAAAGCACGGAATTTCCGTGCTAAATGGTGGCTTGGAGGACGGTTTCGCCGGGGACGTTGCCGGGGGGCTTTGATGGTCGCTCGCCTATTCGCTCCGCAATTTCTGGTGCTGTACTGGTTCGCGATCACCGCGATGATCGTGCATTTCCGCGGCCGCGACCGCTTGACCCTTACCCGGCAGCTCACTGACCATTCGACACTGCTCGCACCCTACAATGTGCTGATGTATTGGTTCTCGGCGCTGCCCAATCGCCCGGTGCTGCCGACCGCGAGCATTCCGCAACTGGCCAAGCTGCGCGAGAACTGGGAAATCATCCGCGACGAAGCCTTGGCGCTGTCCGAGCAAGGCGCCATCAAGGCCGCCGACAAGTACAACGACTTCGGTTTCAATTCGTTCTTCCGCACCGGCTGGAAGCGGTTCTATCTCAAATGGTACGACGAGCCGCTGCCGTCGGCGAAATCGGCCTGCCCGCGCACGGTCGAATTACTCGACTCGATCCCCGGCCTCGAGGGCGCCATGTTCGCCACGCTGCCGCCCGGCGGCAGACTGGTGCGGCACCGCGACCCCTATGCCGGATCGCTGCGCTATCATCTCGGGCTGGTGACGCCGAAGTCGCCGGGCGAATGCCGCATCTTTGTCGACGGCCAGCCTTACACTTGGCGCGACGG
>Ga0210395_10004960_pt1 | contig 10224 bp, 13 predicted proteins | sample IncBWH4OmetaG_FD_150861 | JGI IMG/M metagenome (GOLD analysis project Ga0210395, IMG submission 150861) | Forest soil microbial communities from Barre Woods Harvard Forest LTER site, Petersham, Massachusetts, United States - Inc-BW-H-4-O ...
GGTCGCGCACCGTATCCGCGAAACCGCGGAGGACGTCGATGTCGAGCGGCAGATCGGCGACATCGAAGCGCGGCGGCAGTGTGCCGGCGTCGTACTGACGCGGGTTCTGCTCGTAGCCGCCCAGCATCAACCCGCCCTCATCGGGTCTTGCGTAGACGTTCACGTCGATGATGCGGGTGATCGGTTGCATTGCGTCGACGCCCTCGATCGGCTCGGTGATCAGCAACTGATGGCGCGTGGGCACGGCGCGAACGGTCGCACCGGAGAGTGCGGCCACCGCGCGGAGCCAGGCGCCGGCGGCATCCACGACCGTCTCGCATTCTATGGTCCCGTGCTCGGTCGCCAGGCCGCACACTGCGCCGTTCCGCAGGGCAATGCCGGTCACCAACGTGTGCGGCAGCATCGTGACGCCGAGCTTTGCCGCCGCACGCGCGTAACCGGTGGGGATCTGCGAAGGCTCCAGGTAGAGGTCGGTCGGCGAGTAGATCACGCCGAGGATGCCGGTGGTGTGCAGGAACGGGTTTTTGGCACGCGCCTCGGCCGGAGAGATCATTTCGATACCGGTCGCCATGCGGCGGCCGCGCTCGACCTCGTGCTTCAGTTGCTCCACGTGCTCGGGTAGGCGGGCAATCTTCAGCGCGCCAGGCTGATGGAACTCAAGGGGCTCGCCGGTCTCTTGCCTGAACGCCTCGATCTTGCGCACTGCACGCTTTGCGAGCTGCGTCATCAGGTCGGTGCCCCGCGCCTGCGAGGTGAGGCCGGCCGCGCGCGGCGAGGTCTGTGATCCAAGCGCGTGCTTATCGATCAGCGCGACCTGTCGGCCGCCCTTCGCGAGATGGAATGCGACGCTGGAGCCCAGCGCTCCCGACCCGATTACCACGCATTCGGCCGCATCGATCATGTGCGTCTCCTGAGCTTGTTGTGAGATGTTCAGCGGCAGCAATCTGCGCTAAAGTCTCACGGTTTTGTGATGCCCGGGTTTTTGGTTAGCCCGTAAGCTGATCTGCGTCGTGTGACCGGCCGGCGAGGTGACACATGCCATTCGACAATCCGTATCAGATCCCTTTCGGCGACGTGGAACTCCTGAGGGAGGCGCGCAGTCGAATTTCCAGCAGAACCGACTGGGTGCAAGGCCGGTTTCGCGACGGCCACCGCGAGTGTCTTGTGGCCGCGTTGTCGGTGGTATCCGGCAGCCGCGGCTTCAATATGCCGAACCGGTTAGAACGAAGGCTTGCCCGGCTGCTCGCCGTGCATATTCCGCATCGACGGTTCTGGGCAAGGCTAAGGCTCATTCCGGCGAGGCAACGCCTCATAATCTTCAACGACGGCCTCCGCACGAGACATGAGGACGTGATGGCCTTGTTCGATCATGCCATTGACCACCTGACCAGCAAGGTGTCGATCTACGTCGCGGCGTGATCGCAGGCCGCGCCGGATTCTACGGAGGCGCAAATGCCAATTGTACGTAACATAGATGTCACCATGCATTCCGAGATCAGCTTCGACGATGCGTGTCGCGCCGCCGTCGCGGAAGCCGCCAAGACCTTGCGTGGGATCATGTCGTTTCGGGTGAAAGAGGCCGAGTGCGTGGTTGAGCACGACAAGATCATTGCCTATCGCGTGACGGGCAAGATCGTGTTTTTGGTCGAGCGGTGATGGGCTGGATGAAGTGAGGTAGACGTGGATGGCTGGCACAAGGCCGGCCATGACGGTGTAGACGCCCTCGATGTCACCTTGAGCGCTGCATTGGTGGCACGACAATCTCCTGCAGAACGTGTGCCGGGCGGTCGCCGAGTAACAAAATGCGGTCTGCCAGGGCCAGGGCCTCGGCGCGGTCATGGGTGACCAGCAACGCCGCGGTTGCTCGCGTGCGCCAGACATTCAGCAAAAGATTGCGGCTGCGCGCAGCCATCTCCGGGTCGAGCGAGACGAAAGGCTCATCCAGCAGCACAAGCTCCGGCTCGATCGCGAACGCACGGGCGATGGCCACGCGCCGCGCCATGCCAAGCGACAGCGCACGAGGGAACGTGTCTCGGAACGGCGCCAGATCGAGCGAATGCAGCAGCTCGTCCGCAAGCTGCGGGTTTGCGGTCCGCTGGGCCAGCAAGAGGTTCTCGCGAACGGTTCGCCAGGGCAGCAGGCGAGGCTCTTGAAACACGGTGCCGATCCGCGGGATCGTGGCGCCGCGCCAGTCGAGCGCGCCCGCGAACTCGGTATCGAGACCGCCGATAATGCGCAGCATCGTGGTCTTGCCGCAGCCGGATGGGCCGACCAACGCGACGATCTCGCGCGCACCGAGTGCGAGGTCGATGGTGCCGAGTACTGGCAGCTCGCCAGAATTCGTCGGGAAGGCTTTGCGCTCTATGTGAAGCCGAAGGATTACCTCCGCCATCGCGTCGCCCAGCGTTCCAGAGGCTGCACGACAATCCATTCGATGCTCTGCGCGACCAGAATGAAGGCAAGCGTGTAGGCGAGGATCAGCGTGACGTCGAACAACTGGAAATAGATTTGAATCTGAAAGCCTACGCCATTGCTGCGGCCGAGCAGCTCGACCACCAGGACGATCTTCCAGATCAGCGCAAGACCGGAGCGAGCGGCGGCGAAGAGGTACGGCGCGAGCTGCGGCAGTATCACGTGCCGCAGGGCCCGCCGGCGTGACATGTGGAAACTCCGCGCCATTTCGGCGAGCGCCGGATCGAGCGAGCGGGCACCCTCACGCATGGTGACCACCGTGTTCGGCAGCTTGTTCAGCGCGACCGCGGCGATTGCGGCGATCTCGTTCAGGCCGAACCACACATAGATCAGCACGATCAACACAAGCGCCGGCAGGTTCAGCAGCACAGTCACGGTGTTGTCGAGCCACAGGTCCAGCCATCGCGAACGCCCCATCACGATGCCAAGTCCGCTGCCCAAAACCATCGACAGGGTGAATGCTGCGGCAACACGGCCCATGGTGATCGCGAGATTCCATGGCAGCGCGCCCGACATGGTTTGCTGCGCCATAGCGCTGAGCACCGCGGTGACCGTCGGAAACAGGCGGCTATGCGCGAGTCCGGCGGCGATCTGCCATGCGAGCAGGAACACTGCCGCGGAGGCGAGCCGTATCGGCAGTTCGCGCCTTATGCTGGTTAGGCGCCGATCCGCCAAGAGACCGGCCAGAATGTTCCCGACGGCACCGTGCTGATCGGACCTACCAGATCAGGGCCGCCGACCTTCGCCAACAGCTCGAAGAGCTGCGCTGCGGCGTGGCGTTCGGGCTCGCCCCAGTTGCCCGGAATCCCGTGCCTGTACCAGTCGCGCAGCCGTTCCATCTCGGCATCGGTCGCGGCGCCCGTCATCGGCTTGATGCGTTGCCACTCCGCGTCCGACGTTGCGAGGATCGCACGCGCCTGGCGTGATGCGGCGACGAAACCGTCGATCAGCGCCGGGTTCTGCTCGGCCCAGTGTTGGCTGAAGGTATAGCCGATGTACGGCACGCCGGCGCCGATCCCGAGTGCGCTGACGGCATCTGCCACATCGAGGATGCGGCGGGCGCCGTCGGCCTCGGCCTTTGCGGCGAACGGCCAATAGGTCAGCAGCGCATCGAGGCGGCCGGCCTTCATCTGCTCGTTCAGCAATGGTGGCGGTCCGAAACTCTTGTTTGCAACGACGTCGAGATCGATGCCGTAGCGCTGCTTCGCGTAGGCGCGGAGAATGAGCCAGCTCTTGTCGAGCGGACTGCCGGCGATACCGAGCGCGCGTCCTGTCAGATCGGGTAAGCCATGAACCGGCGAAGCGTCCGGTGCGATCAAGGCACCGACGGCATTGGAGAATGGCACGAACGTCCAATCCGCGCCGGCGCCGCGCTGGCGCGCAACCCAGAGCCAGTCGACCACGATCATGTCGACCTGACCGGCCTGCAACGCTACCTGCGCTGCCGGCGCTGCCGCAAGCTCCACCGGAACGACTGTGATATGCGCGGCCGCATCCAGTGCGTGGTGGCGTATCACGTCGACTTCCCAGGAGACTGTACCATAGCGCAGCACACCAACACGGACAGGCGGCGCCTGTGCGGCGGCCGATCGCACTGCGGCAGTCGCAAGGGTCATGCCCACCAACGCGCGCCGCGCAATGCGCATCAGGCGTTCCTCCCGTTTGTCTGCGCGATTATCCCCGCGTCCATCGTCGCGGTGTCAATGGGGCGGCGCGATACTCTGCTCACTGCTTGTCGCAGTTGGTCAGTGCCTCCTTGCCGATGGAGAACACCGCGCCCGCCTTGACTGCGACGTTTCGCACGAGGCAACTGCGGCCCGTCTTGTCGGTAAATCTGACGTCGTAGTGTCCTGACGAGACACCGGTGATCCGCAGCCGCTCGTCGAAATCGACACTGCCATCCGGATCATTGCGGCACTGATCGGGACCCCATTGCGTGGTTCCCGACGGCGCCAGACTGAGATGCATGATGGTCTCGCCGGTCAGGTTCCAGAACCGCGTATTGCCGTTTTCGGCTGCCTGCGCCACACCGCTCACGGCGCAGAGGAAGAGGAACAACAGATCGCTCAAACGTGTTCCGCGCGCCCGCAAACCTGAGCTGTAAGCTGCGCGGCGCCTCATGATCGATCGCAGAACTGGAATGGCAATTCTCCTCATCCGGCTCGGTGCAGCATTGGCACTATGCGGCCTGTTTTTTGTGCCGACCGGGAGGGCAGCGGACAACACCGGCTACGCCACGGCGGTACGCGCCGAGTATGTGTTTGCCTGCATGGCCACGAATGGAGGCACGCAGGAGGCGCTGCAGCGCTGCTCATGTGCGATTGACGTGGTCGCATCGGTGCTGCCCTACGACAAGTACGAGCAGGCCGAGACGGTACTGCGCATGCGCCGAACCGCGGGCGGATATCTTGGTGAGGAGTTCCGCAGTGCGTCCACGAACGCGATCGTCCGCGATCTGGAGGAAGCGCAGGCGGAGGCCGAAGTGCGTTGCTTCTGAATCGGCCAGCCATCAGGTTGGCGTTGCGGGCCACTCCTGCTGGAATGACTTGCCCTCGCTGTCCTCCATCGTGGCTTTGAAGGTCGCCGCGCCATTTGGGCGGAAATCGAAGCGGAAGCTTGGGTTCTCGGAGATCGAAATGCCGCTCTCGATGGCGAGCAGCAGATCCTCGCCCTGCCACAAGTGCACCGATTTCACAAAATGCGCAGGAACGTAGAGGCGGGTCAGTTGATCCATCTGCATCCCAGAGTAGTTGGGGTGACGGACCATAAGCTGCGCCTCGCTCCTGTCGGGGGTGGCACCGGCGACCGGGGGGAACTGGCGAAAGCGCATGGTGCCGAGCGGGATCGAGCCCGCCTCGGGCTTTGAGGCAGGAACCGAGCAGCCGCCGGCCGCCTTGACGAACCGCTGCGTGGCGTAGAGGTGGCCGTCGCTCAGTTCCGCCACTACATGAAGGTTGGTGTATGAGTCGACGCGCACCCGCGTGGACAACGACCGCATCGCGCTGGATGCACCCGGAGAGAACACGGCAGCCAGCGGTGATGGGTTCTCGTCGATCACGAGCGTAATGGCGATCACCCGGCGAGCGTCCTCGGGCGCCAGGAGATTGTGTATTTCGACCGGCACCAGCGCCGCGTCTTCCGCGCGATAAGGAGCGTCTATCGCCACGATGCCGCTGCCGTCCTGGATGGCGCGGCCATTGAAGATCTGCCCGGCGAGTGACGGCCACGGGTCCTGCTGAGCAGGCGCCTGGCCGGCGGCGGTCTGGCTCACCGCACCGACCGCGAGTCCTCCCAGTAGTGTCCGACGTCGCAGGAGCTTATTTGTCTGTTGCATACCCATGGTCGTTCCCTGGCGGTCGGTTGGCACCCCGAGCGGCTCACCGCATGCCTACCGTGGAGCATAATCACGTTCGCGCTGGCGCAATTGCAAGGTCGGCAGGCCCTGGACGCACACACCGGTGTCCTGTTAGCGTCCAATGACCGACCGGGATGATTGACCGTTTGTCGGCGAACGGGGTGCTTTTGGCACCCTAAGAAGCGAGGAGACATTCCATGGCATGGACGCGCCCGAAACTGCGTGAGGTCTGCATCGGCATGGAGATCAACGGCTACTTCGCGGGGAAAATGTAGCCGCCCAGGACTTTTGATCACGGATGGCTGACCGAGCACCTGGGCTTACGGCCCTGGTTCTCGGTTCGGCGGCCGGCGGTGGGTTCCCGCAATGGAACTGCGGGTGTCGACTGTGCAGACTGGCGAGGGCTGGCGATCCGAGGGTCCGCCCGGCCACGCAGGCAAGCGTAGCTGTCAGCGGCAACGGAACCGAATGGGTTGTTGTCGGCGCGTCGCCTGACCTGCGACAGCAGATACTGCATACGCCAGCGCTGTGGCCGAGGGCGGGACTGCGTGATTCCCCAATTGCTGGCATCGTGCTGATCGGCGGTGACGTCGATGCGTTGGCAGGACTGCTGGTGGTGCGCGAGCGGCAGCCATTCGCTGTGTATGCACCGCGCCCATTGTTGGACCTGCTTCAGGAGAACCGCATCTTCGATGTGCTCGATCCCGTGGTTGTGCGGCGAGAGGTGGTGGTGCCGCTGGAGCCGGTAGCCTGTGGCGGAGGGCTTGTGTTCACTCTGCTGCCGATGCCCGGGAAGGTTCCGCTTTATCTCGAGGACCGCGGTGCGACCGAACCGGAACCTGGGCCCAACTATGCCGCACTCCTGGAGGCGAATGGCCGCAGCATGATCATCGCGCCCGCGTGCGCCGAGATCACACCCGATGTGCTTCGGCAGCTTCGCCGGGCCGATGCGGTGTTCTTCGACGGTACGATGTTCACCGACGACGAGATGATCACGGCCGGTCTCGGGCAGAAGACAGGGCGTCGGATGGGACACGTGCCGGTGAGTGGACCGGGCGGAACATTGGAAGGGCTCGCGGATCTGCGGGGCCGGCAAATCCTGCTGCATATCAACAACAGCAATCCAATCCTGCTGCTGGATTCGCCCGAACGACGGCAGGTCGAGGCGGCCGGGTTTGAAATCGCCTACGACGGAATGGAGGTGCAGCTTTGAACGACGCGGCGACCTCGGGTGACCTGGAGTCCCGGCTGCGCGAACTGGGCGCGCGACGGTACCACAACCTGCATCCGTTCCATCAGATGCTGCACGGCGGTCGGTGCACGAAGGCGCAGGTTCAGGCCTGGGCGCTCAACCGTTACTATTACCAGGCGATGGTGCCGCTGAAGGATGCCTCGCTGATCGGCCGCTGCGAGGATGTCGCGTTGCGGCGCGAGTGGCGCAAGCGGCTGGAGGACCATGACGGCGATGAGAATCGTCCGGGCGGCATCGAGCGCTGGCTGAAGCTGACCGACGGGCTGGGGCTGGATCGCGACGACGTCGTCTCGACGCGGCTTTTGTTGCCGGTGACGCGTTTCGCGGTGGAGGCGTACGTGCATTACGTGCGCGAGCACAGCCTGCTCGAGGCCGTTGCCTCGTGTCTGACCGAGCTGTTCTCGCCGCAGATCATCACCGAGCGGATGTCGGGGATGCTGGCGCACTACGACTTCATCACGCCGGAGATCATGTCCTACTTCGACAAGCGTCCGCCGCAGGCCGAGCGGGATTCGGACTTCGCGCTGCAATGGGTGAAGCAGCATGCGCGCACGCCCGAGCAGCAGCAGGCGGTGGTCGATACACTCGCGTTCAAGTGCGACGTGCTGTGGTGCATGCTGGATGCGCTGCACTATTCATACGTCACGCCCGGACTGATCCCGCCTGGGGCGTTCGTGCCAAAGGGCTCCGATGGCTGAGCTGCCGGAACGTCCGAAGCTTGCCCCCGGCGTGCGCCTGCACTTCGACACGACGCGGCAGGCATGGGTGCTACTGGGGCCGGAACGGGTGATCGAGACTGAAGGCCCGGCGAGCGACATCCTGCGCCGCTGCGATGGCAGCCGCACCGTTTGCGAGATCATCGACGAGCTCGCCGTGCTGTACACCGCAGACCGCGCGGAGATTGCCGTCGACGTGAACGATATGCTCGCCGAACTCGCGACGAAGCGGATGGTGGTGTGAGCGGGTCGGACGCCAGGGTGGAAGTTCCGGCACCCCTTGGTCTGCTCGCAGAGCTGACGCATCGTTGTCCCCTTGCCTGCCCTTATTGCTCGAACCCGCTGACGCTGGACGATCGCGCTGATGAGCTGGACACCACGACGTGGGCGCGCGTGTTCCGCGAGGCGGCTGCGATGGGCGTACTACAGGTCCATCTGTCCGGTGGAGAACCTGCCTCTCGCCGCGACCTCGTCGAGCTTGTCGCGGCGGCGCGCGATGCCGGGCTCTACACCAACCTGATCACATCGGCGATCGGACTCGACGCGACGCGGCTGGTGCGGCTGAAGGAAGCCGGGCTCGATCATGTGCAGCTTTCGCTGCAGGACGTGGAGGCGGAGAGCGCAGACCACATCGCCGGCTATCCGGGGGCGCATGCGCGCAAGCTTGCGTTCGCGCAGTCGGTGCGCGAGCTGGGGTTGGCGCTCACCGTCAATACCGTGATCCACCGGGCCAACATCGATCGCGTCGCCGCTTTGGTCGAGATGGCCGCATCGCTCTCCGCCGGCCGCGTCGAAATTGCCCACGCACAGTATTACGGCTGGGCGTTGCGGAACCGTCAGGCGCTGATGCCCTCGCGGGAACAGGTCGCGCGCGCGATGGCGGAGATGGAGAACATCCGTCCGCGCTACGAAGGCCGGCTGGTGATAGACCTCGTCGTGCCGGACTATTACGCGCGGCGGCCGAAGGCGTGCATGGGCGGTTGGGGGCGCCGCTCGCTGAACGTCACGCCCTCTGGTCGCGTGCTGCCTTGCCATGCGGCGGAGAGCATTGCAGGCCTGGAGTTCTGGTCGGTCCGGGACCAGCCATTGGCGGAGATATGGCGGAGCTCGCCGGCGTTTCAGGCATTTCGCGGCACCGAGTGGATGCGGGAGCCATGCCGCTCCTGCGAGATGCGCGAGATCGATTATGGCGGATGCCGCTGCCAGGCGATGGCTATTGCCGGCGACGCCGCGGCGACGGATCCGGCATGCGAACTGTCGCCGCAACATGCATTGATGCAGATGCTCGCCGAACAGGATGCATCAGCGGCGAGCGCGGCTTATGCGTACCGCGGCCGCGTCGCACGCGAGAGGCCTATTGCCATTCCAGCTCGCTGAACGCCGTGGTCGCGTTGCGCGGATTGTAGTCGTCGAAGAGCTGCCATCGGCTTCGTTCGGAGCTGCCGATTTCGGTAACCGCGCGCGCGAGCGGTGTGCCCATCGCGATCTGGCGACGCGTCTCCTGTGCCAGAACAGAAAAGTAGCGCGTTTCGTCATCGAGTGCCTGCGGCCAGGGCGCGACCAGCCGGCCGTGACCGGGCACCACGATCCTGGCGGGCAGCTTCGCAAGATTCGGGATGATCGATAGCCAACTGGTGAGACTGCCGTCCACGACTGGCACGTGCTGGAGGAAGACGAGATCTCCGGCGAACAGTACGCCTGTCGTCTCATCGAGCACGGTGAGGTCGGAGTTCGTGTGGGCTGGAGCCCACGCGGTGAGCCGAAGGCGCCTGTTGCCTAAGTCCAGCGTCGTGTCGGTGTTCACCAGGAGCGTGGGGGGAATAATCCTGACAGCGGCGATGGCTTTGTCGCCGAGCTGGGCACGGTAGGAGCGCAGATAATAGGGTCCGCGTTCGGCCAGCTCGGCCGGCAAATTATGATGTCCGACAAATGTCACCCCGGACGGCATGGCTGCGTTGCCGAAGACGTGATCTGGATGTTCGTGCGTATTGATCACGTAGCGGATCGGCTTGCCGGTGATGCCACGCACCGCCAGCAACAGACGCTGTCCGACGTTGACGCTGCCGCCAGTGTCGACCAGGGCGACGGCCTCCTGCCCGACAATGATGCTGAGATTGGCGATATCGCCGCCGTTATCGGGGGTCGGCAGAGCGATCAGGCCGAAATGCACATAGTCACCGTCAGCGATTTCTTGCACAGCTAGAGGTGTCTCGACCGGGGCTGCCGCAATGCCTGGACAACACGCCAGTAACGAAGCGAACATGAGGCAAATGGCCGGCAGTCCTGTTGTCTGTCGACGCGCTGGCTGATCGCCGTTGGCGTAGTGATGCCTCCAACCGAACATCGCGATCCTTGCGGTTTGACAAATCTGTTCGCGATGCCGTGACTTGCCGGCTTCCGCGAACGGCATATGGTTACCACAGGTTCCG
>Ga0210395_10004962_pt1 | contig 10223 bp, 8 predicted proteins | sample IncBWH4OmetaG_FD_150861 | JGI IMG/M metagenome (GOLD analysis project Ga0210395, IMG submission 150861) | Forest soil microbial communities from Barre Woods Harvard Forest LTER site, Petersham, Massachusetts, United States - Inc-BW-H-4-O ...
GAACGAGGCTTTCGACGAGTGGAAGGTGCCGAAGGGCCAGATTGGTCCCAACGGGTACGCCAAATACTTCGACGAATGGTACGAACGCGACGTTCAAAACCTTGTGCGGCGCGATCGCAATCATCCCTGTGTGGTGCTCTGGAGCGCTGGCAACGAGATCGGAGATCAGGGTAGCCCGCAGGGCGCGGAGACGCTGCAACAATTGCTCAAGGTTTTTAATACGGAGGATCCCACCCGGATGGTGACTGCGGGTTGCGATCACATTCACTCGGAGCCGGCATCGGAAGCTGCGCGCCCAGAGTTTCTCGCTCTTCTTGATGTTGTGGGCTACAACTATGTGGACCGCTGGCGAGACCGAAAAGAAAAATATTACAGCATTGACCGCCACGAATTTCCGCGAAGGCGCTTCGTTGGAACTGAGAGCGAGGCGATGGGCGGTATCCGCGGCGAGTACCCCGAACTGTTCGCCGCGAACGTCCCGGCGGCTGCCTTCTTCCAGTTCTTGCGGGGGAGAAACGTCGATGTGGAGCAGCTCTGGAAGTTTGTCAGCACTTATGACTATGTTGCCGGCGACTTTATGTGGACGGGCATCGATCACTTGGGCGAGGCGCTATGGCCCATGAAAAGCTCGTCCTCGGGCGTGATCGACACCTGCGGCTTCAAGAAGGACGGCTATTACTTCTATCAGAGCCAGTGGACTGACAAGCCAGTGCTGCACCTCTTTCCCCATTGGAACTGGAAGGGCAAGGAGGGTCAGATCATCCCGGTGACCTGTTTCACAAATTGCGACACAGTCGAGTTGTTCCTCAACGGCCGCTCGCTTGGAGTGAAGGGCTATGAGTTCCCTCGCCGGGGCATGGAGGTCAGGTGGGGCAACCTGCCGGATCGTGCAAAGGTCTTGCGGACGACTGCTGACTTGCACTTGTCGTGGGACATACTCTACGAACCCGGAGCGCTGAAGGCGGTTGGGACTAAAGACGGGAAGATCTTCGCAACAGATGAGGTTTACACGACGGGAGAGCCGGCGTCGATTGGGTTGTCATCCGATCGGGAGTCCATTGCGGCAGATCCGAGCGACATAGCTCACCTGACCGTCCATGTCTTGGACGAGAAGGGCCGAGTGGTGCCCACTGCGGATAATGAAATCACTTTCGAGATCGAGGGCTCAGGATCGCTGCTTGCAACAGACAATGGAAACCCGGCGAGTCACGAAGACTACAAATCAAATCGTAGAAAGGCTTTCAACGGATGGTGTCTCGCCATCGTGCAGTCGAATGGCAAAACGGGTGAGATTCAGGTCAAAGCCGTTTCGCCAGGTCTCCAGGCAGCCCATGTGACCATAGGAACCAAGATGTGAATGCTGATACGGTTCGATCGATTCAAGCGATCGACAATCGCGTTGAGGAGATTCAAGAATGAGCCTGACCAGCATTGACTGGGTCATCATGGCGGTGTATTCCGTCTTTGTTCTTGGGATCGGTGTGGCGTTGAAACGCTACATGAAGACGAGTACTGACTTTTTTCTTGCGGGACGTTCGATTCCGGCATGGGTCTGTGGTCTGGCTTTTATCTCTGCAAATTTGGGAGCGCAGGAAGTTATCGGGATGGGCGCCTCTGGCGCCAAATACGGCATCGCCACCAGCCACTTTTATTGGATCGGCGCGATTCCCGCCATGGTATTCGTGGGCATCTTCATGATGCCGTTCTATTACGGATCGCGCGCGCGATCGGTGCCGGAATACCTGCGGCTGCGTTTCGACGAAAAGACTCGCGGGCTGAACGCGATATCTTTTGCCACGATGACTATTTTTTCGTCTGGCATTTCTGTGTACGCCATGGCGAAACTCATGCAGACGCTGCATATTCTCGATTCTCCTCTCAGGAGAATGGGCCTGCCCTTGTCGGCGGGTTTTCATATCAGCATAGTCATCTCGGCGATCGTCGTACTGGTTTACATCTTGCTCGGAGGACTGGTCAGCGCAATATACAACGAGGTGCTCCAGTTTTTTCTGATCGTGGCCGGCTTTCTGCCTCTGGTTCTTTTGGGTTTGAAAGATGTCGGGGGGTGGAGCGGAATCAAGCAACAACTTCCCACGGCCTACACCCACTCCTGGCAAGGCATGAGCAACCCACATACCAACCCGCTTGGCGTGGAGTGGTTTGGTCTGGTGATGGGACTGGGCTTTGTTTCGTCCTTTGGTTATTGGTGCACGGATTTCTTGGTTGTGCAGCGTGCCATGGCCGCAGAGTCCATGAGCGCGGCCCGGCGCACACCATTGATCGCCTCTATTCCCAAGATGGTGTTCCCATTCCTCGTCGTTCTTCCGGGACTGATTGCTATCTCCCTCCCCGCGCAACGCGCCAGTCTTCTGCCAAGTGCACATGGGACGGACACGATGAAAGGCGAGACGGCCGTGACCGGCCAGGGTCTTATTCCTCCGAAGATAAATGAAACCACCGGGCTGCCAATGCTGGACGCAAACGGTAGGCCTCTGCTTGACTATGATCTCGCTGTCCCTAACATGCTCGTGCACTACCTTCCTACCGGGTTGTTAGGCTTAGGCATAACGGCTCTGCTCGCTAGCTTCATGTCAGGCATGGCGGGTAACGTCACGGCATTCAACACGGTCTGGACTTACGACATCTACCAGGCCTACATCCACAAAGGCGCAAGCGATCAGCACTATCTCTGGGTCGGTCGGATGGCAACCGTGTTTGGAATTGCACTCTCGGTTGCCGCAGCCTACGCCGCTACTCACTTCAACAACATCATGGATTTTCTGCAACTCGTGTTCGCCTTCGTGAATGCCCCGCTGTTTGCGACGTTTCTGTTGGGAATGTTCTGGAAGCGCACAACCGGGCATGCTGCGTTTGCGGGATTACTATCAGGCACGGTCGCGGCGGCCGTTCACCATGGGCTGACGCTCCCCGTGGGGGCGGTGGCTGGGATCAAGGGCGGTTGGCTCGCAACCGTGCACGTTTATCCCAGCGAAATGGCCCAGAACTTCTGGACTGCAATCTGGGCGTGGTCTGTTTGTATGGTGGTCACCGTTCTGGTAAGTCTGGTAACCCAGCCTCGGAAAGAAGAGGAACTCGTCGGACTCGTCTATTCCCTGACCCCGCGGATTTCCGAAGGCCAGTTACCCTGGTATAAGAGGCCGGAAGCATTGGCGATTTTGGTCGTTGTGTTGGTGTTGATACTTAACATTATTTTCTGGTAGGAGCTGCCATGGGACTGGATATTCGTCTGCCGATCGGTTTGCTCTTCAGCGTGATTGGTTTATTGCTAGTGGGATTTGGCGCTTTCGGTGACAAAGTGGTTTACCAGCGCTCGCTTGGCCTGAATGTGAATCTGGCCTGGGGGGCGGTGTTGCTGGTCTTCGGGCTGATCATGCTGATACTCGGAAGGCGATCGAATGCGATTCATCCGCACGCAGGAGCGTCTCCAGACGGCGGGGGCCCAGAGGGTGAGCGATGATAATCGGCGGCCCTCAAATCATTAGCCTTTGTTCTGCCGCCTCACGGAATGCCAGCCAATTTTCGTCCAGGTGCTGGATGCTCTTGGTTCCAGTAAGAACAACTCCTTCGTACTGAGGGGTCAGGACAAACCTGAAGGCGGCCACGAGCTGCTGGAGGCGATGTGTCCCCGCCGGCACCGCCAGCTTACCCATGTTGAATGGACGATTTACCAGCACAAACCTTTTATGTTCGGTAGCCATGTCGATGGTGGAAGCAAACGTGGCGTTGTCGGCGTTGTAAGGCAATTGGATTACCGAGTAAGGGGCCTCGCTACAGACAATCCGTGCTGAGTCCACATCTTTTATGCTGGCGCCAAACTGCTGTATGTTCGCGGTTGCGGCGTATTCCCACGCTTTTGCAATGGCCTGACTGCGGAGCACCTCGGGTGTCGTCTTGTGAATCTGCAAGACACTAACTGTGCCCAGAAGATTCAAGCTCTGATCGAGCGACCGGGTGAGTGCGTCCAGGGAATGGTCGACCACTACATTCTGCGCTGCCTCGTCCCAAGTCTCGCCGAATTTTGTTGCGACCACGATCTGTTTGCGTTGCTCACGGGTCAGTCCGCGCAAGAAACTGCCGAGTCTCGCTTCACTGCATGCATAGGAAGGAGCTGTATCGAAATAGCGAATCCCAAGCTCGAATGCATGATCCAGAAAACTGAACGCCTCCGCTTCCGTGGGAACTTCGGAGGCCACGAATCCCCAAGGTCGTCCAATCCCAATGAGTCCACAACCCAGAGCTACTTGATGCTTCTTCGCGGGCATATTTTAGTGGCACCTGCGGAATCTGCCGGGGACGGCCCTTCCCTTTTCATCGTAGCATCCTGACATAAGCGCATCTCCGCACTTCCGTCTGCATGTTGCGTGGCTGGTGGCCCGTTAACGAATTCCGCGACCGAATGCCGACTTTCTGTATCTAAGCAGGTTCATCTAGGCGGCTTCCACCGCGGAACGCCGTAGTGTGGCATCATCTTCTTTATCTCGGGACCGAGCATGGCGAAACCAATTTTGCTGAGCGTGGATGACGACTCTGATGTGTTGCGGGCGATCGAGCGCGATCTGCGCTCGCAGTACGGCGCGGAATACCGGGTGATCGGCAGCGATTCGCCGGAAGGCGCGTTGGAGCTGCTGAAGCAGCTGAAGGTGCGCAATGACAGCGTGGCGTTGCTGCTGGCCGACCAGCGCATGCCGCGGATGGACGGCGTCGAGTTTCTGCGACAGGCCATGGGGATTTTCCCCATGGCGAAGCGGGCGTTGCTGACTGCTTATGCGGACACCAACGCAGCGATCAGCGCCATCAATCAGGCCAGCATCAATTTTTTCTTCCTGAAGCCGTGGGATCCCCCGGCGGAGCACCTGTATCCGCAACTTGATGACCTGCTCGATGACTGGCAGGCTTCCTACCGCCCGACGTTTCAGGGGATCCGGGTGCTGGGCACGCGCTGGTCGCCGCGCTCGTATGAGTTGCGGGACTTTCTGGCGCGCAACCGCGTTCCTTATCAGTGGACGGACGTGGAGCTTTCGGCCAATGATCCGGAAACCAAGCAACTGCTGGAAGCTTTGGGGCCCGAGGCGGCGAATCTGCCAGTAGTGCTGTTTCCGGATGGGACGAAGCTGCTTGATGGCGTGCCGGCGGAGGTCGCACAAAAAGTTGGGTTGCGCACGCGGGCGCAAACTGACTTCTATGATCTGGCGATTGTCGGAGGTGGCCCCGCTGGTTTGGCCGCTGCGGTTTATGGAGCCTCCGAAGGTTTGCATACGGTGATGGTTGAGCGGGAAGCGCCCGGCGGCCAGGCGGGGATGAGTTCACGCATTGAAAACTACCTGGGATTTCCAACCGGGTTGAGCGGCGCCGATCTGGCGCGGCGGGCTGTGGTGCAGGCGCAACGCTTCGGAGTGGAAATCCTGGCGCAGGAAGTGGTTGGCGCCCGCGCGGAGGGGCCTTACCGGATCATCAAGATGGCGGATGGAAATGAGATCTCCTGTCACGCTTTGATGATTGCGACTGGGGTGCAGTGGCGGCGGCTTGAGGCTCCAGGGGTCGACCGGCTACAGGGTGCGGGAATTTATTACGGGGGCGGAGCTACGGAGGCTTTGTCGTGCAAGGGTGAGAACGTTTTTGTGGTGGGCGGGGCGAACTCGGCAGGCCAGGCAGCGATGAACTTCGCGAAATACGCGGAGCGGGTCACTATTCTCGTGCGCGGCGAGTCGCTCTCAAGCACCATGTCGCAATACCTGATCGACCAGATTAAGGAGACGCCTAACATTCAGCTGTGGACCCATGCTGGCCTGGCCGAGGCACATGGCGAATCCCATCTGGAAGAGATTTCCGTGCTGTGCTCCGACACCGGCAAGATTGAGCGCGTGCCGGCGAGTGCGATGTTTATTTTTATTGGAGCGCTGCCGCGGACGGATTGGCTGTCGGGCATTGTGGAGCGGGACGAGCGCGGTTTTCTGTTGACTGGTCCTGACCTTATGCGGGACGGGCAACGTCCGAAGGGATGGACCCCGGACCGTGATCCGTTTCTGCTTGAAACGAATGTGCCCGGCATCTTCGCCGTGGGTGATGTGCGACACGGTTCGATAAAACGCGTGGCTTCGGGAGTAGGAGAAGGATCGGTTGGGGTGCAGTTCATTCATCAATACTTGAGCAAGGTCTAAATGGTCGATAAATCTGAATTACGTCGCGTCCAGGAATTCGCAGATTTGCCAGACGATCAGCTCGACTGGTTCCTCGGCCAGTCGCAAGAGATGAGCCTGAAGGCGGGTGATGTGTATTCGCGCGAGGGCGATCCGGCGGATGCCATGTTTGTGGTTCTTGAGGGACATCTTCAGGGGCGGGGCGAGCTTGGGGGCGAAACCTTCGTCTTTGACCTGGAACCGGGGGACGTCACTGGAGTGCTGCCGTTCTCGAGGATGAAGCAGTTTACGGTGAGCGGGCGAGCTATCACGGACGGCCGCGCATTGCGATTTCCGGCTTCGAAGTTCCCCGAGTTGGTGCAGAAAATGCCGGTGCTGACCCAGCGCTTGGTGGGCCTGATGTCGGACCGGATTCGTGAAACCACGCGCCTCGAGCAACAGCGCGACCGGTTGGCTTCCTTGGGCAAGCTTTCGGCGGGACTGGCGCATGAGCTCAACAATCCGGCTTCGGCTGCGAAACGCGCGGCCAGTCAACTGCGCGAGACTCTAAAGAAGATCAGGGACGCGAGTCTCGAACTGGGAAGGCGCGATCTTTCTCTCGCACAGAAATCGGAAATCGAAAAACTGGAAATTTCGTTCACCGTGCCGGATGTGGTTCCGCCGGATCCGCTGACCATCAGCGACCTGGAAGATCAGATCGATTCTTTGTTGCGCAGTCACGGACAGAACGATTTGTGGATGCTGGCGGCTGGGCTGGCGCGACGAAACGTCATGCCGGAAACAGTTGAATCGTTGTTTGCGATCCTCGACGCGGACACGGCTCGGGCTGCGCTGGTTCGCATCGCCGCTTCGGTTGAGATCGCCAGTCTGTTGCACGAGATCGAGAGCAGCACTTCGCGGATCTCGGACCTGGTGGGAGCGATCAAAGAATACACGCACATGGACCAGGCGCCGGTTTTAAATGTGGATGTGGTGAAAAGCCTGGAAACTACGCTCACGATTCTGAATCACAAGCTGAAGCAGGGAGTGGCGGTACAGCGCGATTACAAGGGCGTTCCCCTCCTGGTGAATTCATTCGGCAGCGAACTCAACCAGGTGTGGACCAACATTATTGATAACGCGATTGACGCGATGCACGGAAAAGGCGAGCTCCGCGTTCGAACCTACAGCGACGACGGTTGCGCCGTGGTTGAGATTACTGATAACGGTCCGGGGATTCCCGCGGAGGTGCAGCCCCACATCTTCGAGCCTTTTTTCACCACCAAAGGCGTTGGAGAGGGCACGGGGCTTGGCTTGGATACGGTGCAACGAATTGTGAGGAAGCACCGGGGAAATATTCAGGTTACTTCAAAGCCGGGTGAGACGCGGTTTCAAGTCTGGCTGCCGTTGGCCGGGACTGCGGCATAAGACGTTACTTCTCCGAATCGCGACGGGCCAGCGAGAAAATCGGCTCCCCCAAGGTAACTTTCGCAGTTTCCCCGCCGGACGTAGCCTGAAGAAGTTGAAACCGGAGATATAAACGAATGGGGAAAATGACGTGCGCCGCCGTTCTGGCACTCCTCGCTTGCGGCATAGGCAGGACTGGGCGCGTGGCGTTGGCGCAAGACGCGCCCGCGCTTTCCGTGGTGCCGACGAAGGCGACTATGCTGGCGGGCGAGACACGTACGTTCCGCGCTGTGGGCAAGGATGGACGCTTGCGCCACGATGTGCGCTGGAGAGTTTCTCCCGAACAGGCTGCCAAACTTACGGTGGCTGGCGATGAAGCGACCCTGCAGGCGGAGGAACCGTCTGCAACAGTGGTTCTGACTGCTTCTGCCGAAGGCGATTCCTCTGAAGCCAACATCGAGATTCGTTCCGGCTCTTCCTTGCCCACCGGAACGATGATGTGGTCCGTAAAGCCCCTACCCGGATGCAAGAGTATGAAAATGACTCAAGCGGTGCCGAGCGCAACCGGACCTGACATCTATGACGAGGAGTCGTGTCCTGATGGTAGCTATGTTCGCGCACTCACCGCCGATGGGCGTGAACTGTGGCGGAGAAAGCTCGGCGGCGCGTCGGCTCCCATGGCGCCGGGTCTCGAGCGGAAAGAAGAAAGCCAACCCGCGGAACATATTAGTTTGAGTACCCGGTCCGTGTGCGACGAAATCTCTTCCGGGATGACCAAAGATGGTGTTTCAGAGCTCGCGCAAGACCGTAACCTTCGACTGGGCGAGAAAGAGCGGGAGAGTAATAGCTGGATGTTCGAAGAGCACAACGTCCGCTGCACGATCTGGTTTGGCGAAGCCGGAACCGTGGTAAAGAACAAGAAGACCTTCATTAGCGACTAGTGAGGCGAAAGAAATCGCCGCATGCAACGGATAAGGTGCGTTTGAAGGAGCTCGCGACCTTACTTGCCGGTTCGCCAATCCCATACCGGGTTGCCTTTCTCGTCGCGGAACATGAGGGTGTCGGTGCCCTTTATGAGCTCGCGAGCGAGGATTATGTCTGACGCGCCCTGCTTGACTTTGGAACCGGTGACCGCAATCTCGTCACCCTTGGTGAAGGTGATTCCCATCTCCTCCTGAAACGGTTTGGGGGAGAGGTAGATGTGGGTCTTGTCGTCTCCACTCTTCAAGACAATTTCGGTGAAATCTTTCCTGGTTCCGAAAGAAAGAACGTTTACTTCGTCCACTATTCCTTTGGTCTTTGTCTCGGTCTGAAGATCGTACTTGGGCGGAGCGCTGTCTTTTTGTTCCGTCTTTTGCGCGAGCGCTGGCGTTATGCACAAAAGTACAAGTAAAGAGGTGGAGAAAAGCGCCACGGCAGCATGGCGCGGCGGGATGGCGACTTCCCGAATGTGCGGCACGGTCCCTCCTCGAGTTGCCTGACGGTTTCGCTAACGATTAGGCCGCTGACTCAGTCGCTCTTTGCCCTGTAGGAAGACAGGACGATGGTACTCCCTCGCACGGGAGACGCCAATAGCATTGGGATTCGGCGACGACATTCCTTAGTTCCAGTTTCTTAGACAGCTCTCATGCTGTGACGGTGTGGTACGGCCCTTCTGTTTTTTATCCGAATTCCGAATCTGCCGATAGAACCAGTATCAAGGAGACCGGTATCGGAAGGGTTGCGGACGATGACCAAGATTCTGCTAGTGGACGACAGCAAATTTCTGAGACTCACTGCCGAGCGCGCGCTGGCGCGGGCGGGCTATGAAGTAAGCAGCGCGAACGACGGTGAAAAAGCTCTGCGCATGGCGCAGGAGGAATTGCCGGATCTGATTCTGATGGATATATTGCTGCCGAAGATGAGCGGCCGGGATGTGCTCGTGGCGTTGAAGAAAGACCCGTTGACTAGCGCGATCCCAGTGGTGGTGATGACGGGCCTGTCTCAAAAGAACGCGGCCCGGTTGCAGGAAGATGGAGCCATCGCGTTTCTGGAAAAGTCCGCTCTCGATCTGGATAAAGGATCGGAGAAGCTATTGGAGGCGGTGCAGGAGATTCTCAAGAAGCTTCCCGAACGCACGCGAGCCACCACGGCATAGGCTCCACGGGGCGGCCAACTGTTCGCCAGGCATAGTTGCTTCCGAGGACGTCCTCATTCCCGGATCGGAACTACCCCCTTCTATCCTTCTATTTGTTTCTTTTTTCTTGACAAACCTCAGTAAACGAAAGTAACAATAATCGTTCGTAATATCCCAGCCGTTGTTACGCGCGGAGGGTCCGATTCCCAAGGGCAAACCCAGAAAACCATCAGGAGGCCTTTCAATGCTTAATCGCTTTCACCGCAGCACGCAACCTCTATCGAAGCGTGAATTGATGCGCGCTCCATTCCTATTTCTATACTGCTTGCTCGCGCTTGGCTGTTGTGCGCAGGCACAAACGTACTACGTTGCCAAAAACGGCAGTGATTCCAATAACGGCAGTGCGAGCGCGCCCTGGCTCACCATCGGCCACGCGGCGCTCGAAGCAACGGCAGGCAGCACCGTCTATGTGGGAGCTGGAACCTACAGCGAGAGCGTGTTGTTCGCCAACTCAGGAACGTCCTCGGCTCCCATTGTGTTCAACGGACAGGGCGTTGCCATCG